>Ga0335085_10007902_pt1 | contig 16341 bp, 19 predicted proteins | sample Lox_Sample_45_FD_206712 | JGI IMG/M metagenome (GOLD analysis project Ga0335085, IMG submission 206712) | Soil microbial communities from Loxahatchee National Wildlife Refuge, Florida, United States - Lox_Sample_4.5 | ecosystem: Environmental > Terrestrial > Soil > Wetlands | place: USA...
CAGCGCGAAGCTCAGGTCGGGCCCGTTTGGACGGGTGGCCAAAAACCTTTCGCGATTTCGGTTGGTGAGAGGCCCGTTTCTCGGCCATTTTCGAGTGACGCTCCCGCCTGGCCCCAGTCTATGGTTTATGGCCAGGCAGGACTCATCATAGCGCAGGCGGGAGGGTCACCCCAGAAGTTCTACTGGCAGCAGTCCGTTGCAGCGTTTCGCTGTAATTCCAGGGCATCCATTCCGCCGGATTCTGGGCCAGCTCCTCCCCATGGTTCTGCAGCTCGGTCAGGTACTCGAAGGGATTGGCGTCGTTTAATTCGCAAGTGTGAATCGCGTGAGGTAGCATTTTCGACCCTGCGGTCAACTCTTCTACCATGGCCGTTGAATGCTGCGCGGACGAGGCAAGCTGAAAAACTCTGCCTCGCGCAGCGGATTCCTCCCCAGGGCCGGACCACTTCAAGTGAGACGACGATATTGTATCGAGCACTCGCTGACGAGCATGAGGCGCAAGAAAGTCGCTGATAACAGTTAGCAGTAGCCCGCGCTGCTAGATGTCATCGTTCATCAGCGTGAGCTCGTCGTAGTCGGTCGCGATCTCAGGTGAATCAAAGAATGCTTTCAGCGCTTCTTCGATGGACCGCGGCTTCACGTTCACTAGAACGCTCGCCCATCTTGAGCAGCAACCGCCTATCCTATGGACTCAACTGTGGTCTGGGTTTCTTATGGTTCAGAACGCAGACCTGCCGTCGCAGGGTGACGAGCTCCAGTGCGAGGTCATGTCGTGAGCAGAAGAAGTCACGGAAACAAAGAAGAGCCATGAGTAGCGGGATCATGAGCCCAGCTTACGCGACGCAGTCGACCGGGAGTCGGATCTCTGTAAGTCGTTGATTGTGCGATGGCAACCGGATTTTGGCGACAGACAGCCCGTCCTGCATTACGTCTTGAGATGACCGACATATTCGAGTTCTCCAAACCACGTGAGCGGGACAAGGTCATTCGGACTCTTGAACTTCGGCGGTGTCGTCGTGAGTTGCAGCCCTGCCGCAGCATACGCGTCGATCACAAATCTCGAACAATAGAAACGGTTCGGCGAGACGCCTAAGTTTACCAGTCGGTGAGTCTGGCCTAGGAACTGGAACCGCACATCATTTACAAGGCCTGCGAAGTCATAGCCTGCCCCGAGTCGAGCCACGGCCCAATCATTAATTGTCCGCTGCTGATCGGAACTGACCTGCGGGTACCGAAATGCAGCTGCGAGATTCGTATCGCGCAAAGAATCTTGAACTGATCGAACCGTGACACCTTGAGAGATCAGAACGTCGACCATGCCAAGCTCCGAATAGACGGCAGCATGACTTACTGGCCCATTCCCGGTGGCTAGTCGTATCGCCGCTGAGATTGCAGCCGAAACGTATGATGTGGTCGTTGATGAGGTTGCAGAGAGAATGAGATCTCCCTTTTGCAATGCGGCCTCGGCGATGCTTCTACCACCAGTAGAAGGAGAAAGGGGCGGCTGATCCGCGCAGGTCGCAGACCTAGTAAACATCACCGTAAGAGCCGATGCAGCTCCACCCACGACAAAGGCTCGTCGGCTAACGCAATCTAACATTTTCAGAGCATAATCTGAATCTGAGCGGCTCATACAATCAATCTGCGCTTCCGCAAGTGGGAAACCGAACAGCCTCTGAGAACAAACCGAGAATCCCTTGACCCTACACTGGCGCCGCTTGAGTGTCAACAGGTCGCACTAGTGTCGCACTAGCTGTACTCGCTTGAGCTCACTTGCCCCCCCCGCAGCTTTGTTACTTCATGGCTGCAAGGGGGGCGGCAGAGTAGCACCGCGGCCGAGGGTGAATCGCAGCAGCATCTTGGCCAAGTGGTCGCGAGCCGGAGCTGCGCGGGCCGGGTCGGGGAGGCAGAGTAAGATCATCGGTTGGCCTCGCACTGCACGTCGTACGAGTGGGAATAGTTCTCTAATGTGCCTCTCCCCCAGTTCGCTGCCCGACTACCTGTACATCGTCTCGTCGACTCAAGACCACGGAACTCACGGCGGCCTGCAGAAACCCCTCCTTCGCGTTCTGCCAATCGTCCAGAGGGAGGAACTGAGCTCGGCCTCCGGGGCAACTCGCCCCCGCCGCAGCGGGATAATATCACTAAGTGGCCATAGCTATCTCGAAGAGAGGGGATTCGAGCATGCCGACCGTAACAGCATCATCATTCGCTGATCCCAGCGACCTTGCCGCTTATAGGAGGGCGATCGCACAGGGCAAGACGGAAGCTGAAGCTCTCGAACTTGGCGATAACGGAATCGGAAAGTGGGGAGACAACACAGCCGTCGACGATGCACCCATGTGCGCCCTACCGCCGGAAGATTGGGTGGAAAAATGGGGGACCGGCTTCAATGCGCGAGGCCGGAAGGTAGCAGTTACCTACCGCGGAAAGACCGTGGTCGGCGAACTCAGGGACACAATGCCGCATCGAGCGAATATCACGAATGGTGCCGGGATAGACCTCAACCCGGGCTATGCCAAAGCCTTCGGCCTCACACCACCATTCTTGCTCCCTGGGTTCGAATGGGAATGGATCTAAGACCCACATGCCGGGCTATGCTGCACAGGAGTCAAAATTAACAATCGATCGTCAAGGGCCCCGAAATGAATCGAGCGTGGTGCCCTGGAAGTCAGAGTCCGATGTCAAGAGCCCCAAAAATGTGAAAGGCCGAAAATCACGGGTGGGCCCTTTCCTAATCTTGTTCGGACGTATTTCTGTCAACGTGATTTGGTCCAGTTTGGTGCCCTCATTTGGCCCACCCTGCGTTCTTGACTCCATTTCTCCTCGTCTCTTTGTGCCCTTTGTCTTTTCGCCTTGGTGGCCAAAAAGCTGTCTGGGAATCCGCGCACCCAAAGGAGCTCGGCGGCGGCGCAAACGGCGACGGCATCGTGTTCAAACTCGAGCCGTAGCCCTTGCCCATGAATCGTTCGTCACGGTTGCCGCGCAAGGAAAGCGTCGGGAAGGCAGAACTGCTCTCACGGCTTCTTCGTTAGTTTGGAGGTGTTAAAACGGGAGATACGCTTCACTCGAATCGAGCCTCAATTCGGCCGCTCGTTGAACCCTCGCCCGCTCAGGATCATCGGCACGCATCTTTCCGCCCGCGTGGCCCTGGTTTTTGCCTGCTTCGCGCTGGAGACGTAAAAGCTGTATGACTTCCTCCGACCTGGTGTGAGTGCTTGAAACGCCCCCCTCAGAACCAGGTTGTGATCCAGCCTGGACTGCAACTCCTCAGGAATTGCGTACTCTGAAGGTTTCTTGCGCTCTATCTTCTTGCCGGACTCTTCCAATACGACCGCTTCGTAGAGGTAGTCCCTCAACGTTGACTGCAGGACCCTGATCTCTCTGACCGAGGTGAACTTCGTCCATCGCGCGGCCTGCGTATGTTCTCCGATCCTTTCGAGGATGCGCTTTGGGTCCTTCAGCAGGGCGCCTTTGAAGAACGAGAATGCGCACGACTCCTTGAGAGGGATAACGATAGCCACGTTCTTCTTCAGGAAGGTGAAGCAGGGTTTGCCCCACTTGAGTTCTTCGACCAAATCGCAGTCGAGCGCGATCTTGCGCAGCTTATCCGTTTCCATCTGCCACTTCTTCGCGTAAGGAACTTTCATCGTTTCAGCCTCTTCCGCCGGCGCTGAATACACTCAATTCTGCCGGTTGACTTAAGTTCACACCAATCGTCTTCATATTCGCGCTAGTCGAAAAGGGCGGGCTGTCCAAAACCTTGATCGGGGTCTCGAAAGTTACTCAACCCCACGCCGACGAGCCGGTAGCGTTGTTGTGGACCCAGGGCCACTCGTTCCCGCAGCCTCAAGGCGATATCCGTAAACTCCTCACAGGAAGAGGGAGGGGAGCCGGGCGTATGGCTGCGAGTTAGGATTTTGAAGTCGCTGGTCTTCATCTTCAGAACCACCGTGCGTGCCATGCATGATTCCTTGCGCGAAGCAGACCAAAGCCTTTCCGCAAGGCGCCGGATCATGGGTTCCGTCTCGGCCAGCAAGACATCCTGCTCAAAGGTGTCCTCAACGGATATCGATTGGGTGGGCCGGTCTGAGACGACTTCGCTTTCGTCGATGCCGCGAGCAAGTTCGTGCAAGCGCCGCCCATAGCGACCGAAGTGTTGTTCGAGCGCGGCTAAATCCAAACTTCGCAAGTCTTTCACAGTCTGTATCCCAAGTTTCCCCAGCTTCTCTCCTGTGACTTTGCCGACTCCAGGCAGGCGCCCGACCGGCAGCGGCAAAAGAAACGCATCGATCTCCTCGGGCTGGATAACAAAAAGCCCGTCAGGTTTGCGCCAATCGGAGGCGAGCTTTGCTAAGAACTTATTGGGTGCGACGCCGGCGGAGGCAGTCAGCTGTAACTTCTGATGAATTTGCTCACGGATAGCGCGTGCCACCTGGGTGGCGGTCGGCAGGCCGGTTTTGTTCTGGGTGACGTCGAGGTAGGCTTCGTCGAGTGCGAGTGGCTCGATCAGGTCGGTGTGACGGTTGAAGATCTCCTTCACGCTGCGCGAGACTGCGCGATAACGTGTGAAATCCGGAGGCACGAAGATTGCCTGAGGACACAGGCGCTCTGCCCGCACTGCCGGCATGGCCGAACGCACGCCGAAGCGCCTCGCCTCATACGAAGCCGCACACACCACCGAGCGGTTACCCCGCCAGGCGACTTTTACTGGCTTGCCACGCAGTTGCGGGTCATCGCGCTGCTCGACGGAAGCATAGAACGCGTCCATGTCGACGTGGATGATTTTGCGCACGGCTTTGGGTGGACATCACCGTTAACAAGGGTATATGACATGCAATTCGCCATCAAGCAATATTCGCTGTCTATTCGCCCTGTGATGTACAATGGCCGGCATGGCCAGGTACTCTAAAGGCAGTCCCACCGGCGCGATGGTGTAGTCGATGGCTCAGCAAGCGGCAAAATCCAAGCAGTAGGATCGCATTCTTTGTCTCCTAATATTCGAACTTCTGCGCCTCTTGTGAATCAAACCTGCCACCAATCGCCCAAAGCCCATGTGACATGCGCAGTCGCAAAGACGGCTGCGTATTAATCATCCCGCACCCCGAAAGAGCCTGCCTCATTGGGAGGTTGTTCAACCTGAGCTGTGCAGAGGTGTAGTCGTCCGCGCAGCGGATCTTTGACTGGGTAACAGCTCTGTGGGGACCCCTAGCAGCCCGGTGGTAGAAACGGGGTTTTTCTCGATAGTAAGAAGAGAGCAGTTTGTGGCATCGGAAAAACCCAGGCTGAGGTTCGAAACCTTCGGCAGGCCCTTGCGAGGCTAATTTTCGAGCCCAGGCCTCGCTGAGGACCCCCAACCAGGCCCCAAGGAGGTCCAGGTTGCAGCCTTGCAGGCCCCGAGGCGTCCCGCGGCCCAACAACTGGCGCATGACCAACCCCAAGTTGAACGCCGCCACGTGCACCAGCAGGCGCTTGAGGAGGTTCGGGTGACGTCTCAAATGCACCCGTCGCATTCCACCCGTTTCGTACAAGTGGGCGAAGCTCCGTTCCAACTTCTCGCCCCGCTGTCGCAACAAGCTCTTCCCGCGCTCCCCTCGAATCCGCCGTCGGTTGGCATACACCGCCGCTTGCTCTTCTTTCTTCCTTCCCAGCGTCGCCGGCCCCGCTCCGGTTCCGAGCATAGGTGCGCACCTTCAAGTCCGCCAGTTCTACCAGCACGTCGTCGCCGTGGTATCCCTTCTGCGCCGTAAAAGCCACCGTCCGTAGCCTGAACTAATGACCCGACGGGTCCCGAAGTGTCGATGCAGTTCTCTTCGGCGCAGAAGCCGCAAATCTAAGTCTCCAGCCGTCAATTACTGTTGCAGGGACTACAGCTTCAATGCTCCAAGCATAGAGTCTTTCGCCCGCAAGATTTGGGTGGAATGCCGAATTGTCTTCACATACCGTACGATCGACAATCGCCAACGGCCTGTTGAAGTACTGATCGCACAATTTCTGCCGATACCAGAATTTCTGGTCCTTGTGGAACGCCCAAAAATGGAGGAAACGGATCGGAAGCATCCATTGGTGCCTCTGGGGTGCGCCGTAGGCAAATAGGGGGTCTACGGTGGGTAGCCGTCCCCCGATGGAAGCCTCCGGCAAACCGGCGAAGAAGAAGCGGGGCGGGTTCGCACCGTTTGCTTGGCTTACCGCTTCTTTGAGAGCGGCCTTGGCGTGTTGGTAGAACTCCTCAGAATTCGTCGCCATTCTGCCATGCTCTTGATGCCTCGGCAGACGATGCTTCGACTGTTGTAGGGCTTCGGGGTGCTTGTTTGTGTAAGTCTTAATCGCCCGCTTGGCAGCTCCCCGAGTACTCGAAAACCCAAACAGCGACGACCTGTCGGAGATGATTGGGTAGTATCCTACGACGATAACCACCGCCGCAGGGAACCGTTCGCCGACCTTGCGCAATTCTTTCCCCATCGGGCAGCCGCATTTCTGGTCGGTACGGTCGCGAAGTTCCGCCGTTTGCGTCCAGGGGTAAACAATACGTTCCGCACCAACATCGTTGATACAGCCCTCCATAAGTATCAAATCAGTGGTGGCCGAATCTGGCATGCTGGAGGCGCAGTCAATCTGCTGATCCACAGAGGGAACAGAGTAATCGAGGTCCCCGGCCCCGGGATCCGGATTGGGCTCGGTCGGCGGCTCCGCCGGCTGGTTCACCAGCAGGGCCGATGAGTGGGCGAATGTGTACAGTTGCACCGAGCGGTTCGTCTGTGCACTGACCCAATTGGCGACTATGTGCCTGAACGTATTGTCCTCGCGCAGCCCGTTGCCCCAGGTCACGGAGGTCCCGAATGCGATCATTTTTATCGGGGGCAGGTCCGACCTAGTCTGCGCACCAGAAGAAACAAGGGAATTGCCGGTGGCGACACACGTTTGCCCGTACGCGCTGGAGGACAGATACATTAGAAGTAAGACGAGAATAGGTGTCATCATTCGCATGGGCGTTTTGGCTGCGTTGGGGGCCCACTCCGGTACGGCCATCATTTTCTCCTCAAACCTACGGTCTTCCTGGAGTTCACCATAAAAGTGATAACCGCGCATGAAACGTGTTCTCCGACCTACTCGTTACTTGACCCACCTGAACCGCGAATTCCAATATTTTTCCGCGAGAGTTCTTGATGAGCCATGTATGTCCATCGGGGTATCTCCCTTTGCGTCGTCCCAGCCCACGAGGACCAATCGTTAGCCCAGAATGAGCAGCAAACACGCCGATCGAGTCGACATGGTGCCTCCTTAGGAGCCAATTCACGGTTCGGTTCGAATTCCACGAATCCGCGCGGTGCGGCCCATGTCGGCATGTGCTGACCCCATCCCGACGAACTGCAGGGCTCGCCGCGCCTCACCCCATTAGGCGAAATCCTTGCTCCCAAAAGGCCATCAGAGTATTGGATGGCTTGGATTGCCACCTCCTTTTCGAAAAACCGTTTCCCCGGGGCCTAATAGAGACACCTAACCGTCCGGGCGAATAGAGCGCCAGGCGATCAACACAGCGACTCTAAGGCCGACTTGCTGATAGACGTGAGCGCCTGAGTACACGAAACGATGCGACAACAGGTTGCGACTCGGACTCCGCTGGTCTAAGGACCTTCTATCGGAGTATGGCCACCCTCCTGGCCAACCAAAACTAATCGGTTAGCTATAGGTTAGAGGGTATGCTTTTACGCTGGATTAAGAATCCTGTCAAGCGCTTTTGGCGTCTTCAGAACGGCTTAATCACTTTGATAAGGGCAGAACCATGTGGATTCCCGCCTTCGCTGATTGAATGACGGTGCTGGCTCCTCCTCGATAAGCTTGGGGTTGACTGAACCAAGACTCGGGAGACGAGGAGTCGGGGATAAAGATTGTTGGACGAGTCCGCCGCAGGGTTCCACATCCGATTGCGAAACACGTCAAGCATCTGTTTCGAGTTTACCGATAGCATGTGAAATGTCCGGTTGAATTAGCAGGTGATCTGTCCGCTGTCGACGGTCAAGGGATAAGGCATTCTGCAAAAGGGAGGCGGAATGACCGATTATCCAGGGGCCGCCCGTGGAGCAGGCGATGAAGGTGCAAGAGTGATTTCGCGGGCGATGGCCAAGAGCATCACCTAGTGGCAGGCGGCTGAGATCCTGGGGATCTCGGATCGCAGTATGGGGCGCTGGAGGCAGCGCTACGAGGAGCACGACAATGACGCACTCTTCGACCGGCGCTGGGGAAAGCCGAGTCCGAAGCGGGTGCCGCTGGAGGTAGCCTGGTTCATTCTGACTCTGCCCGGACTCGCTGTCGATTGCGCCAAACGCTCCAGTGCTGCGTGTCCGCCGGTGGCGAGCGGTAACCGCTAGGAGGAGTTCCACGAGTTCGAAAAAAGTGGGGCGAACCGTTGAACGCAATCGATAGGAGTACCTAATTGGCGTAGTCGCGCGCCCTTTTTCTCTATAATCCCGCTATGGCTCTAGTTGCCTCCGAGGCATCAATGTTGGCGGACACAGGACGTTTCGCCTAAGCACTCCGAAGACGAATCGGTTTTTCGCAAAAGCTGCTGTTGACAAACGCACTCACAGCCACTTTATAATTTGGCGGGCAAGTCAGGAGGGGGATCAGGTACCCGCATCGGCTGTTCCTGTTGCGTCCGGGAAGAGAAGCCAGTTTCCCCTTTGTCTGGGTTGAAGTTTTCGAGTCGGACAAGCGGAAAACCGTAAGCAATTGAAACCCATGCCGGAGAGAGATACGAGAATGAAACTGCAGCCACTGATGCCAGCGATACTCCTGCTCGCCTCTGCCTTATTCTCCGGCAGAAACGGACATGTAACCGTGGCTAAGGTATGGGATGACTTGTGCGGCTGTGGACCCGACTTGTGTCTCAATGACCCGCGTTACGCGCCGAAGGTCGCGAAGAAGAAAGCGGACTTGAAACACCTGGGCTTCCCAGACGACCTTATCGCCTTACAGGACCGTGATGGCAAATGTGTGATGGCGATTGAACAGGCCCCGGATAGCTTGTGGATTCGGCTGGTTGCGGACAATGGTAACGATTCCAATTCCATCGAATCGAACCAACAGGACGAGGATCTTGCTGAGAAGCAGATACTCAGGCGGGGAAATCATAGCTTATTACAAGTACAACGTCAGAAAAATGTTTGCCTGCCGCGGCGAGCAGAAGGCGGAAGACCGGCCGGGTTGGGATAGTACCTTGAGTCTCAGTCGGAGCTTGGCAATCTTTTGTTCGAAGCAGACAACGCCGTTGCCTGTCAGCAGTGATAAGGCGAGCACAAATGTGAGACTCCCAAGTACTAGAAGTCGATGAAAAGAAAGGAGGTGTCCAAGCCACATGATCCAGGTATTTATTGCCAACGCAGACGTCGACGACTTGTTTGCGACGGCTACCAGCCTCAACACTTCGCAGCTATCGACGATCCTTAGTAATCAGCGAATCAACGCCGGCAGGAATGTTCCCGTTAACGTGCAGGAGGACGGAAACGGGAAGTGTCTTCTGACCATTGTAACTGCGAGAGCGGACGAAACCAGCCGCACCAAGACGTTCGCTAATCAATTCTGTAGTGCTGGCGAAACCATCTCGGTGGATGTATTCGGCGTAAGCTCCAGGCAGACGGACCCCCCGTCCGCACAGGTATCACGATTTGCTTCCGATCCTGAAACTAGTGGAAATTCGTGGCGCTCTGCATTCGAGCCCTTGGCTATTGAGAGCTTTCGTGCGAATCAATGTCGGTTGCCTCCCGACAAGTCGATTCGGTAGAAGCGAATGATCCCGGTCCCAGCGACGCGAATTCTCTCCGGCATCTCTTAAGGCTGGCAGTCACCGAGTTGGGTCGCGAGAGACACAAGGTTAACAAAGCAGTTTCGGGCAATGACTATGCCCGTCTGTCGTTATCATGTGGGTCTTCGGGCCGAAATGCGACCCGGAATCGGTCAAGTAATTTGCGCACCTCGACAGTTGAAGTGGGGGAACTGCCATTCTACATGTGGAGAATGGAACAGGTCCTTTGGTGGACTCTGAACATGCACTTTGGGTGAACCCATAAGTTCGATAGGAGGAGGGGAGCCTGCAATGACATTCAAGCTGTTTTTCTTGATTACGGTACTTTCGATGGCCGGTCCATTAGCCGCACAGGAGAGCCTGGACCAGGCACCCGATTGCGACTCAAGAGCGATAGACAATTGGAACATAGTGCAGAACGAAATGAATGGGGCCATCGCCACGGAACAAATGTCCTCCGTGATTGGAAAAGCAGTAGCCAAACGGATTCTCGCTCGTATCCCGACAATCGCTAATTGGCGCCCGCTTTTGGAGCGCCGGCAGGTCATGTGTGCAACTCTTTTCAACCAGAAGGAAGAGGGTAACGAGCTTACGTTCGAGCCAGGCGTCGACTGGAATTTCTACCTCGTTCCCAGCGGCAGGTTCGATCAAATCTTCCAAGAAGGCGTGAACCTGATGCGTGCGGACGATCAATCGAACGTCTGGAGCTGCGTACCCGGAAGCGATCCTAAGCCAAGCGACAACGGAAACGCCAGGAACTGCTTCGAGGCGGAGATTTGGCCCGAAGACATACTAAGAGAGTCATTTCCGAGCACGGAGCATGTCTCGGTTCCCTCGAACGGAACTTGCGTGTGTGTGTACGGTCCCTTTGTCACCGACTATTTGCATGGGGGACGTCCTGAGATCCATCCACTTGAGGTGCTTTGGTGGAAAGACAATGCGGCCGAGAAGTGGACCTTCGTGCAGGTGCAGGATTCGTCGGGGCGATTCGACAGCCAAGATAACTTTGTAGGGCCGTTCCCTCAGAATTGGCAGCCCTGGGCAAGCGAACGCGACGATGAAATGCGTGTGGCGATAGGACTTCCACTTCAAGCTGAGCAGCCATTCAAATTGGATGTGTTTCAAAACCATGACCTCTGCGAGAATGCCCGTCGTCCTGATCAGGAGCCCACTGCAAATTGCCAAGAAGGTCCAATCCCGGGCCCGTCACACGGCATCACCTACAAAGGTAAGACCGTTCTTAGCGTCAATGAAGTCCGGTCTCAGGAAGTAGTTTCGATCTCTCCGCATGACTTCTGTTTAGATAGGCCTAATAATCGGCTAATCGGTTATCTCGCCTTGGAAGCCAAAGTTGGGAATGGAACAGACCCTGGTTTTCAGGTGACATACGTGGGCAAGAACTTGGCTCTGCCTCCAGCCCTCCCGTCGCGCCCGTCTCCCAAACCCGCCTTTGAATTAGTTCCACAGAGCCTGCGCGTGGAGGGCACTGGCAAGGGTCTAAAAGTGACCGGTGACATAAGGGCTCGGGTCACCGGCCGAGCAACTCAACTCCGAATGATGTCAAGACAAGCTGGCAAGGAGGTGCCGTTGATCGCCCAAGAGGAATCCTACACCCTTCGGGGTCTTAATCTCCTGACTCTTGACGCCCTCCCGGTTGGCGGCTCGCTTCTGGAAAGGCCCCGGCGTGCTTTGTACCCAGACACTCAAAAGGAGAAACCAAAATCCCTCCCGAGCAATTCGTCTGACACTTCTAAAACACTGCTTGCAGGCTTTCTGCACGTTGAAGTGCCACCAGAAGTTCGACTCCAACCACATCGCATCGAGAGTCAGCGATTGTCTGTCGCGCCGGCCTATGTCCTGGCGACAGGGGGTAGACCGCAGCCGGAGGATGAGGTTTTCGTTACCGACCAACTTAATCAAAATCTCGCCATGATCCAGGAGGCACCATCGTCTGCTGACCGAATCACTTTCGACGAACCCGTTTTCAAGGGGACTGACTGCGGCTCTGTCGAGCACGTCGACTGTGAACACGGAAGCGCTGTCCAGCCGATACGACATCAGATAACAGGCGAATCGCACCCTGACATCTGGGTCGACTATCAAGGTGTAGAAGGCGACCCGCCTAGAGCTTCAGTGGACATATCATGGCCCACGTTCACCCCCGACCACCTTTACAGATTGGTTGTAACGGTCGGGTTTCACGGCCCGTTTGCGGACCAGGACTCTGCGATAGTCAGCGAGTTTTGGAGTGATGGCATTCCACTCCAAGATATAACCGATGAACAGATCGAGAACCTGATCACTACGGTTGCCCAATTCGCTCACGTTGACCCGGGTCTCCTTAAGGAACCCGTATATGATTCCGCCGACCTGCTTTTTTCGATCAACAACGCGAGTTACCGACGTGCGAATATGCTCAGGATGGCCGCCGCAATTTTCGCTCGGGACTCTAATTCAATCGACCCGGATCAATTGGAAGTACTGGTCAGGGCCGCGCGCACGCTCGCTGGGGAACATGGAAACTAAGACCGAATTTCACTTCGGGTTCACCTTCTACTTCTCTGGGGACGACGACTACAGAGGGGCTACAGAGCATGGGGTTTTGATTTGTTATGCGCGAGAATCTCCTGAGGACCATGCAAGTCTTCGCCATCGTCTACTGTTTGCTTGGGGCTATAGCTTGTAATCATGGCAAAACACTGGTGATTGGTGGGTATCCGCTGAAGCCCCTTCGAACTCCTGATCGCTTTATCGCGGGAGCCGGAAGGGCAGAGATCACGCCTTATCACGGAGTTCCGATGGGAGGTCACGGCCCAGGAGGCCGCATTGCTCGCGGTACCTGGATGCCGCTCTATGCGCGGGCCTTCTATTTTCAAGACGTCCAAGGTCGAGCCGTCGCCATGGTTTCGTGCGACCTCTTTGCGGTTTCCGCCGGGTTGCGTGCAGAGGTACTCAGACTCGTGAACGAACATGAACGCCTGGAGCCGAGCGGGTTGATTCTCTCAGCGACCCATACTCATCATGGCCCCGCTGCTTTCCTATCTTCAGAGGCCTACAACGAATTCGGTGGTCCGCTTCCCGGTTTTGACAGGGACCTTTTTGAGTTTTTGGCTGCGCGGATTGCTTGGGCTGTTACGCAGGCAATTACCGACGCAAGAGACCACGGCGGCGAGGAACACGAAGTCGCATTGTATTCGGGCTACGCAGTGGGAATCCAGCGCAACCGAGCCATCGCCCCTTTTTTTCTGAATGACCCGTCGGTGGTCCAGCAAATCCACAATGCGAGCTATGCGGCCGGGACGCGCTGCCCGGATGGTTCTGGCGAGAACTGCCCGCGGTACTTCGCTACAGATCCCAGTTTACGGGTACTTGAAATTCTGCGCGCTGGGAAGCGCCGGGGGCTTTTGGTTTTTTACGCGATACATCCCACGGCCATGAAGCATGACAACGAGTTGTATTCACCCGATTTGACTGGCTTCGCGATGAGGTCGCTCGAGCCTGCAGAGAGCGACGTCGTCGCGGGCTTCTTCAATGGCGCAGAAGGTGATGTTTCCCCCGATTGGGATCGGCAAGATCGCGAGGACGTATTGTATTTCGGCGGAGCCTTGGCGGGTGCGGTGAGAAAGCTCCTTTCGACTGCTCCAGCGCAACGGAGCAAGCTGGTCGGCATCAGTACGTCCTGGACTCATGCGCGTCAGAACAGCGCCGAATGGAAACAGGCGGGTTTCGCTATAAAGCCTGTACCGGGAGCCGGTGAGGTAGGGGGAGCGGAGGACGGCCGGACCGTGTTTTACAACCTAGGGTTTCGCGGCGAGGCACGCAAATCCGCCGATCAAGCCACGCCCGAACAGGGCGTAAAGGAACCGGGACTCGGTGTACCGCTCAAAGCCCTCTTGGATGCTTTCGGGTTGAGGGGCGCCAAGCCTGCCTTAGGACTGCTTGGCGTGTGGAATCTGCCGAATGCAAACAGTTTTCCCATGGAGTTCCCGGTCGCTCGTGTCACGCTGGCGCCGGTGGCGAGCTTTGCAGCGATCCCTGTGGAGGCGACGACCGCTGTAGGCCGACTGATCTGTCAATCCTTGGGACCGGGTACCATCCTCATAGGCTTGAGCAACGAATACTTCGGCTACACTGCCTCTGCCAAAGAATACGATCTGCAGCAGTACGAAGCGGGCTCCACTGAGCTCGGCCCCCGCGAGGCGGAGGGTATAGTGACATTGCTGAAGTCGGCGAAGGCCGAAACGGCCGGAGATTCCGTTCCCCAACAGAGTTTCATGCCGGGCATGTCACGTTCGTTCGGGCCGGAACTCACGCTCCTTCGCGTTCCGCGAAATATGGTGGATGACGACCTGCAACCTGTGGTTCCGCTCAGGTTGAAACGCCTGGAGTCGCGCATTCCCCGGTTCACGTGGACTGAAAACTCTTCCGGCGATAAACACCCGGACCGGCGTCATGTCAGTCTGTACGCGAAAACGGCAAATCAAGCTTCATACAGCTTGCTAAACGAGGATCGCAGATCAACTGATTTCATAACGGTGGTGGATGGCGCTTCGCACGCGACGCGCACTTATACCGTGCTGTGGATGCCCCCGGACAGGGAAGGCGGCTCGACTTCCTACTACTTCAGCGTCGAAACGGGCGACGGTCCGAGCGTTTGTTCGCTGCCCTTCAGGCTCGACTCGCTAAAGGCGCAAGCTCCGGTCCCCTCTGAGCCGCCGGCGAGTTCCTGTCCGCCAAAGTGAAAGCCAGTTCGGCGCCCCTAAGGGAATAGACCGGCCTTTGCCCACCTGGCAACTCGGCAGGACGCGCGAAGGCTCGGCTCGATGCGGTGATACACGGTGAAGGACTAGCTGGGGTCGCAGCCTGCGGCGAGGGGCTCTCGGAACAATTGTCACAGGCGTCTTAGCTCGTGTGCTGGCCATACGGAGCGTTTTTCAGTGACTTGGCGTTCTCAGGTCACTTCGCGCCTGTGACAATTGTTCCGAAACCCCCTGGGTCGAGCATATTCGCAAAGTCGAACACTCACAACCCTGCTGAAGAGGCCGGTTCAAAGGATGAACGGCCGAGTTTGGCCGCGGAAGTCGTTCTCCAATACACCTCTTCCGCTGAGATCGCTGCCGGGTGCGGCCCTTGTACGCAGAGCACCTCTCCGAGTAACCCGTTCCGACCCTAGGCTCGGCTTCCCGGAGCGCCAGCCTACGAAGCAACTAACTCGCTGATTTTGCGGCACGGTTGGCAACAGCAAGTCACTGAAAAGCACGTTCGGAAGGCTCAAGTTGTACCGATCCTGCACTCGATCCACCGCGCACTCGCGTCTCAACGACGGTTGGTTGCTTGGGCTGGATTGAACCAGCGACCGCATGGTGGCGGTGGAAACCAGGAGGCGCAACCCTATTGCAGCCGAACGTACTCGGCCTTGGCTTGCTTGAGGATGGGGATGTCGGGGTCGGCGTCCTTCCACAACGTGAGGAAATCCTGATAAGCGGCGCGGGCTTTGGTGGTGTCGCGTTGCAAGGCGTAAGAGCGGGCGAGGCCGAGGCGGGCCAGCGGGTTGGTGATGCAGCTCCCCACGAGGCCGCGGTGGTCCAAGATTTTCTGGAACTCGGCGGCTGCGGCTGCGCCCTGGCCACCAGCGAGGAAGGCTTCGGCGCGAATGTAAACGGGATAGAGGCAGCAATAATTGACAAGGGTTCCGCCCCCCAATTCATAGGGGGCTACAGCCTGAAGAAGCTCGACGGCCGAGGAAGGATTCTTGCGGCTGATTGCCATTTGACCGCGTAGGGTGGGCAGCCAGATGGATTGCGTCAGGGTATTCAGGGGAAAGCGCTTGTTCAAATCATCGGCAAGGGCCTGAGCGCGGGCGGCGTCCCCAGTGAGGGCCAGAGCCAGGGCGGCTTGCTGTTCGGCTCCCCGGCTTTCCGGCGCGAGGCTCAAAGCGGCACCCGCCCACTGACGTGCCGCCCCGTAACTGCCCAGCAGAGCTTCCCGCACACCTGCCTCCGCGGCCCACGAGGCCGCGTATTCCTTGTTTTGCGCCCTTTCGGCGGAGGCTACTGCCTGCTCCGTCAGCTCCCGCGCCTTGCCGAGCCGCCCGTAATAGGCCTCGGTGGCGGATTCCAGACCGAGGATCGCGTTCTCGACCTCTGCTTTCCCCTCAAACCACGCCGCCTGTTGAGCCATCCCGCCGGAATCGCCTTGCAGGAAGGCAAGCCTATAGAGGGTGGTGTGGAGAAACTCCTCATCCAGCTTGCGCGCCAGCGCCTGCATCGAGATGTCGCGGGCCTCGGCAAAACGGTCCAGGTTAACGTAGAACTCTCCGAGATTCACATACCCGACGACATTATCCGCATCGAGCGGCATAGCGTCGCGGGTTGTCTCGGCTGCTTTTTCGTAGCGCCCGAGGTTTGACCACGACGTCCCCAGGTCGGCACGGGGGACGTAATCCCGCGGATAGGATTGCGTCCAGATGGTGAAGGTCTGAATGGCTTTCTCCAACTCGCCGGTGCCAACATAATAGTACATGGAGGCGATAAAAAGCT
>Ga0335085_10007903_pt1 | contig 16339 bp, 12 predicted proteins | sample Lox_Sample_45_FD_206712 | JGI IMG/M metagenome (GOLD analysis project Ga0335085, IMG submission 206712) | Soil microbial communities from Loxahatchee National Wildlife Refuge, Florida, United States - Lox_Sample_4.5 | ecosystem: Environmental > Terrestrial > Soil > Wetlands | place: USA...
TACAATCTGGTTCGCGAATTCCTCGCCAAGACACCTCCGGAGCAAGTTAAACCTACAAGGTTATTGACAGGGAACGATCTAAGTGAGATGGGTTATGTTCCCGGACCGGCCTATCAAGCTATGCTCCGGGCTTTAGAAGACGCCCAACTGGAGGGTTCCGTAGCCACAAGGGACGAGGCCAAGGCATTCCTCAAATCCTGCTATCCTCTCCGGAATCCTGGCCGATAGCACTTATGTGGCAAGCCGACTGGACATGCGATGCATTTTATAAGCCTTTTGTTTATTATTATTTAGATAGAGATTCGCATTTTCAGCTCAGATCCGTTATAATCTGAGTGCCGCATACTAAAGGTTATTGCTCATGTCCTGTGCAGGTTCGGGAACCTTTTTCCTCCCTCCTGCATCTAAGTTTTCTAAGCGGCTTCTTTCGCCGCTCAGCGTAAGGGGAACTCATGGCTGACAAAAAACATTCTTTGCCAGATACTTTGCCGATCTTACCGGTTCGCGACACGGTGCTCTTCCCGGGCGCCGTACTCCCTCTCACCGTTGGTCGGGAAAGCTCCCTGGCTCTCGTGAACTCCTTGACCGGGGAAGAGAAGCTGCTTGGGGTGGTCGCGCAGCTCGACCCACGCGTTGAGGATCCGGCGGCGGCTGACCTTCACAAGGTCGGCACCCTCGCCAAAGTTCACAAGACCGTCAAGATGCCGAACGGCAACGTTGTCGTATTCATGGAAGGCTTGCAGAGGATTCGCATCGAGGAGCTTTTGGGCCTGCGTCCGTTTCTTCGCGCCAATATCCTGGCGGAACCGGACATCATCGGCGAAAACGATACGGAACTCGAAGCTCTCGAGCGTAATGCCCAGGATCTGTTCCGTGATGTCGTAAGTCACTCGCCGCAACTCTCGGACGATTTGCAGAACGTCGCAATGAATATCGACGATCCTTCGCGGCTCTCCGACTTCATTGCCGGCACTCTGCCGAGCCTCTCTACTCTTTTGCGCCAGGAGTTGCTGGAAACCTCCAATGTGCGGAAGCGCTTGGAAATTTTGATTCGCGAACTTTCTAAGGAATTGGAAGTTCTCGAACTCCGCAGCAAAATCAATGAACAGGTTCAGGAACAGGTGAGCCAGAACCAGCGCGAATACCTGCTCCGCGAACAAATGAAGGCCATCCAGAAGGAATTGGGAGAAGTGGACGACGCCCAGGCCGAAATCGAAGAACTGCGCACCAAGGTCGACCAGGCGGGCATGCCCGCGGAAGCCAAGAAGGAATGTGAACGCGAGCTCAAGCGCTTGTCCAAAATGACTCCGGCCTCTGCCGAATATATGGTGTCGCGCACCTACTTGGAATGGATGACTTCGTTGCCCTGGTCCAAATCGTCAGGTACGGCGGAATCGGAAATCAACATTCCCAAAGCGCACGACATCCTCGACGAAGATCACTACGACCTCCAGAAGGTTAAGGAGCGCATCCTCGACTACTTGGCTGTCAAGAAACTGCAGCCAGGGATGAAGGGACCGATCCTGTGCTTCGTCGGCCCCCCAGGCGTGGGCAAAACCTCGCTGGGCAAATCCATCGCTCGTGCACTCGGACGCAAGTTCGTTCGCATCTCCTTGGGAGGTATGCACGACGAAGCCGAAATTCGTGGCCATCGTCGTACCTACATCGGCGCTTTGCCCGGTCAGATTATTCAGGGCTTAAAGCGCGCCGAAGCCAACGACCCGGTCTGCATGCTCGACGAAGTCGACAAACTCGGTCGCGACTTCCGTGGCGATCCCTCCGCGGCGCTGATGGAAGTTCTCGACCCCGAGCAGAATGCCACCTTTCGCGATCACTATTTGGACGTGCCGTTCGATCTCTCGAAGATCATCTTCATCGCCACGGCCAACTGGATGGATCCCATCCCGGAACCGCTGCGCGATCGCATGGAGATCATCGAACTGCCCGGCTATACCGGTGAAGAAAAGATCCACATTGCACGCAAATATCTGATCCCCAAGCAGGCAACCGAGCACGGAATCAAGGAAGGCGAGCAACTGGAATTCACCGAAGCTGGATTGCAAGAGATCATCCACAGCTACACGCGGGAAGCCGGCGTGCGCAACCTCGAGCGCGAAATCGCTACCTTGGTTCGCAAGCAGGCCCGCCGCTTGGCGGAAGGCAAGTCCGAAAAAATGGTTGTGACTCCGGAAGTCGTTCGCGAATTCCTCGGTGTGCCCAAGTACCGCACCGAAAAGGAAGTCGAGGAACGCGTCAAGAAACCCGGTGTCGCGGTCGGCTTGGTCTGGACTCCCGTCGGCGGTGACATCGTCTTCATCGAAGCCAGCCGCATGCGTGGTGGCAAGCAGTTCACCATGACCGGCCACCTCGGCGAAGTCATGCAGGAATCGATGACCGCGGCACTCACTTGGACTCGTGCCAATGCCGAGCGCTATGGCATCGACCCGGACTTCTTCCGCAAGCAGGACATTCACATCCACGTGCCGTCCGGTGCGGTCCCCAAAGATGGACCCTCCGCGGGCGCCGCGATGGTGACCGCCTTGGTCAGCTTGCTCACCAACCGGCCAGTGAAGAATCGCTTGGCGATGACCGGCGAGATGACTCTGTCCGGCGTCGTCCTGCCCATCGGCGGCGTGAAGGAGAAAGTCCTCGGCGCGAAGCGTGCCGGGATCAAGCACGTGCTGCTGCCTGCGGACAATGAACCGAACGCCGTGGCCGATCTACCGCCGGAAATTCTCGGCGACCTGACCATCAGCTACGTGCGGACGCTCGACGAAGTTCTGGAGCAGGCGTTAGAAAAGGAACCCGTCGCGCCGGTCGTTCCGGAGCCGGAGCCGCAACAGCCTGGCGTCGGAGACTCGCCGCGCGCGATCCACTAAACGGCCTCAACCGCCTACCGAAAGGCCCGGCGCTATTTCGCCGGGCCTTTTGTTTTTAGCCACCACTGCTTGTCTGCCCGCTCGGCCAGCAGTCAAATCCTTCAACTGCTGCTACCATGTGGACTTTAGCTCCATGGCCACCGGCAAATCCAAAAGTGCGAGCCTTGATCGCGCCGCGTCCCTCGCGCAACGCTTGAGCGAAGCTCTGCTACAAGAGCGTATCGTGCCGCGATTCGTCGATTCGTATGTGGTGGAACACGGGCGCTACGGTCTGCAGGTCCATGCCGCTCTTTATCGTGATCTCCTCACCATTCTCCAGCGCGAAGCTCTGCTTGCCGCGTCTGCGCAGGCGTTAGATATTGCGTGCAGAGGAGAAACCGCCAAAGACGATCGAAAACCCTCGCCTCTGGCCCGCAAGGATGCCGCCGCGTTTCGTCAGAAATACCTGGCGGCACTTGCACGGCAGCAACACTGGAATGTTGGAACCTCGTTGGACTTTCAATCCGATTTGCAGATGTATGAAAACATTTTGGCGCGCACTCGGTCGACGGGCCGCAGTCGTAAGGCCTTCGAAGCAGCCAATCATCCCTTTGTCGATCGCTGCGCATTCCTGCTGGATTCCTCATTTATCGAAAATGCGCGATTGGCGGCAAGCCGCGCACTCGGCAATCTGGAAGCGCTCACCACGCAACTGACGGTTGACGTTCTTCACTCTTAGCTTGCTGATTTTGGAAAGGTCCACACGGCAACGGCGTTCAATCGAAAATTTCGTCCTTCAATAACCGCTGCCCCGCAAGGGCTGTATAGAATCCCCAGCCGGCCAGGGCCAGGATACTCAGGGCAACGCAAATCGATGCGGGCGCGTACCACACCGAAAAGTCCAGCGTATACGGCATGTTGAGCAGGATGTTGGCGGTGAACACCGCCATGGCCAGCACGATCAGACCGAAGCGCACCACCGCAATCGCGGCGATCAGGTAAATAATGATCCACACCGGCGCGTCAATCAGTCGATGACTGGTGGCCAGAATCTTGGGAAGCGCGAACACCAGAACGAACAAGCCTGCGGCCAGCCAGCGGTTGCGCACCATCACGCGAAAGAATACCAGGACGAAAAAGAACATCAACACGCCTACAATCGCGCCCACCACATTCCCCAGCCACAACGAAATCGCCCCGCGCGCGCCCTCCAGCAAATCCGTTTGCGGCAGCAGCGGCCGTTCGCCCACACGCATATCAAACAAATAACCGGCATAGAACACCAGCACCCATGCCGCGCCCAGCAGTGTTCCGTACAGAATATCCCGGCCCACCAGCGGATCCCGCCATTTTCCTGTGAGCGCCCGCGTCCACGACACGATAGTCTGCGGCCACTTGCTCCTCACATACGGTTCCAGCGCCAGGTACAGCACCCACAAAAATCCCGAAACAAATAACCCCGTGCTCACCGCCAGCAGCAGCAGACCCAGAGTCTCCGTCGAGAACTTCAAATGGGCCCGCGTCAGGAATATCGCCATCTCCAGCAGGAACACCACTCGCGCCAGCATCCACGCTCCGCGGCGGTCTCCTTTTCCACGCGAATAATTGCGATATGCCAGCCACACTCCCCCGCACACCAGAAACAGGATGAAACAGGTTCCGAAGATTTCTCCGGCTCGCTCCGATGCTGTTGGCTCTGCTGGCGGCATCCGAGACGGCGCCGTCCACGGTCCGGAAAGCCGGAATGACACCGCCTGCCCGTGCAGCGCTGCAGCTTCCACGTGCAGCGGACGACTCGATCCCGGCCACTTTCCGTCCCACGCCGCACGCACGTCGGCGGAGGCTAATCCGTTCCACGCAGGTGTGGTGCTTTGAAAATCGGAAATCTTCAATTGGGCTGCGGCGAATAACGGCTGCCAGTCAGGGGTTTTCGCTATTGGCGATTGCTCTTCTTTCTCCGGCGGAATCGCCTGGAAATACAGCAACCGGCCGGCCTCATCCAGTCGCACATTGATCATCCCGGAGAATATCGCGGGCGGGTCGGAGAATGTTACAACCCCGGGCGTCAGAGAAATATTCGAAAAGCCGTCCGGCATCATCTCGCGTGGACTCTGCCGGTACCAGAATTGCAGTAACGAGGGACGTTCCCCCAAGCCCTCGCTCCACACTTTTCCCGGTGTTTCCGCTTTCACCAGATAGGTGAGGTAGTCGAAATCATAAGTGAATCCAGAAGCAGAATCGTGCGGACTCCCGGGGTAGCCCAAGCTGGTCAGGATTTCCCCTGTTTTATGCTGCAGCACCTCGGTCGAATACTGGGGGTGAATCCGCCTCAGCCCACTTTCTCGCACGGCCAGGTAGGTTGATAAGGCCATAAGCGCGAGCACTGCCAGGAAACAGCCCAGCGCCCATTTCGGATTCATACCCTCGGTCGTGCCTGCCGCCGCCACCATCTCCGGCGATGGCGTTTCTCCCGCCGCCAGCGCCGCCGCCAGGGGATCGCCACCCGGCAGCGCCGCCGCTACCTGCAATGCCGAAGCGGGACGCTTTGCCGGATCCTTGTCCAGGCACCGTAGAATCACTCGCTCGATCAGCGGATCCAAATCCTTCACCAGAGTCGAAGGATTGGTGATCGTGCCTTCTTCTCTACTCTTGATCAACTCTGGCAGCGTTGCGGCGTCGTAGGCGCGCCGGCCCGTCAGTACCTCGTACATCACCAACCCGAGCGAATAAATATCGCTCTTCACCGTCACTTCTTTTCCCGACAACTGTTCCGGCGCCATGTACGCCGGAGTGCCTGCGCGAACTTCAGCGCCCTGAATATTCGCCGCGATGCCCGCCAGTCCGAAATCCGTAATGCGCGCTTTGCCCGCGCCGTCCAGCATCACATTCGCTGGCTTTAGATCGCGATGTACCACTCCCCGCTCGTGAGCCGCTGCCAATCCCGCGCAAATTTGCCGCGACACTTCGATGGCCTTGTCCTGCGGCAGACGCCCGATTCGTCGGATCAGCGAAGACAGATCTTCACCATCGATATACTCCATCGTTAGAAACGGGATTCCGTCCACATCCCCGATGTCGAACACCCGGCAAACATTGGGGTGGGACACTTGCCGCGCGACGCGCACTTCGGAATGAAATCGCGCCAGCATCGCTTCATCTCTTACCAGCGCTTCCGGCAGAAATTTGATGGCCAGCACCTGGGTCAGTCGCAAGTCTTCCGCACGGTACACTTCTCCCATCCCGCCACGGCCTAGCAACGCGACAATCCGGTAGCGATCTGCCAGGATCGTCCCAGGCGCGAACCGGCCTCCTCCGATTGGGTCGGAACTGGTTAGGGCCGGATTCGATGGTGGGGTGGAGCGCGGTCGCGAGCGTGGAGTTTCCCGTGGAGTTTCCCTCAGCGTCGCCCGCGCCGGCGGGGCAGCGTCTGCAGCTAAAGTCTCCAGATTCGCATCGAGACTCGCTTCGTCACCCAGTGCTGTTGCGTCTGGGTCTGCTTCCTCTACTCCGGCGCCACATTTCCCGCAAAACCGCGCTGTGCCCGAAATTTTATTCCCACACGTTGTACAAAACATGGAAGCCGGATTCTACCATTTCCCTCGTCCAGCGACGATTCCTCCGTTGGTCAGCTATTTCTCTCCACCTGCACGGCCGTTCCGTAGGCCAACACTTCAGTCACTCCTTGCATCACCTCGTTCGCGTCGTACCGCATCGCCAGGATCGCATTTGCACCGTGCTGCCCCGCATGTTCCAGAAGCAACTCGTAGGCCTCCTCTCGTGCCTTCTCGCACAATTCCGTCAACACCGTGATGTTTCCCCCGACAATGGTCTGTATTCCGGCCGCCAAATTTCCCAACACACTGCGCGAGCGTACGGTAATCCCTCGAACGATTCCGAAGTTTCGCACCACATGGTATCCCGGCAACTCCGTTCCTGATGTGACCATTGAACTATCGACACGTCCCGTCATTTTCGTTCCTCCGTCTGCAAAGGATGTTTACCGCTGCGATTCTACCTCTTCACAAGCGCCTTCTGTTACCGTCCGGCTTTGCTATCCTCAGACTTGCGTGGAAAACCTTTTCGATATTCTGGCACTCGTCCAGATCGCGGCCGGTCTCTATCTCCTTTGGCAGGGGATCGTCTGGCTTACGTATGTTCGCCGCCGCCTGGCCACGGATCCAGGCTTCTATGCGCCCCGGACCGCGGTGATTTGCCCGTGCAAAGGAATGGAGCCGGGTCTCGAGCGAAACTTGGTTTCGCTGTGTGAGTTCGATCATCAAAATTACCAGGTCTTTTTTGTCCTGGCTTCCGAAAGTGACCCCGCTCACAGCATCGTCAAGCGCGTCGCCAGCACCTCTCGCGTGAAAGCCAACATTGTGATCGCCGGCAAGCCCGAGAACTGCAGCGAAAAAGTGAATAATCTCCGCGTCGCCGTGGAGCAGTTACCCGAGGAATTCGAGGTTCTGGTCTTCGCTGATTCGGATGGCCGGCCCGGCAAAGGCTGGTTGCACCATCTCGTTGCCCCGCTCACGGATTCGCGCATCGGAGCTACCACCACGATGCGGTGGTTTATGCCCAACGACCATGGCCTGGCCACCGCACTCCTCGCCGCATGGAATGCCTCCGTCGTCACCATGCTCGGTCCACACCATAAAAATTTCTGCTGGGGGGGAGGCACCGCCATCCGCCGCTCTGTTTTCGAACAGATCGGCATGCTGGATGCCTGGCAATACTCGTTCAGCGACGATTATTCTCTGACGACGATGATTGAGCGCAGCAGACGCCAGATCGTCTTCTTGCCCGAGTGCCTCACGCCCTCTTTCGTTCAAACGGATTTTTCCGGCCTCCTCGAATTTACCGGCCGCCAGATGCGCATCACACGGATCTACCGCCCGCAAATGTGGGCTATGGCGTTTGCCACGCACCTGCTTTATTGCTTCACCTTAGTACTCGGATTGTTCATTGTAATGAATCTTACTTTAGCCTCTCGGCCCGCCTTCCACGTCTCCACTCTTCTGGTACTTCTGCTTCTTCTGGCGGCAATCCGCGGAGCGATTCGTGTGATCGGTGTCACAGAAGCCCTGTCCGCGTTTCGCTCGCTGATTATGTCGCAATCCTGGATCTACATTTTGCTGGCGATGTTCGTTCCCTTTTTGTTTCTTGTTAATTTCTGTTCATCCCTCATTGGCAGACGGATCCGGTGGCGGGGTATCGAATACCAAGTCATCTCCACGGAGCAGACTAGGGTCCTCACCCGTTAAGGACCATATTCGTCGTAGTTTGAGAAAAAAGTACTGGTGCTAAGCAATTTCTACCCGGCACCCCTTTCTCGAAATGTGCAAACTATTTCCTAACTCCTTGAAAATATGCCCTGTGTAAAAAAGTACAGGAAGGCACCCTACATGCTAAACAGTACCGCGGTCAGGTCTAGCTTTGGCTAGCAAGTTAACAGGGACTCCTTCTCGTTACCTCCGGTGGTGACGTCGTCGAGTGTTTGGGGTGATCACCCCGGCCCGGTATATGCCCTGTTTCCTTGCCGGGTGAGTCCGGCCAGCCTCTTTACCGAGGCATTCGCAACACCAACTTATAGGCGCGTCTCGTTCCCACCACGAGGCACCCACGGAGGAGTGCACGTGAAGTTAATCCGCAGAACTATCGCCTCGCAGTCGGTTCCCCAACCCCAATCCAGCATTTACCTGTTTTACGAAAAATCAAGCGGTACAGCTCATTTTCATGTCGAAGCCGGGCCCGGTGGGGAGCTTCCTATTGATCATGCGGCTGGCCTTCTTGCTATGCATTGCATGGTGCGCGGTCAATCCCCCAGTGATTACCTCATCATGGTTCCCACCGCTCCCGAAAACCTGGGCGAACTTACCGAGAAAGCCCAGAAGCTTTTGGAAGCTGGCCAGACCGTCAAAACCAGTGTGAAATTGACTCGTCGCGAGAAGGAAGTTCTCGATGGCATTCTTCGCAGCCTCGCTAACAAGGAGATCGCCTCGGAACTAAACCTCTCCGAGCGTACGGTGAAGTTCCACGTTTCGTCCCTGCTCGCGAAATTCAAGGTGCACAGCCGCATGGAGCTGATGCGCGAAGCTTCGCAGCGCGCCATGAAGCCCGCGGCCCCGGCCGTCGTCAATTCGCCTGCTACTACCGTTCATCCGTTTCCCCGCAATCATGAGATTCCGGGCAAAGTTCTAAACTCGGGCAAGGTGCTGCCCCTGGCTCGTCACCGCATGATGGCCTGATCGGCAGATTACCGTACTAATAAAAAAGCCCGGCGCGCAAGCACTTCCGCCGGGCTTTTTCTTTCGGAATAGTTCGAACTGTTCTACTTGTTTGCCGCGTACAGTTCTGCCGCTTTGTCCCAATTCACCACGTTCCACCACGCATCGATGTAATCGCCGCGTAGATTCTGATACTTCAGATAGTAGGCGTGTTCCCATACGTCTATGCCCAAGACCGCCTTGGCGTTCCCGCTCAACAGGTAAGGTGTGTCTTGATTCGGTGTGGAGTCAATCGCCAGTTTCCCATCTCTCACCACCAACCACGCCCAACCTGATCCGAAGCGGCCCAATCCCGCTGCCTTGAACTTCTCTTTGCAGCCCGCCAGCGATCCGAAACTGGCGTTGATGGCCGAAGCCAAATCACCCTTTGGCTCTCCACCCCCGCCTTTCTTCATCAATTGCCAGAACAGCGTATGGTTCCAATGTCCACCACCGTTGTTCCGCACCGCGCCACGGATGTTCTCCGGAACGGAATCCAGACCCTTCAGCAAATCGTCGATGGATTTTGCCTGTAAGTCCGGATGCCCTTCTAACGCTTTGTTCACGTTCGTTACATAAGCACCGTGGTGCTTATCATGATGGATTTCCATCGTTTTCGCGTCGATGTACGGTTCCAATGCGTCGAATGAATATGGTAAAGGGGGCACAGTAAAAGCCACGGGTTTTTCCTCCAATTTGTGTTCGGAATTTACTTCTGAATCCGGCCTGGCGCCTTGCAGCATCTCCGGAGCGACTGGGCCCACTCCAAGAAAACCAACTCCAACAAGGCCACTGCTCACGAGAAACTTCCGGCGATCCATCTGCTCTCCTTAGTGTCCGTGGGCACTCGCGTTCTGCAGCGCCGAAGTATAGCGCCAACCGCCCTGCCTACTCAACCAACGCAACTCGCGCGAACAGCAGGCCTTCTATTGGCGCCCCTGTTTGATGCGCCGCCGGGCCCATTCGGCAGACTCCGCTATTGTGGATATTCCCGCGTTCCCCAGTCGCTCTAACCGGCTGTCGATCCGCCGGTACTGCTCGGTTTCAGGCTCTAAGCGTGCATTCCCCGCCGCGATACACGCATTCCGTACCAGTCCCGCCCATTTCGTCCGTTTCACCGCGCTCTTTCGAAAGGTCTCTTGGAACTCCTTCTCACTCATTTCCAATAACCACTCCAGTCGTGGCATAAACAGGCTTCGCTCCAGGACCTCTTCCCGAGGCTGAAATTCCCTTAACGGTGTAACGGGAGCCTTGCGATTGTAAGGGCAAACATCCTGACAAATATCGCAGCCATACACCTGCCGGCCCATCGGCTCGCGCAATTCCTCGGGTATACTCCCTCGCAGTTCAATCGTTAGATAGGAAATGCACCGGCGTGCATCCATCACGTAGGGTGCAACCAGCGCTCCGGTCGGACACGCGTCCAAACACTGCCGGCAATTCCCGCACAAATCGGGCGGAGGCGCCTCGGAAGGCTCCAGCGTGCGCACCAGTTCCAGCGAAGTCAAAATCACACACAGAAACATCCAGGACCCGTGCTCCTCGTTGATCAGTAGCGTGTTTTTGCCCAACCACCCCAGCCCCGCGTGTTTCGCGAACACTCTTTCGGCCACCGGCCCGGTGTCCGCATACGCCCGCGCAGCAAACGGCTGTGGGTACTTTTCCTTTAACGCTTCAGTTAACGCATTCAGCTTCGTCCATATCACCTCGTGGTAATCGTCGCCCCACGCATACCGCGAAATCCAACCTCTCGGCGCGCCGTTTTGTTCCTCGCCTGCTCCCGCCACTTCTGTCGAATAAGGTTTCGCCGTGTTGTAGTTCAGCGCGCACACGATCACGCTTCGCAACTCGGGCATGGCCTGGGAAGGCTCGGCCCGGCGGGGATCCGCCAGATACTTCATCTCTCCCGCATACCCTCGTTCCAGCCATTCTCCAAATTTCTCCAGTTCCGGGAAGCGGGCTGCGCGCACCACACCACACAGGTCAAAACCTAGAGCTTTGGCGCGCTCCACAATCCACAAGTGATCGGCAATGCTGTTCATGAGTTCGCTGGTCTCGCGGTTCCAGGATGATTGCGAAACACCCGTCTGGGCGAGTGTACACGCACAAATCTACGGTTTCTATTTTTCTGCAGTTTCGAATGTCGGGATGCGGCAAGTCTACTGGTAGCTGCGAACCGCGGTGGCTTCGTCGTTGTACACGTCAAATACCGTAAACAACTTCGTGATCTGTAGCAGGTCATGCACTTTCTTTGTCAGGTTCAACAGTTTCAACTCGCCGCTGCGATTCCGTACGGCGGTGAATCCGCTCACCAGTTCGCCAATTCCGGAGCTGTCGATGTAATTCACGTCTCCCAAATTCAATAGGATCTTCACCTGGCCCGCTTCCAGCAAGTCCCGGATGGTCTTGCGCAGCATCGCGCTTCCTTCGCCTAGAGAAATCCTTCCACTTAAATCCACGATGGTGATGGGGCCGTCTTCGCGCAGAGTCATGTATAAGGCTGGCATATTCTTATTCGATCCTAAGCTTCTCGTCTCGGGGCCGTATCCGGACTGCTTTTCCCGTGGTTGCCGTTGCCGGACGCCTTCCCGGCATCAGGGATTTTCTTGGACATGACAATTTCCGCCCCGCCCGTGCGTCCCGGCACCACGTCAAACTCATCCATAAACGTGCGCATCAGGAAGATTCCCCGTCCTGACGTGCTCAACAGATTTTCCTCCGCCAAAGGGTCCGGAACATCGGAAAGCTTGAACCCTTTTCCCTCATCCATCACATGGATGATCAATTTGTCCTGGGTCAGGTCCACCGCCAGGTGGATCTTTTTGCTTGGTTTTTCCTGATTTCCGTAATGGAAGGCGTTGATGACCCCTTCCCGCACCGACATGCCGATCCGGTAGCACTCGTCTTCGCTGAATCCGACGGCCTCCGCCACACGAAGGCACATTTCTTCCGCGAGATTGACGCTCTCGACGTGCGTATCCAATACGACTTCTAGGTGCTTGGTCTCTGGCGTCATTCCCGCCTATCGCTGCGGCCCAAGATGCAAAAATGGCGTAACTACTGGTAACACAGCGGGCAAAGCCAAGTCAATGGAGCCAAATACCCGCTTCTCTTGGCCTGTTCCTTTAGTCCAAACCTCTACGCCCAGTAGCTGCGGTCCAACGTCCGGTACTGAATCGCTTCGCTCAGGTGTTTTGCCTGAATATCCGGAGCGGCTTCCAAATCCGCTATCGTTCGCGCTACCTTCAAGATCCGATCGTGGGCGCGTGCCGACAGCCCCAGTCGCGTCACCGCATTCTCCAGCAACTTCTCCCCTTCCAGGGTGATCGCGCAGCACTTTCGGATCAGTTTCGACGCCATCTGTGCATTGCAGTACGTCTTCTTCTCCCCCGCAAATCTCGCCGCCTGGCGGTCTCGCGCCGCGATCACCCTGCCCCGCACCGCTGCGGAATCCTCGGAAGAAGATGGCGCGCGCAGCTCCTTGTACTTCACCGCTGGCACCTCGATATGAATATCAATCCGGTCCAGCAGTGGTCCCGAAATCTTCGAAACATAGCGTTGGATCATCGGCGCCGTGCAGTGGCATTCCCGTTGGGGATCTCCAAAATATCCGCATGGGCACGGATTCATTGCCGCAGCCAGCATGAACCGCGAGGGGAACGTCACGGAAACCGCCGCACGAGCAATCGTCACCATGCCATCTTCCAGTGGCTGCCGCATCACCTCCAGCACATTCCTCTGGAATTCGGGCAACTCATCCAGAAATAGCACTCCGTGATGCCCCAACGACACTTCGCCCGGGCGCGGTACCGCTCCGCCTCCAATCAATCCCGCGTCGCTGATGGTGTGGTGTGGCGAACGGAACGGCCGCGTCCCAATCAGTCCCTGGCTAGCATCCAACGTCCCCGCCACACTGTGTATGCGCGTGGTCTCAATCGCCTCTTCCAACGACATGGGCGGCAGAATCGTTGGAATACGCTTGGCCAGCATCGTTTTTCCCGCGCCGGGTGGCCCGATAAACAAAATATTGTGCCCGCCCGCGCATGCCACTTCCAGCGCGCGCTTCGCGGCTTGTTGCCCATGCACGTCTCGCAGATCCACCGAATACTGTGCCGCTTCGCTCAGCAAACTCTTCGCATCCACCTGCACCCGTTGGAACAATTCCGGTGAGTTCACCAGATCCACCGCTTGCGGCAGCGACTTCAACGCGAACACCTCTATGCCATCCACCACCGCCGCTTCCCGCGCGTTGCTTTCCGGCACGGCAACCGCTTTCAACCCTTTTTCGCGCGCAGCGATCGTCGCGGACAGCGCTCCCCGTACCGCTCGCACACTCCCGTCCAGCGACAATTCCCCCAGGAACATCATCTGGTCCAGCATTTTCCCGAAAAACTGCCCTTGGCAACCCACCACTCCCAGTGCCATGGGCAAATCGAACCCCGATCCCTCTTTCCGTAAATGCGCCGGCGCCAGATTGATGGTCACCCCCTGCCCATACGGAAATTCAAAGCCACAGTTCTTTAACGCCGACTTAATGCGCTCGCGGCTCTCCTTCACCGCGTTATCGGGTAGGCCAACCACGTTGAAGTCGTTGATATACGCCGAACCCACATCCACTTCCACTTCGACGGGATAGGCATCGATTCCATATACCGACGCGCTGATTGTTTTGAACAGCATGGCTTGGGCTGAACGCAGTCTGGTTTCGAGTATATATTACTTATTAATAGTACGCCATAGCTAAGGACGCCATTGTCGTTGTGTACTCATATTTTCTCTCGCTCCACCGTGCGCGTCCGCTCTACCGACATTTCTTTACTCCAACCCTGCCCACACGTATAGTGATGATGTTCCACCGGTGTCCAATTTTTTCCGAAAGAGGTTTGCTGATGTTTGGTTGGGTTCTTCTTGGCATCCTCGTGCTCCTGGTTATTTTCGGTATCGGGATGTACAACGGCTTGGTTCGCCTGAAAGTGCAATGCGACAACGCCTGGGCCGATATCGATGTTCAGCTAAAGCGCCGCTATGACCTGATTCCGAACCTCGTCGAAACCGTCAAAGGTTACGCGGCTCACGAAAAAGGCACCCTCGAGGCTGTAATCAATGCGCGAAACCGCGCTATGTCTGCCACCGGTCCCGCCGACAAGGCACAAGCGGAAAATATGCTCTCCGGCGCTCTGAAAAGCCTGTTCGCGTTATCCGAGGCTTATCCCCAACTTCGCGCCATCGAAAGCTTCACCTCTCTCCAAAATTCGCTGACGCAAATCGAAGACACCGTGCAGAACGCCCGCCGCTATTACAACGCCGTCGTGCGCGACCTGAATACCAAGATCATGCAATTCCCCACGAACATCTTTGCCGGCATGCTTGGTTTCAAGCAGCGCGAGTTCTTCGAGATTTCTGCCCCGGCGGAACGCGAAGCTCCTAAGGTCAGCTTCGGCAATCCCGCTGCCCCTACCGCCTGATTCTTCGATTCCGCTCGACCATGGCTCTGCGCCACAAACCGTCCGTTTGGCTCGTGACCGCCCTTTCCGTTCTGACTCTGCTGGTTTTCTTGGCACTTCCGCTCGCCGCCAAGGAACGTCGTCTCCTTAAGTTTCAAGCCGATATCGATGTCTTGGCGGATAGCAGTGTCGACGTCACCGAAAACATCACCTTTCAGTTCATCGGCGGACCCTGGCAAGGTATCTACCGCACGATTCCCGTTGAGTATGCCGGACCGCGCGGCCTGAATTATTCCCTTTTCCTCGACGTCAAACGCGTCTCCGATGAAAACGGCCATAAGCTCAGATATGAAACCAGCCGCGACCGGCAGTACCTCAAGCTGAAAATCTACATTCCCAACGCCGACAACAGCACCCGCACCATTTCCATCGAATATGTTGTCTCCGACGCGCTCCGCTTCTTCGACGAGCATGACGAGTTCTACTGGAATGTCACCGGCGATGAATGGCCCATTCCCATCGAGCAAGCGGGCGCCCACATCACTCTTCCCAACGGCACTTCCGGCATTCGCACCAACGTTTTCACGGGCGGTTTTCGCTCCACCAGCCGAAACGCCACCGCCGAGATTGCCGGCACGGGCGTCGACATTCACACTACCGCTCCGCTCGCGATGCATGAAGGACTCACGGTCGCTGTGGCTTTTGACAAAGGCATTGTCCGCGAGCCATCTGCCTTTTCCGTGTTTCTTCGTAACTTGCGCAGCAACTGGCCTCTCGGCCTTCCCCTCCTTGCGTTTCCTCTGATGTTTTGGTGGTGGTGGACGCGTGGCCGCGATCCTCGCCTCCGCCCTATCGCCGCCCAGTACGAACCGCCCGACCAACTCACCCCCGGCGAAGTCGGCACGCTCGTTGATAATTCCGTGGATATGCGAGACATTACCGCGTCCATCGTGGACCTCGCCGTCCGCGGCTTCCTCGTCATCGAGGAGCAGAAAAAAGATCACCTGATGGGTCTCACCCATTCCACCGATTTCATCTTCCATCTGCAGAAATCTCAGGCCGATTGGGCGCCTCTCAAGGCCCACGAGCAGGACCTTCTCAGTGGCCTGTTCGCTGGTGGGAATGCAGGCGATACGGTTTCGCTCGCCGACCTTCACAACCGCTTCTACCAGAACATTGCCGGCATCAAGAACGACATCTTCGCCGCTTTGGTCACCCAGGGTTATTACGTAAGGCGTCCCGACAGCGTCCGCGCCTCCTACATTGGTTTTGGCCTCGTCACCGGCTTTATCCTGATCGGCGGCGGTTCCTGGCTCTCCAAGAACTTTGGCATGGCCCCTTTGCCTTTCGTGCTTGCAGGAGTATTGACCGCGGCCATTATTTGCGCGTTCGGCTGGTTCATGCCGGCGCGCACGCAGTCCGGCGCTCGCGCCCTCGAAAAGCTCCTGGGTTTCGAAGACTTTCTCAACCACGTGGAAGCGGACCGCTTCAATCGCATGATCAAAACTCCCGAAATGTTCGAAAAGTTTTTGCCCTTCGCCATGGCTCTCGGTGTCGAGAAAAACTGGAGCAAGGCCTTTCAGAATATTTACACCCAACCGCCTCAGTGGTATCAGGGCGGCTCGTACGGCTCCGGCTTCTATCCCTACTTATTCGTGAACAATCTCAATTTCATGTCTTCGCAAGCCGGCGACGTTCTGTCCTCCGCACCGCGCAGTTCTGGCGGCTCCGGTTTCTCCGGGGGCGGCGGCTTCTCCGGAGGCGGCTTCGGCGG
>Ga0335085_10007905_pt1 | contig 16337 bp, 17 predicted proteins | sample Lox_Sample_45_FD_206712 | JGI IMG/M metagenome (GOLD analysis project Ga0335085, IMG submission 206712) | Soil microbial communities from Loxahatchee National Wildlife Refuge, Florida, United States - Lox_Sample_4.5 | ecosystem: Environmental > Terrestrial > Soil > Wetlands | place: USA...
GCAGGTCGAGCAGGCGTTGAGCGGCTTCAACGGCGCGGCGGTGGTGGTCGAACGGGATACCGGCCGCGTGCTGGCGATGGCCTCCTCGCCGGGTTACGACCCCAACATTTTCGACACGGAAAATTACAACAACGTCCAGATACCCAAGGTGCTGAGTGATCCGAACCAGCCGCTGCTCAACCGCGCCACGATGGGCGAGTATCCGCTCGGCTCGGTGTTCAAGATCATCACCATGTCGGCTGCGCTGCAGAGCGGCGTCTTCACGCCGGATAGCACCTTCGACTGCCAATACATTTGGAATGAAATGCCTGGCCATGAGGTCGTAGACTGGACCTGGCAACACTGCCAGGACGAGAAGGCTACCGACCCGAACGGCAAATGCCATACCAAGCCCAGCGGCATGCTGACCCTGCCGGAAGGTCTGATGCGCTCCTGCAACCCATGGTTTGCGCACATCGGCTACACCTTGTATACCCAGGGCCTGACCACCGACATCGCCAACATGGCGCGCGCCTTCGGCCTCAGCAGCAAGACCGGCATCGAGATCCCCGAAAGCGCCGGCAACATCCAAAACCCGGGTGAACCGATCGCGGCCGTCAACCAGTCCATCGGGCAGGGCGACGTGCTGGTCACTCCCTTGCAGGTGGCGCGCTTCGTTGCGGCAGTGGGCAACGGCGGGACGCTCTACCGCCCTCAGCTCATCCAGAGCATCACGGACGTCAACGGACAGCAGACGCAATCCTTCAAACCGGAGGCGCAGGGGACGCTGCCGGTCAGCCCCGAAAACCTGCAGGTCATCCGTGACGCCATGCGGGCCGTCGTCAACAATCCGCGCGGCACGGCCTATTACCGGCTGGGTGGCATGCGCTTCCCGGTCTATGGCAAGACGGGCACGGCGGAGACCAATGTCGGCGTCCCGGATGCATGGTTCGCCGGCTACACCGACGCCAACATTCCGGGCAAGCCGGACATCGCCATCGCGGTGGTGCTTGAATACCAGGGCGAAGGCTCCCAGTGGGCGGCGCCGGTCTTCAAGCGCATCGTGGAGGGCTACTTCTACGGGAAGCCGCAGAGCCTGTACCCGTGGGAATCCGGGTTCGGCATCCTGCGCGCGCCCACGCCGACGCCGACGCCCGGGCCTTAAGACAATCACGCCGGTCAAGCAGGCCGCACTTGCCGTACGCCTGCACTTGCAGCGCAGGTGCAAGTGTCGAGACCCGCAGAGAAACTTCTGCGGGTCTCTTTTTTGTGGTACATTAACTTTCAATGCCAGATGATATATTCCCCGGCCTCATCGTCCGCGCCCAATCGGGCTTCTTCACCGTCCAGACCAAGGCAGGGCCTATTCTCTGCCAGCTGCGCGGGCGGCTCAAGCGCGGCAAGCGCGTGGGCGACCTCGCCGCGGTCGGCGACCAGGTGCTGATCACCCAACAGCCGGACGGCTCGGGGATGATCGAGTCGGTCGAGGCGCGCAGCCGGGAACTGGTGCGGCTCGACCCGCGCCCGCAGGGAATCTACCGGCAGGTCATCCTCGCCAACCCGGATCAAGTCTTGTTCGTGTTTGCCTGCGCCCACCCCGAGCCGCGCCTGCGGATGCTCGACCGCTACCTGGTCATCGCTGAGAAGCAGAGCATCCCTGCACTGATCGTTGCGAATAAAATAGACCTGGTCGGCGCGGATCGCGCCCGCGTGTTGTTCGGCCATTATCCGGCGCTCGGTTATCCGGTCATTTACACCTCCGTCAAACAGGGGCACGGGCTGGATGAATTCCGGGAACATCTTACGGGGCGTCTCTCCGGTTTGGCGGGACCCAGCGGGGTGGGCAAATCGAGCCTGCTCAACGCAGTCCAGCCGGGGCTGGGACAGGCCGTGCGCGAGGTCAGTTCGGCGGTCAACAAAGGGAAACATACGACTGTCGTGCGCGAACTCATCGCATTGGCAGGCGGAGGCTATGTGGCGGATACGCCCGGCATGCGTTCGCTGGCGTTGTGGGACACCGAGCCGGAGGAACTGGACGGCTACTTTCCGGAACTCGCGCCGCTGGTGGCGCACTGCCAGTTCAGCGACTGCACGCACCGCCACGAACCGGGCTGTGCCGTGCGCGCGGCGGTCGAGGCAGGGACGGTGCACCCGGCACGCTATGATTCTTATCTGCGCCTGCGCGGCGGGGAGGCATGATTTGGTTTCTGAAATGAACTGGGGCTTGTTAGGCCACGACTGGGCGGTGAACCTGCTTAAGCAGCAGATCGCGCGCGATGCGGTACGCCACGCCTATCTGTTCACCGGTCCGCCCGGCGTGGGGCGGCGCACACTGGCGGTGCGCTTCGCCCGCGCGCTGGAATGTACCCAACCGCCGGCGCCGGGGGAATCCTGCGGGACCTGTCGGGCATGCCAGCAGATCGAGGACATGGTGTATCCCGATCTGGCAGTCATCCAGGCGGAGACGGAGGGCGGGATTCTGAAGATCGACCAGGTGCGCGAGGTCAACCACAGCCTGTCGCTGAAGCCGTATCAGTCAAAATATCGCGTGGCGCTCTTCCTGCGTTTCCACGAGGCGAACCTGAATGCACAGAACGCGCTGCTCAAGACGCTCGAGGAGGCCCCGGCGTACGCCATCCTGATCCTGACCGCCGACAATGCCGAGCAGTTGCTCCCAACCATCGTCTCGCGCTGTGAGATTCTCCGTCTGCGCGCGCTGCCGCTCGAAGAGGTGAACAGCCATCTCCAGAAAAAAGGGGCCGCTCCGGAGGACGCGCGGCTGCTGGCTCATCTGTCCAATGGACGCCCCGGCTACGCCCTGCGTCTGTTGAATGACCCCGATACATTGAAGTCGCGCACCGAAAGACTCAATGACCTGCAGAGATTGATGCCCGCGACGCGGGTGACGAAGTTCGCCTATGCCGAGAAGCTAGCCCGTGACAAGGACAACTTTCGGCGCGTGCTGCTCATCTGGTCGTCGTTCTTCCGCGATGTGCTGCTGACCACTTCAAAAGCCGATGCCCCTCTCGCCAACGTGGACCGCACGGAGGAGATCGCCGCACTGGCGAAGCGGCTGTCCATGCAACAGGCACGCAGGACGGTGAGCGACCTGGAGCAGGCGGTCGAGCGGCTGGAGAAGAACGTCAACGCGCGGCTGCTGGCGGAAGTGATACTATTGGATTTGCCGGCTGCTACTGCCAGCCGTTGAGTATTCTTGCTTTTGACTCCGGCCAGGGAAAGGACAATTATGCCCAGCAAAACCTCACCGGGTGGATCGATGTTCCCTTATTATTACAAGAATGGAGAATTGTTCGGCTTGCACATGGGCAGCTTCGGCGCGGACGAAGCGGGGGCGATTGCCAGGCTCAAGGCAGAGGAGGTTTTTTTCATCGAGCAGCACAAGCGCATGGGTTTCTGGATTGACTTTTACCAGACCAAACTCACCGACAAATTACTCGACCAGCTCATCGAATTGTTGGCACATGCCGGGAGCCTCATATCCAAACTTGGACTGGTCGGCTGCTCTTCCATAGACAGGTGGAGGATAAACAGGCGCATCAAGAAGGCCGGCGGCCTCTCGACCCTCCCGGTGAAGTACTTTGATGACCCCGAGGAAGCAAAGACCTGGCTGGTCAGTGAGCGGGGCTAGATACAAGGGGGATCAAGGTTAATAAAGTGATTGAAGTAATCCTTTTTGCGGTTACAACCGCCGCATTGCTCTATGTCTCCCATGCCTCCCTGCGCGTGCCCGGCTCACACGGGTTCTACCGTTTCTTTGCCTGGGAATGCCTTGCGGCGCTGCTCCTGCTCAACGGCCGGTACTGGTTTGACGGCCCTTTCTCGCCGCACCAGATTGTCTCATGGCTGCTCCTGTCCATCTTTCTGGTCATGGTCTGGCAGGGAATCGCTTCGCTGCGGCACAAGGGGAATCCCGACCCGGCACGTGACGATGTGCTGCTGATAGGATTCGAGAAAACGACAGTGCTGGTGACGGAAGGGGTTTATCATTATATACGACATCCCATATACAGCTCGCTGTTATTTCTGGGCTTCGGATTATTCTTCAAGCATCCGTCCTGGGTGAGCGCCCTGCTTGTACTGGGTGCGGGCGCGTTTCTGATATTGGCTGCCCGCGCCGAGGAAGGCGAAAACCTGCGCTATTTTGGCGAAGCCTATCGGGAGTATATGAAACACAGCATGATGTTTATACCGTTTGTGTTGTAACAAGTTAATGGGCGGTATGGGGTGTTCTCAAAGTCGCAGGAAAAGGTCCAGGGCTTCGGCGGGATGAGCACTGAAGTAGCGTCTGGCAGCAGGAATGGTGCGATATTGTTTCTTTGAGAGTAAGATCCCCAGGATCAGATTATTGAGACAAGCCATGGCCTGGCCCGCCCTTCCTTTGGTCATCCGCGTGTAGTCTTCTCGCAGAGTAACATCCCGGCGATAGTGAAGTCCGTTCTCGATGCCCCAGTAGGAGCGGGTCATCTCGAGCAGTTTGTGGGGAGCGATCTCATCCCGCCTCAGGCTGGTAAACCCATAGACGATCTGTTCATGCAATTCACCCGTCTTGTGGGAGACGAAGCGGCGTTCCAGTTTGAAGACCTGTTCGAGATATGGCCACTCCAGATAATCCTTGAGTTGGCTGCTCACCGTGATAGTTCTTGTTTCCAATCGTCCATGGCCCTTGTTGGTTTCCTGGGCCATCTCGAAATCCTTGGGCGGGTAACTCATCCCCGGGATGGGCTGAACGTCTGGGTCGAACCACAGGCGGATATTCGCTTCCATCTGGGGCTGATTGCCTTTCGCAAACCAGATATACTCGCCTCCGGACTCCACAATTTGAGTGGAAACCGGTCTCTGGGTGTGTAAAGCATCTCCCATGACTATTTTCTCTCGTAAATCGATGCTTTTCAGCACGATCGGGGCGGCCGGGGTCTCACTGCCCTTGCCTTCGATGGCCACTTCCATCAGCACGATCCCTTCGCTGGGCAGATAGGCCGCCAACAGGTAGGTCCCATTCTGTTTGTCATCCAGCGTCCCCCGCAGCACTTTGCCATCGATCGCCACCAGCACTTGCTTGCCAGCACATGCCTGTCCACTCCAATAGTCGCTGCTCACTCGTTCCAGTTCTTCCACGTTCACGATATCTGCCAGGATCCGCCGATAGGTCATGTGGCCCGGCATCTTCTTGCGCTTCAACTTGAACCAATCCACCAACAGCTCGCTCCGATGTTTGGCCCACTCGGCGATCCCGCTCGGATGATTTTCTCCACACGTCTTCGCCAGCAGTATGATCATCAGGATCATCACCAGTGAATATCTCAGCCCTCCCCTTTTGCGGGTGTCGTTCAAGGCTTGAAATCGTACGTACAAGCTATCAACATCAAATAGGATCCCGGCTTGTGTGATAGACTCCATTTCGACCTCCTTTGGTTTTGTTTGTGACAGCACACAAAGCTTAACCGAAGAAGGTCATTTTTTACAACTCGCAGGAGGACTTTGAGAACACCCTAATGGGCGGTAATATGCCTATTGACTTACTTAGGGGTCATGCTACAATAAAACCAATAGGCGGGGCGTACCCGCCTTGCATTTTACAAAAAAGGAGAATGAGAGATGGGCACACTTTGGAGTTTAATCGTTGCCATTGTTGTTGCTGCCGTGGTCCTTTTGATTGTCAGCAGGTTCAATCTTGGGCTGAACGTCAGCGGGTTCGGGGCCGCAGCCATTTCCGCGGTCGTCATTGCCATTATCGGTGCGATCGTCCTTTGGCTGCTCGGCTTGCTGGGCATTACCATTGGCGGGGGATTTCTTGGAGCAATAGTCTTCCTGATTGTGGCAGCGGTGGTGTTATTGCTCGCCGCCAGGTTCGTCCCCGGGCTGACGGTCAAGGGCTTCATGGGCGCTGTGGTCGCCGCCATCGCCATCGGTGTGGTGTACTGGATCCTCGCCTGGCTGCTCGGCCTGTTTGGCATCCACATCTAGTTTTTTGTTCAGTCTTCATCTATGAGGCATCCGGGATTCTGTTGATCCCGGATGCCTTCGTTATCATGAGCCATGGCTGTCCATCGGGCAGCTCGCCACCCTACTGAAAGCGATGGGCGGGAGGGGCGGATATTGCCGGAAAACTGCCGGGCGAATCAATATTCTCGTATGAAAATCTTTGTTGAGATGGCCAATTTGCATTATCATGTCTCTCGGCTTTCAGATATTCCCCATCCCGGTTCGGCAGGAGACGAATCATAAATGACAAAGAAAAATCTCAGACCGCTCCTCGAAATTATCTCCGTGGTCATCCTGGCTCTGCCCCTGGCCATGGTCGCGTGGATCGGGTTTTATACGCGTTACGTGTCTGATGATTTTTTGACAGCGGGCTATCTGCGCACGCTGGGTTTCTGGGGATCCCAATACTATTGGTACATAACGCTGAGTGGACGGTATGCGTTCACTTTCCTGGTCAATCTTATCGAGCTGCTGGGGCCAGGTGCTGCCATTTGGCTGCCGGTGACCTCCCTGGCGCTATGGACAGTCGCGCTCTACTGGCTTTTTGACGGTCTCTTCAAGCTGGTCGGGCTTCCTTACAGTCGTCTTGTGCGCCTGGGGGCTGCCTTATTAGTCTTGTACACAACATTGCGGACTCTGGCGGACTGGCAGCAGGTCATCCTTTGGCAGACAGGCGTGCTCACCTATACACTGCCATTGATCGGCCTTACGTTCTGGTCAGCCTGGTTTCTGGCACGCATCAATAAATCGGAGCCATATCGGCCCAGGTGGCACACCCTCCTCCTGACGGTTGTATTGTTTTGGATTCTGGGAGGATTATCGGAGACCTCGCTTGCTTTTCAGACAACCCTCCTGGGGCTTGCGCTGGTGCTCTTTTGCCTTCTCCCGGCGGGCTATATGCATCGGCGCGGCACCTCCTTGCTTTTAATAGCCGGCCTGGCCGGTTCGCTGGTTGCCTTTTTTTGCGTGCTGGCTGCCCCCGGCAACTCGCTGCGGCTGGGCCATCCGGAGGGCATCCGCATCCCCTCTCTGATTGAACTTATTTATCCGACCACCAACTTCGCAAGGCATTATCTCAAGGATTTGTTTGCAAATTCCCTTCGTCCGGTGGCGTGCCTACTAGGGATCCCTGCGTTAATTGCATTTGGCTTTCATCCCCAATCGAAACAAAAGACGACCTCCAGGGATCTGATCTGGTTGACCGGTTTCCTGCTGCTCTTCTTCCTGGCGATTATGTTGGTCTATTGGATCTGCTTCACACCTGCCTATGTCGCGATGCGCGCCGGTCCACCACACCGTTCCATGGTCGTCATGTTTTTCTGGTTGAGCCTGACCTTTGGCATTGAAAGTTATGTGCTGGGCCTGACCCTCAGCCGGACGGCACAATGGATTTCTCCCTTCTTCCAGCGCGCGCATGTATTAAAGGCGATCAGGGTGGGCGTGGTATTGGTCACATTCGTTCTGCTGATGCTCGGTCCGCTGCAGGCTGCCCAGAAGCTGTGGCGTATTTGGCCTGAGTACCGGCAATTTGCCACCGCCTGGGATGCCCGCGACCGGTTGGCGCGCCAGGATGCCGCCAAAGGGATCAATAACGCGACCTTGCCCCAGCTGGATGACCTGTACGATTTGGGCCCGGATACCAGCAGGCAATTCGCGGTTTACTACGGTCTTCCGGGCACGATCACCTTTTATTCGACAAATCCGTAAAACCTTCTTTGGGGGATTAACGCGCGCAGGGTATGCCTATCCTGTGAGAGGCTTTCCGTGCGACCAAGGCTGAGAGAGTTACCTGGATTGATCGCGCCTTCAGGTCCTAAGGGCAAAGGGCCTGCGTGAGCTTCTGCTGGATATCTGCACCGAAGCGGTACTGCTTGCGCCCCAGTTCGTCGCAGATCTGCTTGACCATGGGAACCTCCAGCCGGCCCTTAATATCCGCCACCTTGTTTTGATCCCCGGCCCATAGATACCCTTCAAGGAACGGCAGCCATTCCGACCGATCGATCGGCGTCAGGCCGGCGGCCATGGCCTCATCGCCCAGGCGGACCACGGTCTTCCAGTCGCCCGCCTGCTTGGCGCGCTCGGCGCTCTGATAATAGTAGCACCAGTCGTGCGGCGGCTCAGGTCCGAAGATCGCTGCGGGAGGGGTGACGCTCTTCGCAGTGAGGTCGATCTGGTCGGCCGATGAGAATTGAAGGATGGGGACAAGGCGCGACTCAAATTGCAGCGGGAGATTGATGTCCTGCCGGTCGACCACCTTGAGGCAGGAATGGTCGGCTGGAAGTTCCAGCAGGAGGCTCTTGTTGTAGTCCCGCGTGTACTCCAGCCCTCGCATGCTGCGGTTTTCCACCGCCCCTTCCCATACGCTCAGAATGGTCACCGGGTTGAGCACCTCCGCGCCGATCGTTACCCTCCCCACGCCGGGGCGGTAGATCAGATTGGCCGGACCCCACATCTCATAGTCCTCGTAGAAGCCCTCCTCGGGGGTTGAGGTCAACAGGACGGTACCGTCCTTGAGGCCGGGCGCCCGCCACCACAACTGCCACCAGAGGGCTTTCTCGTTCTCCCAAAACCGCTCCCAGTGATAGGCGTTCAGGACCTGGGTCGCCACGCCCATGAAAATCAACAGGACGAGGACCACTTCCCTGCCGTGGCCGCGGATGAAACCATAAATGAGTCCGGCGAGCAGGATGGCCAGCGCCGGGCTGGCATGGAGCGTGTACTTGTCGAACCCGCTGGTGAAATCGACATCCCGTCCGGCCAGCAGGACGGGGAACAGGGCGGCATAGAGCGACACAGCGCCGACCAGGCAGACCGTGAGCGCGCGGCCTCTGCCGGCATCCTCCCCTTCCTCCGCACCATAACGCCTTAGCAGCCACATCCCCAGAAGAACAATTCCTACAACTGAGGCAGCTGCGAAAAAGGCTGTCATCAGTTGAGCTGATTTTTCCAGTGTGGCATACCTTTCAAAGGGAAACGCCCAGGCAACCACAGAGGTCTCCAGCAAGTCCATGATCGATTCGCGCCCAAGATAAACGGCGGTATTGCGAAGCTTGCCCTGAACATCCTGTGCGATGGCAAACTGATCCGTCCCTCCGCGCCCGCTTTTGAAGAACCCCAGCCTCCAGACCATGAATCCCAGGATGACCACTGCATAAGGCCATCCGTCACGGACCAGCCGGCGGATCCGGTCGCGCATCTTCAATGGCGCAGTCTGCTGGGGAACCAGCCAGAGCACCCACAGGCGCAGAACCTCGAGGCCGATCATGTACTCGTAAAGCAGGAAGTTGAGCAGGGCCAGCAACAGTGCAACCACGATGAGGGCGATGCGCATCGTCTTGCGTTCGGTCCGGAGCGCAACGCCTGTCAGCCAGATCGACGTCAGTTCGGCGGTCAGGCTGAGCAGCTGGTTGGTCTTGGTAGCTGCATTGGGCTGGCCGAGGAAGCCCGGATAGACGAGGTAGATCAGCGCGGCGGCGGTGGCGGCATGTTTCTGTTCCGGCCAGATCAGCCGCAGGATGCCGTACACGGCCAGCGCCCCGAGGGTTTTCAAGACAAAGGAATAGATCTGCCAGGGAAATGGAGAATTGCCGAGCAGGCGGTAGGTCAGGTCATAGGTATATCCCATGAACGGGCGGTCGATCGAGAACAGGTCAATGATGCTGTTCGCCCCGCGCATGTTGGCCGACCACAGCATGTACCAGTCGTCCCGGTAAAAACCGAGGTGGCGCGCAAAAGGCAGGAAGACAATCGCGCCCACCAGCACCACCAGCCCGACCGGAAGCAGCACCTGCCTCCACTGAATTGACTTTTTCTCCATGCCCATTTCCTCGCAAGTGACATGCCCCGCGCCGGGCTGTTTCCCTCGTTGTCCCCTTTGTCCGCCCGCCGATGGGGTACCTGAGGCGCCATTGTAACATAGTAAGGTGCGCTTGCAGGCCTTGCTTAAAGCATGACCCACCGTAGTAGAATTGGCAAATGACGCCGGAGAATGACCTCAAGCCATCATCCAACGAGACGGCCGACCAGGTGGCCGAATCCTTTTTTGGCGCCGACACGGAGGAAGCCTGGGCAGCGTCAGGTGAGATTCTCGGAAAAGAGGCCTCATGAACCGAGCCGAGTGGATCAAGGCAAGACGGCGCGAAACCGAGGAGCGTTATGACAAGCTCTGGGCGCCGGAGTACGGCGAGAAGTGGGGAAAGTATCCCAACGCGACGCACCTGAAGTTCATCGAAAAATTCCTAAGCCTTCTGCCGCCAAAGAGCAAGGTGCTGGATGCTGCCTGCGGCGCCGGCCGATACATGCCCTATCTCCTCGAGCGGGGCCATGCCGTCCTGGGCATCGACCAGGCCCAGGAGATGCTCAAAAAGGCACAGGCCAAATTCCCCTCGGTCAAAACAGAAAAGATCGGCTTGCAGGAAATGACCTTCCATAAAGAGTTCGACGGCGCGATCTGCATGGATGCCATGGAGCATGTCTCCCCTGAAGATTGGCCGCTGGTGCTCCGCAACTTCCACCGGGCGCTCAAGCCGCAGGCATATCTTTACTTCACCGTCGAGATCGCCGGCGAGCAGGAGTTGCGCGAAGTCGAATCGGCCTTCAAGCAGGGACAGGCGGAGGGGATTCCCATCATTCACGGCGAATGCATCGACGAGACGGTTTATCATTACTACCCCTCCATGGAACAGGTTCGGGAATGGGTGCGGCAGGCCAGGTTGACCGTCATCGAAGAGGGCGAGGGTGACAGCTACCACCATTTCCTGGTGCGCAAGGAGGCAGAGTGACTGCGAGGAACCGGCGCATCGGTATCGTTATGTTTCTGTGCCTGCTGGTTGTCACCTCCTGCAACCGCCCGTTGCGAAACCTGCTGGCCTCGACCGATACTTCTGAACAGAGTCGTCCGCCAGTTGTGGCAGGCACCTCGGAGGGGACGCTCCCTTCGGGCGGCGCGACGCGCCATTACCTCCTGCATATCCCGCCCTCCTATAAGGCAGGCGTCGCTGTTCCGCTGGTCATCAACTTCCACGGCTTCAGTTCAAACTCGCGCCAGGAGGAAGTCCTGACCGGCATGTCGGCAAAAGCGGACCAGGAGGGATTCATCGTGGTTTATCCGGACGGGTTGGACGCCACGTGGTATCCGGGCCACGGCGCGAACGGCGAAGCGGACCTGCGCTTCATCCGCGACCTGATCGCGTGGATCGAAAATAACTACAGCATCGACCCCAAGCGGATCTACGCGACGGGTATCTCGAACGGCGGCGGGATGGCCAACCGGGTCGGCTGTGACATGGCGGACGTGATTGCCGCCATCGCGCCCGATTCCGGCGCGTACAACTTCTGGCAGGATTGTTCCCCCTCGCGTCCCGTCCCGGTGCTGGCATTTCACGGGCTGGACGACCACATCGTCCCCTATGAGGGCGGCACGCCCGAGGCCATGCTGCCGCCCATCGAGAAGTGGGCGGCGAGCTGGGCAGCGCGAAATGGATGCGCTGATTCGCCGGACATCTCCACAGCCATCAAGACCGTGACGGTTCGCACGTGGACGAACTGCCGGGAAGATGCCGAGGTGATTCTCTACAGCCTCGCCAACCACGGCCATTCCTGGCCGGGTTCGTCCGTCATGCCGGCGGCCATCACCTCGCATGCGGTCAACGCCACGGACGTGATGTGGGATTTCTTCGTCAAGCACCCCATGCCTTGATTGTGTCGCCCAACTTCACGCCTTCAATAATTGCTGATGCTATAATTCTTACGTTTTTAATGTGGCGCCATCCACGAGGCCGCTGGTTTTATCTCTGGAAGGGCGCAAAGGAGTGTGCTTCCGATGGAGACAGGTGTAGCAGAACCGAAGTATCTCCGCGTTTCGATTGCCCGGTGGAAACTGGACTTGCACTCGCGGGAGGCGGAGGACGTCTTTCGGCAAATCGAGACAGAGGGCGTGTCCGTATTTCGCCAGCAGCCCGGCTTCATCAGCTACAGGCTTATGCGAGCTGATGGCGAGACGACTGTGGCGGTCGCGGAGTGGCAGTCGAAATCGTTAGGCCAGGCGGGTGCCGAGCGTTATCGGGAGTGGATGCGGAAGGTGGGAATCATGGAACTCATCACTCTTGAAACCCACGCCGGCGAAATCGTGGCGAGGTCATAGGGGCTGGTTCAGTCATCGACTGCGCAGTCGAGGAGAGTGGGCGGAGTATTCTGCCCTTGCGCGGTATTAAACCCCTCCAGGTTCTCGGAAAAGAAAGCGAGAGAAGCATGGGAACATCCCTCAACCTGAAACCGATCTTCACCTTTTTGGATGGACTGAGCATGCACAATAGCAAGGCGTGGCTCGACGGAAACCTTCCGGCCTACGAGGACGCGCGTGAAACTTTTGAACGGTTTATCGATCACCTCATCGATGAATTCCGCGATTCCGACCACCTGCAAGCCCTGTCGGCCAAAGACTGCATCTTCCGCCTCAACCGCGATGTCCGCTTCTCGAAGGACAAATCGCCTTACAAAACGAACTTTGGCGCGGTGATCGGGCCTGGCGGGCGGAAGGCCACCGAGCAGGGTTACTACATATCCATCGAGCCGCAGGGACGATCGATGGTCGCCGGCGGGTTGCACATGCCCACGCCGGAGCAACTGACTCGGTTCAGGCAGGCAATTGACAGGAATGCTGCCGGGTTCAGGAAGATCACGCGCGCCAAGACCTTCGTCGAATATTTTGGGGCGGTCGAAGGCGAGAGGCTCAAGACCGCGCCGCAGGGCTATGACCGGTCGCACCCTGACATCGAACTGCTGCAACTCAAGCAGGTCACGGTCACACATCATTTCGCGGACAAGGAAGTCCTTGGGCGTGATTTTTCCGCCCAGGTCGTGATCGTCTTCCGCGCGATGAGACCATTTCTCAATTACATCGACGACATTCTGCAGTAGGCTCAAGTGGAGTCGGTCATAAAGCAGCATAACGGCACCGCCTTCAATGACTGGCGGTGCTATAATTTTCCCATCGAGTTTTAATCTACGGCGGTATAACGTCCTAAAGACTTTAGGACAATATACGGACTGTCTATAAGCTATTACACCCTCCGAATAACCCCTACGGAGGCGCTCATTGATGGGAGCAATCGACACATGAACCCCGAAGATATCTTTATGCAATTGGAGAACATTCGCTCACAAACGCTTGAGCTCCTCGAAAGCCTTTCTCAAGCTCAACTCGACGCCCGTCCTCCAAGAACAGAGAACGAACAGTCATGGTCGCTCGGCGAGGTATTCATGCATCTCGCCATTGATGAAATCTACCTCCGCGAATTGATCTCTCGCCCTCTTCGGGAGGGAATAAGTCCGCCCTCAGATATCACCTTTCTCCCACCACCTCCACCCTATGGAGCTTCCAAGATAATCATTCAATACTGGTTTACACGAGCGCGGTCCCAAACAAGGGTCTACGTCAAGGATTGGCCGTCCGAATGGGATCCCGATCTCAAGCATGTAGGTGGTCTTCAACCTATGAACGCTTTGGAATGGCTGGAAGGCTACGGTGGCCATGAGAAGTTTCATCACCGCCAGATTGACTCGCTTATCAAATGGTGCACTGAAAGCAATGTAACCTAAGATCGCACGAGCGCCTAGTAACACCGGCTCCAGTGGACGGGCGGTATGCTACGCGATAATTGGCTTGGCGAGCCTCACAAGTCTCACCCACCTGCCGCTTACGCGAGCCGTTGGGCCATGCGGCATGGTCTTGTTTACAAAAAGCAGAAATTTGAAAGGAAATAATAATGTGAAAATCTTGATGTTTGGTGCTGGAGTCGTCGGGACTCTTTATGGCTGGGCTCTTTCCCGGGCGGGGCACGATGTCAAACTGCTCGTTAAGCCATCCAATCGTGACCGCTTCGAAGATGGGCCCGTCAAAATCAATATCATTGATACGCGGAGGTCAAGTCATACGCGAGTCTTAGATGAGTTTTCTCCATCGTGGGCCGAATCATTCATTCCAAGCGACAACTATGATCTTATTATTGTGACCGTCAAACATTATCAAACCGTGGAGGCCTTGCCTGCCCTCAAGCAGAATGCCGGCAAAGGATTAATCCTGTTTTTCTGTAATCACTGGGATGATCCCGACGAAATCAAAAGACAACTTGGTGAGACATATATCCAATGACGCGCATATATTATGATGTACTGAACACAGCAGAAAGACTGGGAGTAGCAACACCCTCTTTGAAACATTACAAGTCTTTCATGGACCAATTGTAGAAATATTGCGCGGCCCACCGGCTGCAGCGGACGTGCAGGTGCCCGCTTATCCCATTTTGGAAGTTTACATGTACAGCCATCATCGAGATTCCATCGAGAACACCATCCGGTTTTTTGAAAAGGACCCTGGAGTATCAGCCCTGCTCCTGGGCGGATCCATCGCTCACGGGTTCGCCGCAGCCGAATCGGATGTCGATGTGATGATCATCATCCCCGATGACCTTTACGCAGAGCGGCTTCATGACCAGCAGTTGACTTTCTTCAACAGGGAACTCGCCACCTACCCCGACGGTTATGTCGACGGCAAATACCTCAGCCTCGGCTTTCTCAAGGACATCCGGGATAAGGGCAGCGAACCGGCGCGTTACGCCTTCCAGAACGCGCAGATCCTGTTCTCCCGCATCGACAATCTACCGCAAACCCTGAAGGCCATCACACGCTATCCCGTCGAACAAAAGGCCGACCGCATCCAGCGCTTTTACGCTCAATTTGAGGCCTGGCACTGGTACACGGGCGAAGCCTTGAGGCTCAAGAACACTTATCTATTGGACCTGTCCGTCAGCAAGTTCATTCTCTTCGGCGGGCGACTCCTCATGGCACACAATGAGCAGCTATATCCCTACCACAAATGGTTTCTGCGTGTCCTGTCCGAGTTGCCGGATAAGCCAGTAGGCTTATTGGAACAGATTGAACGGGTGACGACCTCCCCGAACCCGGAGGCCATCGAGTTGTTTTACCAGACGATTCGGACCTTTCGAGAATGGGGTACATCTTCGGTCGCCTGGCCCGCTCAGTTTATGCTTGACAGTGAGTTGAACTGGCTTGAAGGAAAGACCCCTGTTGACGATTTATGAGCACTGCCCAACCCCGCAATGCGTCCCACCGCGCGCCTTCAATGACTGGCGGTGCTAATTTCTCATCATATATTAATCTTCGGCGGTATAACATCCGAAAGCCTTTAGGACGTTATACGGACTGTCCATAAGCTATTATACCGTCCGCATAACCACTAGTTAGGCCGATCGCCCGGCCGAAAGTCGAGAAAGCACATGACACTTCCCAATTGGAATTCCAAAGATTACCACGTCGAGTTTCCAGACATCGTCATCGAAAATGGCACTCCGATAACAGAAGTTCCATTGCCGCGCAAGGTGGGCTATGTTCTCGAGTATTTGCTCGGCAAGGTGCTACCCGATGCTCAAAAAGCCACTGCGAATAAATATGAGCTGGCCGGGCTTTTTGTTGCATTGGCGACGGTCGATTATCTGGCTGGGTATTACGTTGGTCGCGAGACTACCGGAGGCGATTACAAAGATTTCATGCGCAGGTATTTTCCAGACAAATACCACGATTTCCTGGAGCCGATTTATCAACAGTTGCGATGCGGCCTTTTGCACAACTTAGTCGCTCTAAATCCTTGGAAGGGAGATAATCAAATAGATTTTCGGCTGGAGGGTCTCCCATTGCCGCATTTAGAAGCCGCAGGCGGTTCAGTCGTTTTCTCGATACCGATATTCCTTGAAGATACACGGAGGGCTTTCATAATGTATCAGTACGAACTCATCATGCGCCCTGGCGAGAACGAGCAACTCATCGCCAATTTCGAAACCCGCTTCAACAGACTCAGCGGTAAGGCCTCTACGATGGCCTATAATCCGGACTAGTATCTCTTCCGAGAGAAAAGTTATCACGGAATCAGATCGGCCTAACAAAGCGTGCACTGGACGCTGGGGATTCTGCGCGATTTATAAGCATTTTTCTGGCTTCGAGTTTTCCCTGCTTCCAAGCAGAGTCCACGCCCGCCCACACGCAGGTAACGCGCACCGTTGAAACTGTCGAATAAGTCACTTTTCAAAAATTATTATTGAAAAATGGGAGGGAAACACCAAAAAGTGCCTTGATTTTGATGTTCCGCACAACATTTTAGTAAGAATTTGGCTATTTTTTAACCTGTTGTGGGAATTTTTTTAAACCTTTTTCGTTCCAAGGGTTTTTCGACAGTCTCGTTAGGCCGCGGAAATCTGAAACCTGTCATGCCAGCAGTCGAATCGGGATTTTGGTCACACAGTATGAGCGCAGCTGTACAGCCCAAGTTTGCCGCAAAGCAA
>Ga0335085_10007906_pt1 | contig 16336 bp, 11 predicted proteins | sample Lox_Sample_45_FD_206712 | JGI IMG/M metagenome (GOLD analysis project Ga0335085, IMG submission 206712) | Soil microbial communities from Loxahatchee National Wildlife Refuge, Florida, United States - Lox_Sample_4.5 | ecosystem: Environmental > Terrestrial > Soil > Wetlands | place: USA...
GTCGCTCCCCTTACACCGTTACCGGATTCGGCTTGCCCGGATCGATGCCGTATTTCTTGATCGCCGCCGCCACCACCGTCGCCTTGATCTCACCCTGGTCGGCTAGCGCCTTCAGCGCCGCCAGCGCGACCCAGCGGCGATCGACCTCGAAGAAGTCGCGCAGGCGCTCGCGCGTGTCGGAGCGGCCGAAGCCGTCCGTTCCGAGAACCCGGTATGCTCGGCCCGCGGGAATGAACGGGCGAATCTGTTCGGCGAAGGACCTTATGTAGTCGGTCGACGCCACGATCGGACCGGCGCTGCCTTTGAGCTTCTTCTCGACCCAGGACTCGCGCGGCGTCTCGGCCGGATGCAGCAGGTTCCAGCGCTCGCAGTCCAAGCCCTCGCGGCGCAGTTCGGTGAAGCTGGGGCAGCTCCAGACGTCGGCGCTCACCTCCCAGTCCTTCTCCAGCAATTCGGCGGCGGCGATGACCTCGCGCAGGATCGTGCCCGAGCCGAGCAATTGCACCTTGAGCGGCTTGTCCGCACCCGCCCTGGCCTTGGGCTTGCCGCCGGACTTGAACAGATACATCCCCCTGAGTATCCCTTCCTCGGCGCCCTCGGGCAGCCCCGGGTGCGTGTAGTTCTCGTTCATCACCGTGATGTAGTAGTACACGTCCTCCTGGTTGCTCACCATGCGCCGCAGGCCGTCATGGATGATCAGGGCCAGCTCGTAGCCGAAAGTCGGATCGTAGGAGACGCAGTTGGGAATGACCGCCGAGAGGATGTGCGAATGCCCGTCCTCGTGCTGCAGGCCCTCGCCGTTCAGGGTGGTGCGGCCGGCCGTGCCGCCGAGCAGGAAACCGCGCGCGCGCTGGTCGCCCGCGGCCCAGGCGAGGTCACCGATGCGCTGCAGCCCGAACATCGAGTAGAAAATGTAGAACGGCACGCTCACCACGTTGGTGGTGCTGTAGGAGGTAGCGGCGGCGATCCAGGAACAGAATGCGCCGGCCTCGTTGATGCCTTCTTCCAGGATCTGGCCGGCCTTGTCCTCGCGATAGTAGGTCACCTGGTCGCGGTCGACCGGTACGTATTTCTGCCCCTCCGAGGAATAGATGCCGAGCTGGCGGAACATGCCTTCCATGCCGAACGTGCGCGCCTCGTCCGGAACGATGGGCACGATGTGCTTGCCGAGGCTCTTGTCGCGCAGCAGCGCGTTGAGGATGCGCACGAACGCCATGGTGGTGGAGATTTCGCGTTCGGTCGGCTTCAGCACTGCGTCGAGCGCTGAGAGAGGCGGAACTTCGGGGACCGCGTCGGCGCGACGCCGCCGGCTCGGCAGATAACCGCCCAGCGCCTTGCGCCGCTCGTGCAGGTAGATCATTTCGGGCGAATCGGGCGGCGGGACGTAGAACGGCAGTTCAGCGAGCTTGTCGTCCGCAATGGGGATGTTGAAGCGGTCGCGGAACTGGCGGATGGACTCGATGTCCATTTTCTTCTGCTGGTGCGTGGCCATCTTGCCTTCGCCGATCTTGCCCATGCCGAAGCCCTTGACCGTCTTGGCGAGGATCACTGTCGGCTGGCCCTTGTGCTTGGTCGCCGCCGCGTAGGCCGCATAGATCTTGTGCGGATCGTGGCCGCCGCGGTTCAGCCGCCAGATGTCGGCGTCGCTCATTTTCGAAACCAGCTCCAGCAGCTTCGGATGCTTGCCGAAGAAATACTTCCTGACGAAGGCGCCGTCGTTGGCCTTGAAGTTCTGGTACTCGCCATCGACCGTCTCTTCCATGACCCGCAGCAGGATACCTTCCTTGTCGTGCGCGAGCAGCGGATCCCAGTACGAACCCCAGATCAGCTTGATCACGTTCCAGTCGGCGCCGCGAAAGTCGCCTTCCAGCTCCTGGATGATCTTGCCGTTGCCGCGCACCGGGCCGTCCAAGCGCTGCAAGTTGCAGTTGATCACGAAAATCAGATTGTCGAGCTTTTCGCGCGCTGCCATGGAAATCGCTCCGAGCGATTCGGGCTCGTCGGTCTCGCCGTCGCCGAGAAAGGCCCATACCTTGCGGTTTTCCGTGTCGGCCAGGCCGCGCGCATGCAGATACTTGAGGTAACGCGCCTGATAGATTGCCTGGATCGGACCGAGCCCCATCGACACCGTAGGAAACTGCCAGAACGCCGGCATCAGCCAGGGATGCGGATAGGAGGTGACACCCTTGCCGTCCACGTCGCGGCGGAAATTCAACAGCTGCTCCTGACTGAGCCTGCCTTCGAGCAGGGCGCGCGCATAGACGCCCGGGGCCGAATGGCCCTGGAAGTAGACCAGGTCGCCTCCATGCTCTGCGCTGGGCGCATGCCAGAAATGGTTCTGGCCGATACCGAACAGGGTTCCCACCGAGGCAAAGCTGGCGATATGGCCGCCGAGATCGCCTTCGGCCTTGTTCGCCCTCGCCACCATGATCATCGCGTTCCAGCGGCAGTAGGCGCGTATGCGGTCCTCGAGCGCGGCATCGCCCGGGGAACGCTCTTCCATGTGGGGCGGGATGGTGTTGAGATAGGCCGTCTGCGCCTTGTACGGGAGGTAGGCGCCCGAGCGGCGCGCCTTGTCGATCAGCTTTTCCAGCAGGTAGTGGGCGCGCTCCGGGCCCTCCCGCTCCAGCACCGCCTCGAGCGCATCCAGCCATTCCTGCGTTTCCAGGAAATCGGGATCGGCGGCGGCGGAAGATTCGGGAACGGCTGACATGGCAACTCCTTCCAAGAGTCAGTAACAAAACGAGGGGCCATCCCCTGCGGGCACTTCCTGACAGGCGCCTCCCCCGGTCTTCCGTAAATCGGTCCGCAACCGGGCAACAAGAAGACTCTCGTTGCGGATTCTATACTGTGGCGGCGGTTGTACCGAACAGCGGTCTGCAAACGCGGGAGATCGCAAGAACCTGTCCCGCGCAAGCCGCTTTCGTTTCGGATTGCAGAATCCAGCGCGAATATTATACAGGCACGGCGGAGCAGGCAGCGCCGCGGTCAGTGGGCCGGGGGGCACAAAAAAAGGCCGGGGCTTACGCCCCGGCACAAGGAAGAGAACAATTGAGCAGAAGCCTTGCATACTCATGAACAGCTTCCGCGAGGCACTCTATCTGGCGTTGGCGCCGGCGCATATAAGGATAAACCCTAGCCCGGAAAACCCCAATGGCCGGCGTCTGCCGCACTGGCATGATGCGCACATCAGTGGCCGGCGCCAGCCGTGTTAGGATTGTTGACTCGAGACCACGCAATTCTCACCCGTACAGCCACGCCCCATGCCGCCCAGCAGCGTCGACAACGCACCAGCTCAATCCAGCCAAGGCTGGCAGTGGATGATGCCAAATGTTGCGGTAGCCGTGTTCATCCTGGCCATGATCGCGCTGGTGTGGCTGCTGCAAAAGCGCGAATTCGATCAGCAGATGGCTGCGCTGCGGCGTGACGTGCAATGGGCCGAGCAGACGCTGCGGCTGCACATGCAAAGCGACCGGGAGTTCCTGGAGGAAATCGCGCGCGATGCGGCCGATGGGGGCGTCAGCAATCCCAGCTTCCAGGCGCGCGCCGCGCAATACCTCGCAATCAATCCACACCTGTCCAGCATCACCTGGATCGACGCCGCCAAGGCGGTGCGCAACGCGGTGATGGCCACCTCCGGCAACCACGCCGCGAACGGCTCGTTCGCGCACTGGGAGCAGACGCAGGGCTTCATGGCCGTCCGCGGCTCCAACCTGCCGATATACACCAAGACCTACGTGAGCGAGCGCTTCGGCCCGACCTTCGAATTCCTGGTCCCGATCCACCGCGGTGCCAACTTCATGGGCGCAATGGTGGCGGCCTACCCGCTGTCAGGCATGCTCGATCACCTGGTGCCGGCATGGTTCTCTGAAAAATATCACCTCAGCTTCACCGACGCCGGCGGCAAGCTTCTGGCCGCGAATTCGACCGCGCAGCCGCTCAACCAGGGCTTGAACTACAGCATGAACTTCGACCCGCCCGGCAATGGCATGCAGATGCGCATAGCCGGGTATCGCGACGACGCCGATCTCGTCAAGACACTGCCGGTCGCGCTGATCACCGGACTGTCGTTCCTGGTGATCTGGAGCCTGTGGTCGCTGCGCAACAACCTCGCGCGCCGCATTCGTGCGGAGGACGCGTTGCGCGCGGAATCGAATTTCCGCAAAGCGATGGAGGAGTCCATGCCCACCGGCATGCGCGCGATCGACATGCAGGGACGCATTACCTACGTCAACGCGGCGTTCTGCAAAATGGTCGGACATGCGCAGGCAGACCTTATCGGCGTCACCGCGCCGTTTCCCTACTGGCCGCCGGAATGCTTCGCGGAACACGAGCAAACGCTGACGCATACTCTCGCCGGTGACGCCCCGCGCGGCGGTATCGAGGCGCGCTTTCTTCGCAAGAACGGCGAGCGCTTCGACGTGCGCGTCTACGAAGCGCCGCTGGTGGATGCGAGCGGCCGGCAGGCCGGCTGGATGGCATCCATCCATGACATCACGGAGCAAAGGCGCGCGCGCGCCGAACTCGAGGCATCGCACCAGCGCTTCATGACGGTTCTTGACGGTCTGGATGCGGCGATCTATGTCGCCGGCCTGGAGGCCGACGAGATCCTGTTCGCGAACAAGGCATTCAAGAACATCTACGGCCACGACGCGGTGGGGCGCAATTGCTGGCGCGTGACCAGCGCCTGCCGTCCGGACCCGGCACAATTCATCGCCGCGGCGCGAAAGCTCGCGCCGCACCAGACACCCCTCGAACTGCACGACACCGAGCTGCAGAACCGCCTCAACGGCCGCTGGTACCAGGTGCGCGAGCGCGCCATCCAGTGGGTGGATGGCCGCGTGGTGCGCATGGAGACCGCGACCGACATTACCGACCGCAGGAACATGGAGGAGCTAAACAGCCAGCAACAGGAGCGCCTGCAGCAGACCTCGCGCCTGATTACCATGGGCGAGATGGCATCCAGCCTTGCGCATGAGCTGAACCAGCCGCTTTCGGCGATCGCCAACTACAACATGGGCTGCGTCAACCGGCTGCAGGCGAACGATTACCGGCCGGAAGAACTGCTCGCCGCGATGCAGAAGGCGAGCGTGCAAGCGGAGCGCGCTGGCAAGATCATCCGGCGCGTGCGCGACTTCATCAGGAAGAGCGAGCCCAATCGCACCGCGGTGCGGGTCGCGGAGGTCATCGAAGAGGCGATCGGTTTCGCCGAACTCGACGCGCGCAAGGCGGGCGCACGCATCGACGTCAGCGTCCCACCCGATCTGCCCGCCGCCTACGCCGACAAGATCATGATCGAGCAGGTCTTGCTCAATCTGGTCAAGAACGGCATCGAGGCGATGCACGACACGCCGCGCAGCGGTCGCGCCCTTTCCATCAGCGCGCGCGCCAACGGCAAGGATTTCATCGAGGTCAATGTGGCCGACCGCGGCAGCGGCGTCCCCGCCGGGCAAAGCGAGCGGCTTTTCGCCCCGTTCTACACCACCAAGCCCGAAGGCATGGGCATGGGCCTGAACATCTGCCGCTCGATCATCGAATTCCACCACGGGCGCCTGTGGATGGTCGCCAATCCCGGCGGCGGCAGCGTGTTCAGCTTCACCCTTCCCCTGAGTCCGCGATGACCGAGCCCCGCGTTCATATCATCGACGACGACGAGGCGATGCGCGACTCGCTCAAATGGCTGCTGGAATCACGCGGACTCGAGGTCGAGCTGTATCCGTCGGCAGAGGCTTTTTTGCGCGCCTTCAGCAGCGACTTCTGCGGCTGCCTCGTGCTCGACGTGCGGATGCCGGGCATGACCGGCTTGGATCTGTACGAACAGCTGCGGGCGCGCGCATCGACCCTGCCGGTAATATTCATCACCGGCCATGGCGACGTGCCCATGGCGGTATCGGCGCTGAAACAGGGCGCTGCTGATTTCATCGAGAAGCCGTTCAATGACCAGGATATGCTGCGGCTGATCGAAGCCTGCATGAAGCAGGATCGCGCCGCCGCCTCCAAGCGCGCCGAGAATGCGATCGCGGCCCGCCGTCTGGAGAGCCTGACGCAGCGCGAACGCGAAGTGCTGGACCTGATCGTCGTCGGCAAGCTGAACAAGCAGATCGCCGACGAGCTCGGTATCAGTATCAAGACTGTCGAAGTGCACCGCTCGCGCGTGATGGAGAAGATGGGCGCGAATTCGGTTGCAGAACTGGTGCAGCTTGTGCTGAAGAGCCGCTCGTAACAGGGTGTACCAGGTCGCGCATGGCGCCGGCGCGGTTCCCGCCGCGGCATGAGCCGCGCCGCACACCACCCCGCAGACTCCGAAGGAAAACATGATTATGAGTGACCCGAATCCGCTGTTGGATTTCACCGGCTTGCCGCGCTTTGCCGCGATCAAAGCGGAACATATCGCGCCGGCCCTGGACTCACTGCTGGCGGCAAACCGCACGTGCATCGAGCGACTCATGCGGGCGGACGCCCCGGCCACCTGGGCGGGATTCGCGGCGCCGCTGGAGGAGGCAAACGAGAATCTGGCGCGCGCCTGGGGCGTGGTCAGTCACTTGCACGGCGTCCTCGACTCGCCCGAGCTGCGCGCGGCATACAACGCAAACCAACCCCGGATCGTGCAGTACTACACCGAACTGGGCCAGAACCTGGCCCTGTTCGAAAAGTACAAGGCGCTCAGAGTTGCGCCGGAATTCGCGGCGCTGACGCCGGCGCAGCGCAAGATCGTCGACAACGAGATCCGCGATTTCCGCCTCTCCGGCGCGGAATTGCCGCCGGAAAGGAAGCAGCGCTTCGCCGATATCTCCGAGGAACTGGCGCGGCTCGCGACCAGGTTCTCCGAGAACCTGCTCGACGCCACCAATGCCTTCGGGCTCTACCTTGCCAACCGCGACGACCTGGCCGGAATCCCGCAGGACGTGATCGAAGCCGCGCATGCCGCGGCAGACAAGGACGGCAAGTCCGGGTGGAAATTCACGTTGCAGGCGCCGTCCTACGTGCCGTTCATGCAGTATGCCGCGCGGCGCGAACTGCGCGAGGGGATGTACCGGGCCTACGTCACGCGCGCGAGCGAACTGGGCGACCCGAAACTCGACAACACCGCGCTGATCGCGCGGATACTCGCGCTGCGCCATGAGGCCGCGCGATTGCTCGGTTATGCCAACCATGCCGAGGTCTCGCTCGTGCCGAAGATGGCGCAGACGCCGCGGCTGGTACTTGACTTCCTCGAGGATCTCGCCTCGAAGGCGCTCCCCTACGCGCGCAAAGACTACGCCGAGCTCGCGCAGTTCGCCGCTGCCGAACTGGGGCTGGCGCAGCTGGAGGCCTGGGACCTCGCCTACGCTTCGGAAAAGTTGCGCGCAGCGCGTTACGCGTTTTCCGACCAGGAGGTGAAGCAGTATTTTCCCGAAGGCAAAGTCATCGAAGGAATGTTTCGCGTGGTGGAGACCATCTTCGGCGTTAACATCGAGCCAGACCAGGCCGAGACCTGGCACCCATCGGTGCGTTTTTTCCGCATCAGCGACGCGCAGGGAAGCACCGTCGGCCAGTTCTACCTCGACCCCTATGCGCGCGACACCAAGCGCGGCGGCGCCTGGATGGACGAGGCGATCAGCCGCCGGGTATCCGGCGGAAGCGTGCAGACCCCGGTGGCTTACCTCACCTGCAATTTTTCCGCTCCGCTGGGCGACAAGCCTGCCTTGTTCACCCACGACGAGGTACTGACCCTGTTTCACGAATTCGGCCACGGGCTGCACCATCTGCTCACCCGCGTCGATTACGTCGGCGTGTCCGGCATCCACGGGGTGGAATGGGACGCGGTCGAATTGCCCAGCCAGTTCATGGAGAATTTCTGCTGGGAATGGGACGTGCTTGAGCACATGACCGCGCACGTCGACAGCGGCGCGCCTCTGCCGCGCGCGCTGTACGACAAAATGCTCGCAGCGAAGAACTTCCAGAGCGGCATGCAGACCGTGCGGCAACTGGAGTTCGCGCTGTTCGATATGCATCTGCATTACGATTTCGACGCGGACGCCGGCAAGACGCCGCAGCAATTGCTGGATGAAATCCGCAGCCGCGTGGCGGTGGTGCTGCCGCCGGCATACAACCGTTTCCAGAACAGCTTCTCGCACATCTTCGCCGGCGGCTACGGCGCCGGCTATTACAGCTACAAGTGGGCCGAGGTGCTCTCGGCTGACGCCTACAGCCTGTTCGAAGAGAACGGCGTCCTGGACGAGAGCAGCGGCAGGCGCTTTCGCGAAGAGATCCTGGCTGTGGGCGGCAGCCGGCCCGCCCTTGAATCATTCAAGGCATTTCGCGGCCGCGAACCGTCAGTGGACGCGTTGCTGCGGCATAGCGGCATGACCGGCGCCTGAAACGGGCGCGGCGCGCCGGATTTGCGCCGGTGCCAGCCGCGACCGGGCGCTCACCGCGGTGGCAAGGGATGGCACGCCGCAGACGCCAGAGTGTTCGCCGTTGCAATATGAATCCCGCAACGCGCCCCAAGCGGATATTCGCGGCGCCCCTGTATACGCGAAATACGCGTGCGCGATCGCGCTATGCGATTGAATTTGCGCGCAAAATCCAATTTGGCACGATTGCCTGTACAAAAAAAATGTTCTTCGCGGCGACCGCCCGGATCACGCGGTTCGCACCTGCGCGGCTGGCTGTTCGCCCTAACCGACTGAAATAAATCCACAAATGGTCGCGCGCCCGGTCCTTGGCACGGACGTTGCGTAATCAAGGGCAAAAGGACGCACGCGAGGTGATTAACATGGAAGAGAAGACCAGAATTCTGATCGTGGACGACGAAGAAGTCGTCCGCCTCAGCCATATCAGGACGCTCGCCAGCATTCATTGCGACGTCGAAGTGGTGCGCGATGGCGAGGAAGCACTGCGGGTGATGGCACTGCGTCCTGCGGACGTCGTATTGCTTGACTTGCGCATGCCGGGGATCGACGGCATGTCGGTCCTCAAGACGATCAAGCAGCGCTGGCCGGAAACGGAGGTGGTCATCATCACCGGCTACCCGAACATCGAATCCGCCAAGGAAGCGGTCCGGCTCGGCGCCTATGACTATCTTGCCAAGCCGGTCGGGCCGGACGAGGTCATCAACGTCGCGAACGGCGCCATGACGCAAAAGAAATGGGCCCTGCACAAGGATCGGACAGGATCGGACCGGGCGAAGGAAACGGCTCGAGCCGGGTCTGCGGACTGAGCGCCAAGATTTTCGCATATTGAAATGAACCAAGGAGAATGACATGAGTGCCTTACGCAAAGTGCTGGTAGTTGACGATGACCCGGTGGTCGGCAGGAGTTTCGACCGGGTTCTTTCAGGCAAGGGCTACGCGGTGATTACCGCGAGCAACGGACAGGACGCGCTGAACAAGCTCGAAGCGGAAGATTATGACGTCGTGTTCACCGACATCAAGATGCCCGGAATGAGCGGGCTCGAGATGGCCGAGCGCGTCAAGGAACGGCGCCCCTGGCTGCCGGTGGTCATAGTCACCGGCTACGGCTCGCCCGGCAATGAAGCCAGGGCGGAAGCCGCGGGCGTTTCCGGCTTTTTGCGCAAGCCGCTTTCGCCGGAAATGATAGAAGACAGCGCCGCAAAGGCCTGGTCCGAGAAAAGCGCAGGCGCGCGCAGCGCTGCCGCCGAAGCAGCGCAGCCTGGCGCGACGGTCGAGCTCGGCGGGGTGCAGAATATCCTGCGCGTCATAAAGAACGTCGCCTTGTTCCTCGCGGCGCCGTTCATCGGGCTCGCGTATATTCTCGCCTTCCCGGTCGTCGGGCTAGGCATGCTCGCCTGGATGGCGATCCAGGCGCAACAGAAGAAATCCGAGGCGGTGGCGGAACCGGCAGTGACCAAATCGGGCGCCCTGAGAAATACCGCCATTTTCCTGGCAGCGCCATTCATCGGGCTCGTGTACATCATAGTGGGGCCCATCGTCGGACTCGGCATGCTGCTCTGGTTCGGTTTCCAGGCGTGGGGCAAGCTCGGCGCCAAGGCTGTCACCGACCGCGCCGACACGCAATAAGCGGCGCGCCACGCGGTACCCAAGGCATGCGCCGGAGGGCAACACGCCCTCCGGCGATTTCTTTTTTTCGGGCTACCCGTTCTTCCTCGGACCGGCCGCTACCGGTCAACCGCCGCGGTAACGGCGCTCACCCGGCGTGGCCCCCTCGCCGTCGGCGCAAGCCATGTTCACGTGGTGCCGCCGTGCTCTTCCTCGACTTCCTCGTAGCCGGTCAGCATCGACTTGATGTGCGCCATGCGGGTGTGGCCGAGGGTCGCAAGGTAGATGTGCATGAAGATGAATCCGGAGAAAAAGATGAAGATCAGCACATGCGCCGTGTCCACCACCCGCACTCCGCCGAGAACGTCGATCATGCCGGCGAAGCGGTTGACGTCCCACAGCAGCACCCCCGTATAGAACTGGATCGGGACCAGCAGCAGCATGATGACCTGGTAACTCATGCTCTGCATCGAGTTGAATTTCTGGTAGACGCTGACATGGTGCGGATTGGGTTCGCCTTTGAAGATGCCGTAGCCGTAAAACATGGCCTGGCGGAAGCTCGCGCGGAAGTGCTTCATCGGGCTCAGCTCGGGGTGATACACCCGGATCTTGTCGGTGAACAGATAGAAACAGAGCCAGATGAAGAAGTTGCCGATGAGCACAAAACCGATCCAGTTATGCAGGGCCACCGCCGTCCGGAACGACATCAGGTCGATCAATCCGATGTATCGGATCTGAAAGCCGGTGATGAGCATCGCCACGAATCCGAGCGCGTTGATCCAGTGCCAGATCCTGACGGGGAGCGGGTGTACGTAAATTCTTGGCATTGCGTTGTTCCTTCTACTTGCTGCGATCGGCCGGGCCACGGAAGACTCGGGTCAAATTGCTTTCCGGCATCTCAGGAATCTTCCTTGCCGCTGATCCTCTTCGCGTATCGCTTGAATAGCCAGCGCACGGTCATATGCCCCAGCGGCGCGCCGATGCCACCGAGCACGGCGAGGGCGAGGAGCCAGTCGAGCAGCTTGATCCTGGTGCCGCCGATTGCGTAGAAACCTCCCACCGAATCCACCGAAATCATGGAGTGCAGCACTTCCGGTTTCGCGCCATAGCGTACGGGTCTGCCGTCGGCGCCCACGATCGAAACCGTGACGCTCTGAAACGCGTCCGCGCCCTGCTGGTGGCATTGGGCGCAATCCCGGATTGCCTCGGACTTGTTCACGAGCCGATGCGCTTCGACACCGTTGCTGACCTCGAGGCGGCCGCGCAGCGTGGTTCTGTCTTCCGCCCCGCCGCGATTGAACTCGCGCAGCAGGCTGCGCAGCGCCATTGCATCCAGGCCATCGCCCTTTGCCTTCGTCGAACGCGCCCAGTTGTCGAACTGCGGCACGCCCTCTGTCTGCGCGACGCGCTGCTTGGTCACGTTGTCGTACAACCTGAGATCGACTTTGCGTTTGGCCGCGGGTGCATGACAGGCAGGGCAGGATACCGTCTCGAAGTGCTGTGCCGCGTTCGGCAGCCAGGTCTTGTGGGCAGCCAGTACGTCCTGGTGGCATTCGAGACAGGCGTCCTTCAGCCGGTCACCCGAAGTGGCAGCGCTCACGTCGTGTGCGCGGTGGCAATTGGGGCAACCCAGCGCGGCCTTGCCATGAACGCTGCCGGCATACGCATTGAAGATGGGTTCGTGGCATTTGCTGCAAGGGGTTCCGCTGGCAGCGTCGTACGCGGCTTTCGCCATCACCGCATGAGGATTATGGCAATCGCTGCAGATGGGCGCGTTCGGGTAGCCCTCGCGCACGAGGGTCGCATGGATGCTTCCCTTGTACAGCTTGAATACCGGAGCGTGGCAGCTTTCGCAGACCCTCGCCTGCGCGAGCGAATAATCGCGCAGGCTGTCGATCTTCGCCTTGGACGGTGGATGGTTCTCGAACGAAGTGCTGGCATGACACACGGCACATCCGATCTTGCTGTGGACCGACTTCGCGAATGCCGCGCCGTCCACGTGCACGGAGAGCGTCTCCCCGTTGCCGAGTTTCTTCTCGAGTCCCTTCTCGGAATGGCAGCCGAGGCACTGTTGGTCCAGCTGGGAAAGTGCGCTACCGGCGGCGCGGGCAGTCATGCCGGTACCGGCGATCGCTACCACCAGCAATGCCAGCCTGGCGGCAACGATCAGCCTCGCGCGCAACGTCATTCCCGCCGCCGCGCCCATTCTGCGATAACTTGCCATTCCTGCCCCCAATTTATGCCGTTCCGGCCGTAACTGGCTATGCTAAGACGCCGCAGGCCAGCGGGCTTGATCTTGATCAAATCATGGCGCCGCGACAGCCGCGCGGCGCGACCCGATTTGACTGCGGCGGATGTTCGCTCGGGCGATCCTGCCCCGGTCCGTTTCAATGCGTCTGCTGCAAGGGCAAATGAATGATGAACGTCGTTCCCTTACCAACTTCGCTTTCTACGTTGATAGTCCCGTCATGGTTATCGATGATTCCCCAGGTGACGGCAAGGCCCAGGCCGTTTCCGTGCTGCCCTTTCGTGGTAAAGAACGGCTCGAAGATCCGCGACAGGTCCTCTTTCTGAATTCCCTGCCCGGTGTCGGCGATCCTCACTTCCATGAATTCCTTGTGCCCGGCTTCATCCATCGCCGGCCATCTTTGCCACATGCACCGCGGGTTCGTGCAGGACTCGAACATCCCGTGTGAAAGCACCTCGAAATGGCAGACCGAGGATCCGCATTCGGGACAATTGACACCTTCCTCGATCAACGAGGAATTGCACTGCGGACATGAAATCCGCAGGCGCTTTCCTTCTTCGATTTCAATTCCGTACTCGTGCCGGTGCTTTCCATATACAGGATCCAGATTGATGATGCCGAGATTGCCATTCGACGCCACTTTCACCCTTATCGTCGGCAAACCGTAAATCTTCAGTTCGCTGTCCATCAGATCATGCCCCTTCGGGCAGACAGCGGCCTTGATCTGTGCCAATCCATGCGGGGAAAGGGATATCAGCGACGGAACGACCGAAATCCTGCCGCCGTTGTCTCCAATCGCATCGGCGGCATTGACCAGCAGGTTGATGATTACCTGCTGAATCTGGTTCGCATCGACGGTTATTTCCGGCAGCGACGGATCGAAACGCGCGTCGAGCTCGATCTTCTTGAGCAGCAGCTGGCTCGCAACCACTTCGATCCCGCTCTTCAGGATCTTGTTGATGTCGGCGCCGTGCTTCTTCGGAACGGATTGCCGGGAGAAATCGAGCAGGCTCTTGACGATCTCCCGGCTTCGTATCGTTTCCCTGACGATGACTTCCAGGTTCTCCTGCAGCTCCGGGTCGTCCTTGGCCCGCTTCAGAAGAAAGCTGCTGTAGGTCAGCACGCCTGTGAGCGGGTTGTTTATCTCGTGCGCGACCCCTGCTGCGAGGCGGCCCAGAGAGGCCATCTTGTCGGATTGGAACAGCTGCAGCTTTGCCTCTGCCAGGCTCTTGGTCATCCTGTTGAACGATTTGGCGAGAATCCCGAGCTCGTCCTTGCCAGGATTGTCCACGGTGTAATTCAGATTGCCTGCGCTTACCTGCTTGGTTGCCTCTACCAGCTCGCTGACAGGTTTGCCGACCCACCTGCTCACGAAATAGGCGATGAACACGCTGATCGCGAGAATCGCAAAGGCGGCGAAGGCGATCAACCTGAATTTGCTCTCCTCGATTTGCTGGTCCACGTGCTGCAGGTCCATTTTTATGTCGAGCACGCCCAATACCGTCTGGTCCCTCGTGTGCGCATGGCAGGCCGCCTGATAGCAGGACGGCTCGTTGTAGATCGGATTGATCACGGCGAGTATGCGGGAGGAGTCCGGATTCTCCCGGTAAATGCGCATGCGCTCGTCGATGGGCAGCCTGCGCAGCGGTGCATTTTCCGTGTGGCAGGCGTAGCAGCTTTCGGCGCGCTTATCGACCATCTTCCCGATCGAACCTCTGCGGGACGAGAACGTTACGACTCCTTCCTTGTTGAAGATCCTGATCTCGGTAATGCTCGAGTCATGCGAAACCGTATTGATGATCGCGTGTACTTCGTCTCTCTTGTTTTCCAGCATGCTGGTCAGCGTGCTGTTCTTGATCGCTTCGCTAAGCTGGTTCGCATTCATTCCCGCCTGGGAAATCAGCGCACCGGTCTGCGCGCGAATGCTGAGGTAGGAAAATGCGCCAATGATCAGGGCCGTGATGGCGCCAACCGCGACGATCAGTCTGAGGCCGATCTTGGTGACCATTTCGCTCGATTCCGTATGGCAGTTCGTTGGTTGATATGGCCCGGTGAAACTCAGTCGGGCATCGTTGTGCGGCGAAAGCAGGCTGCTCCCGGGGTAGTCAACGCCTTGGACCGGTACCGAGGCGGGACGCATCCTGGCGCCGCGTCCGCTCGCGTCGTCCGGACTGTCGGCCTGCGGTCTGCGCAAGCCGCGGCCTTCAACCGCTGCTCGTCGGGTCTTTCTTTCCGGGAGCCGCGTCCTTCCTCCCGGGACCCGAGAGGTACCTGATCAGGAGCACGCCCATAACGAGAAACGACAGCAGGAGAAGGTATGCCAAACCCTTCGTCTCGAATATGTTCACATAACTGTAGTATTCCACCATTGCTCCCGACGTCATTCTTTACTGAAGACCGACATGCGCGTAACCACCCATCTGAATACCCATATTTCCACGAATACCACCATGAGCGTCACCGTGATTTCCTCCCACGACGGATAATATTTGTTCGGCACATACCAGTTGAACGCGATCAGTGCCATGTTTTGCCGGTTCAGAATCACGCCCAGGACGGTCATGATGGCCGCGGTTCGGATTACCCCGAACCGTCTGTTTCTCACTCCGTAGGCGAACATGAAGCACGGTATCAACACGAAACCGATTACCTCCACAAGATACCAGCAGCCCCAGCGCGTATTGATCAGGTCCCATTTTTCGCCATGGATGAAAATGAACGCGAGGAAGAAATAGTAGACAAACATGGTGATGGCTGCACCTTTGGCCAAACCCAGAATGATGTCATCGTGGGAATGGTGCGTCTTCTGGCCGATCAGGCTGCTAAAGACCTTGCTGCTGATGGTTCCCTCGAATATGACCATCGCCAATCCGCCGAAGATGCTGGATACGAAGTACAGGAGCGGAATGTATTCGGAATACCAGAGCGGATGTATCTTCGGTTTGGCCATCAGGAACATTGCACCGATGCCGGATTGATGCAGCATTGACAGCGTGATACCCACGATCACGGTGCCTAGCGTCAAGCCGGAGAGGAACTTGCGCAGTCTTTCCCAGTGTGCCCATTCGGCGATGGTCGGCGAAAACTCCAGAAACAGGGCGCCGGTGTACAGCAGGAAATGCCAGGCCACCAGAAATAGGACCGAGTTGTACCCGAACGAGTTTCCGATGATCGGATTGATGATGTGCCAGGGTCTGCCCAAGTCCAGCAGCAGCGCTCCGGAATAGAAGATGTACGCCAGCAGCCCGTTCAGGATGGTTACCTTGAGTATCGAGTGATATTTCTCCAGCCTCAACACGTACACCACAAAGCAGATTACGTAGGCGCCGCCGGCGAGGGCGACACCGGTCATCACGTCAAAGCTGATCCAGAAGCCGAACGGATATTGCTGCGACAGGTTGGTAACCGACCCGAGCCCCAGCGTAAAGCGGAAATACAGAATGACGAGGCCGAGCAATATCACCGGAATCGAAATGATGTTGAACGGCGTAAGCCATTTCCCCCGGGGTTTCAATTCCTGCAGGAGGAACTTCGCGAATCGCACCACCTCGTTCGAGGGGATTGCCGCAGTTGCAGTATTCATTTGTTTGCTCCCGCTTCCGTCCACGCGTCCTTCTCACGCACTTCATCCTTTCTATCCGTGAGCGTATTCAGCGCGAGCAGGAATGCCGGGACCCCGAATTCGATCAGTGGAATCGAAATGAGAAACTCCCTCGTGTACTCGGGATACGGAGTCGTACCGAGGTCCGCCCGGAATCCGATTTGATCGAACGGGACAGCGGACAGGTAGAGCCAGCCGGTGCCACCGACCTCGTTCTCCCCGTAAATCTGGTGAACGTATTTGTCCGGGTGGCTATAGACGCGGTGTCGCGCTATTTCCATCAATTCCCTCTTCTGGCCGAACATGAGGGCGTCCGCCGGGCAGGATTCCACGCAGGCGGGTTTCTTTCCCTGCTGCAGTCTCTCGTAACACATGTCGCACTTCATGATTCTCGGATTCCAGCCGGAATACTCGAATTTCGGAATGTCAAAGGGGCAGGAAATCATGCAGAATCGGCATCCCATGCACTTGTCGCCGTTCCAGGTT
>Ga0335085_10007907_pt1 | contig 16334 bp, 16 predicted proteins | sample Lox_Sample_45_FD_206712 | JGI IMG/M metagenome (GOLD analysis project Ga0335085, IMG submission 206712) | Soil microbial communities from Loxahatchee National Wildlife Refuge, Florida, United States - Lox_Sample_4.5 | ecosystem: Environmental > Terrestrial > Soil > Wetlands | place: USA...
TCGGCTCCGGCGCTGCGGGCGAGCTCGTGAAGCTCCTCGATGCGTTCGCGCTCGTAATCGGCGGGGGTGATGCCCGGAACGTGAGCGGCGTGCTTCATTCCCACGCCCACGAGAAGGACGCGCTCACTGGAACCGACAGGTTGGGGTCTCTTCATTGCGAGCGGCGAGGCACGAGCGTGAGCCTAATGTCCAATGCGGCCAAGGCCATTATAGCGCGGAGAGCGGGGAGGAGGGTGGGGAGAGGATTACTTGGTCGAGGAGAGTGCGAGGCGGGGCACGAGTGGCGGCAAAGCGGCGTCGAGCCGCCACACTCCATAGAACACTAGGAGGCGGGAGCGAGGTGCGTGGAAAGGTGCGCGAATACCCTTACGAGGATGCCGGGGTCGTCGCCGAAACCCTCAAACCATTCGACGGCAGTCTCGCGGCGAAACCAGGTGATCTGGCGCTTGGCATATCGGCGGGTGGCCTGCTGAATGGCCCGGACGGCGGTCTCGAGGTCGACGACGCCGGCGAGATGAGCTCGCAATTCACCGTAGCCGATGAACTGAAAGGGTTTGACCGCGGGGTCGAGACCGCGAGCGGCAAGGGAACGCACCTCGTCGAGCCACCCGGCCGCCAGCATAGCGCGAGTACGGCTCTCAATCCGGGCATAGAGCGCAGCGCGAGGGGGCATGAGGCCGAGCTTCACGGGCAGAAAACCTTCCAAGCGCGGGCGCGGGCGGAGGAGGACTTCGCTCATTGGCCGGCCGGAAGCAAGGCAGACCTCGATGGCGCGGATCAGTTTGGAGGTATCGCGGGGAGCGATGCGGGCCGCCGAGGGAGCATCGAGCCGAGCGAGGAGCCTATGGAGGTATTCGGAGCCATGGGAACGGGCGCGGCGGCGGAGACGCTCGCGCAGTTCCTCCGAGCGGCCAGGAGCCTCCGCCAGCCCCTCGAGAAGCGCGCGGAGGTAGAGGCCAGTGCCGGCGGTGATGACGGGAAGGCGAGCCCGGGAGCGCAAATCGGCCAGAACCTCGAGGGCACGGCGGCGGTAGTCGCCGGCGGTGAAGACTTCGTGGGGCTCGAGCAGGTCCGCGAGGTGGTGAGGGATGCCGCGTTGCTCAGCGCCGAGAACTTTGGAGGTGCCGATATCGAAGTGGCGATAGAGCTGCGTGGAATCGCAGCACAGAATCTCGCCATGCCAGCGGCGGGCGACTTCAATGGCCAGCGCGGACTTGCCGGAGGCGGTGGGGCCGAGTATGACGACAAGGGGAGCGAGCTCACTCATTCGAACAGACGAGCGTAGCGGAGCAAGAGATACGCGAAGACGAGCAGGGCGGCGAGGAGCGTGCCGATGACCTGCGCCCGCGTGGGCTTCACTGCGCGGCGTCCAGCGGGAGATTGTAAAGGAAAATGAAGCGAAGCTCGATAAATGGCCCGCTGAAGGCCGGGGGAAGGGGAGGAAAAGGGCTTGCGCCGCGGATGGAGCCGAGGGCGGCGATATCGAGAGGCTCCTTGCCGGAGGTGAGGCGGAGCAAAGGGTCGGTGCGAGGAACCGAGCCGTCGCGCATGATCTTGAAGTCGATGACGACGCGGCCGCGGTCGCCCATTTTCGCGGATTCGGGCATCAGGATGTACCACTCACGCCTGACACTGGCAACGACCTGGTTGAGATAACCGGAGAAATCAACGCCCTGGTCGGGAGTGAGCATCTGGACGGCGCCACCGAGATAGCCATTGCCGGCGCCGACACCACCACCGCCACCCATCGAACCACCGCCGCCTCGGGGCATCGCACCGCCAAAAGTGGTACTCGAGGTGCCGCCCTTACTCATGGCTCCGCGGACGGAATCCTCCAAAGCGCGACCTGGAGATACAGAGGGCAACTTGAAGGCCGGTGGAGGAGCGTCCGGCGTTGTCCTTGGATTCTCGATGCTCGGAACGGCGGGAGAGCGCTGGGGAGGAGCCGGGGTTGGCTGCTGGGGAATCTGAGGGATGGGGGCGGTGGGCAGCTCCGGCTGCTGGCGAGGAGTGACGGCCTGTGGCTGCTGAGCAGGGCTGGACGAAGGAGCGGGAATCGTCTCCGGCATGAGTTTGCGAAGCAATCCGGGATCGACGCGAAGCTGGTCGCCGGGCGGTGCGGGAGTGGGCGAAGTCTTCGAGCGGCTGAACATGGAATCCGGGGGAAGGTAGAGGGAGAGAGAGCGCGACGATGCCTCCAACTCCGCTTGAGTAGGCACGTGATGGGGAACGACGAGAGCAAGACCGAATATGATGAGCGCCAATACGATGTGAACGAGGAGGGAACCCGCAGGCATGAGCCAACCCCGGTCGCTGGGGAGCTCACTGACCTGCTTGGGCAACAACTTGACTTCGCCGGTGGTGAAAACGTCGGTGGTGACCAGATCCTCGCGCTCGAGAACTTCGACGGGGAGGAATGTCTCCGCGATCAATTCGACGGGGCGCGCGTCCACGGGAACGGCCATGCGCTCATCGGCATCCGTGGGGGGCAGAACCTGGCCGGCGGGCGGCAACTCGAGCGTTCCGTGAACGGCATCCCGGGGGACCAGGGTGCGCTCGCCGAGCACGTCGAGCGGGAGATGCGCCGGAATGCTGCTCTCCGCTTCGAGGGGTTTGACGGGAAGCTGGGCTGGAATGACCAGACGGTCGTCCAGAATGGTCCAGGCGCGCTTCCGCCCGTCCGTTGGGGCAGCGGACACAGGGGAGAGCTTCTCCGGTACGAGGAGGCGGGGGATCATTTGAGATGATGGGGAACGAGTTCGTCGAATTGGACGCGCCCGCGGTGTTCCAGGATGCCCGCCATCACACGGTCAGCCAGCTCCAGAGCGCGGCGGCCGGAGCCGCCATCGACGAGGGGAGTAGAGCGTGTGCGGACGGAGTCGAGAAAGGAAGAGAGTTCGGCGCGAAGCGGCTCGACGGGCTCGGTGGGCAGCTTTTCGAAATTGAACTGAGGATTGTCCGCAGCGGAACCGGGGGCGACGCGAATGCGGACGGCGTCGCGGCGGGCGAAATCCACAGAAAGATATTCGTGGGTCTGGAAGAAGCGAAGCTTGCGGACGCGCTCGGTGGAAACGCGGCTGGCAGTGACGTTGGCCACGGCGCCGCCGGCGAATTCGAGGCGAGCATGAGCAATGTCCACTCGCGAGGAGACCACAGGGATGCCGACGGCGCGGACGTCCGTGACGGGCTCGCGAAGCAGGGTGAGCAGAATGTCGAGGTCGTGAATCATCACATCATAAATTACGTCGACGTCGAGGCTGCGTGGCGAAAAGATTCCGAGGCGATGCACTTCAAAAAATAGGGGGCGGGCAAGATGGGGCCTGACGGCGGCGAGGCCGGGATTGAAACGCTCCACATGGCCGACCTGGAGAACGCGCTGATGGCGGGCGGCCGCCGCGATGAGCTGGTCGGCTTCCGGCAGAGTGGCTGCCATGGGCTTTTCCACGAGAACGTCAATTCCCTGCTGCAATAGCGAGCAGCCCACCTGAGCGTGGCTTGCGGTGGGCACGGCCACGGAGGCGGCGTCCACGGAGCCGGCGAGATTGTCGATTCCGGGAAGGGCGGGGACATGGAACTCCGCCGCAACACGGTCGCGGCGCGCGGAATCCACGTCGAAAATGCCGGCAATTTCCGCGCCGAGTTCGCGATAGACGCGGACGTGGTTGCGGCCAAAATCGCCGCACCCGATGACAGCCACGCGCAGGCGCCGGGCAGTCATCGCGCACTCCCCGCGGCAGGCTCAGCCAGCGGCGGCTGGACGGAATCGATGGAGATGCCGGCGCGGTCTGCGGCGGCGAGCAGTTCGGCGCGATCGAAGAGGAGAGTGCGGCCGGCGTCGATGCCGAGCGCAGTAGCGCCGGAGCGCCGCATGACTTCGATCGTGGGCAGACCGACAACGGGAACGTCGAAGCGCATGTCCTGGGCGGGCTTGCTGACTTTCACGACGGTGAGGCGGCGGCCCGCGGCAAGGCGCGCGGCGCGTTCGACGGTGGCGTCGGTGCCTTCCATAGCTTCGATGGCCACGCAGGCGCAGGCGGAGATGACCACGGTCTGGCCGAGGTCGAGCGCGGCAATGTGACGGGCGACGCGGCGGCCATATTCGAGGTCGGCGCGCTCGTCGCCGGTGGGCGAACGGCGAGTAAGGAGGCCAGGAGGCGCCACGAGGGGATCGAGGAAGGCGGTGGAATCGACGAGCTGAATTCCCTCCTCTTCCAGAACGCGGGCGACGGCGCCGATGAGCGAGTCGGTGTTCTTGACAGCGAGGGACATGAGGAGACGCGCCATCTTCCAATCGGGGCGGATGGAGCTGAAAATCTTGGCGTGTTTCACCTGGCCGGCCATGACGGCGCGGGTAACGCGCTCGGAATGGAGCGCGTCGATGGCCTTGCCGAGCTCACCGAGACTGACCCAGTGAATGCGCCTGGCGGCGGATTCGAGCTCGGGAGAAGCCTCTTCGCGGATGGCGACGACGGCCATCTCAATGCCCTGGCTGCGGGCGCCTTCCAGAACGAGAAAGGGAAAGCGGCCGTTGCCGGCGATGAGTCCCCACTGGCCGGGCGCGGCCCGGCTTGCGGATTCTTGCGATGATGGCAGACCACCCAATGAAAGACTCCCCAACTACTTTATGATGCCGCGCTCGGCGGACTCGATGAATTTCAAAAGAACGTCCACATCCTCGGAACCGTGCAATTCGGCGCGCATGCGCTCGATGGCCTGCGTGGTGTTGAGGCGCGATTTGAGGAGCAGGCGGAAGGCCTTCTCGATGGCCTGAATGCGCTCCTTCGAAAAACCCTCACGTTCAAGGCCGATGGAATTGACGCCGTAGCAGCGCGTTTCCCGCGGCGCAACTGTCTTGGAATACGGCAGCACGTCCTGTGTAATCACGGTGCTTGCGGCGATGTAGGCATAACGTCCGATGCGGCAAAACTGGTGAACGGGACAGAAAGCGCCGACAGTAGCGTGGTCCTCGACAGTGACGTGGCCGGCAAGCGTGGCGCCGTTGACAAAGAGGGTGTGCGAACCGACGACACAGTCGTGAGCGATATGCGAGTAAGCCAGGATGAGATTGTCGCTGCCGATGCGCGTGAGGGCGCCGCCGGCGGGAGTGCCGCGGTTCACGGTGACGTATTCGCGGAAGACGTTGCGGTCGCCGGCTTCGAGGCGAGTGGGTTCGCCGTGATACTTGCGGTCCTGGGGCGCGGAGCCGACACAGCTAAACGGAAAGAACTGATTCTCGCGGCCGAAACGGGATGGCCCTTCGACCGCGGCATGGCCGTGGACAACGCAGCCGTCGCCCAGCTCCACGTCGTCGCCGACGAGCGCGTAAGGGCCGACGCACACGTCCCGGCCGAGACGGGCGCGAGGCGAGACGACGGCCCGCGGGTCGATACCGCTCATTCGCGGTTCACCATTTTGCACATCAGGATTGCCTCGGCGGCGAGCTGATCGCCGACGTAGGCTTTTCCGTCCAGCTTGCAGAAATCGCCGCGCCAGTTGGCCACGGTCATTTCGAGACGCAGCAGGTCGCCGGGAACCACAGGACGGCGGAAGCGGGCGCCATCCACGGCAGCGAAATAGAGCAGCTTGTTTTCGCGGTCAGGAATTTCCATGAGCAGAAGCAGGCCGCCGGTCTGGGCCATGGCTTCGATGATGAGAACACCGGGCATGACGGGCTTTCCGGGAAAATGGCCGGGGAAATACCACTCGTTGTAGCTGACAGCCTTGATGCCGGTGATGCGCTTGAGGCGCTCCATCGCAATGATGGAATCGACCATCAGAAAGGGATGGCGGTGCGGCAGATACTTCTGGATACCCAGGGTGTCCAGGATCATCGGATTCCCTCAGCGTGCGGCTTGCGGGCTCATCCCGCGCGCGCCAGCGCACTTTCCGCGTGCAGGACAATCAGATGATTATAACCGGATTCGCAGGGCGCGCGCTGGAGCAAAGCCGAATCGGCGAGCGGGAGCGCTTCCCCGGGCCCCAGGAGAAGCCGCCCGTTTTTCTTGACAGGGGAGCGAGTTCTGCTAGCATCGATGCGGTTTTCAGGCAAGCGACTGCGGGAACACCGCAGGAGCCAAGGCCGCCCGGAAGCCAATTCGGGATGCTCTTCCGTCCACTGCTCGCGACAGTTGTGAGCGCTACACTGGTTGCCCTCCCTTCTCTTTCCGCACCGCAAAGCGCAGCCGTTGCCGGACCAAGCAAGTCGGCGTTGGTGCGCGGAAGCCAGATGACGCAGGGCACCAACGTGTTCAACGGAGATATCGTGGAAGTGGCGCAGGACGGCGACAGCGTGCTGCTGCTGGGGCAGAACGCGTCCATCCACCTGGCAGGCGATAGCGCGGTGCGATTTTTCCGCTGCGGGGACACCTCCACGGTGCAACTGCTGAGAGGGCAGATGAACTTCCGCTCGACACCCCAGCGGCCAGTACAGGTGCAATTGGGCGACGCGATGATCCAGCCGACGGCGGGACAGACGGTGATTGGCGGAATTGCGCTGACGTCGCCGACCACGGCAACGCTCTCGGCACAGCAGGGGTCGTTTACCGTGACGGCGGCCCACGAAGGAAAGAGCGTGCTGGTAAACCCGGGGGAATCGCGGCTGGCAACGCTGACAACCCCCGCGAACCAGGCCAGCCCAAACCCGCCGCTGTGCGGGGTGGCTGCGGCGGTGCCGTCGAATGGAGTGAGCACCGCCTGGGTGATGATCGGGCTGGGAGCCGCTGGGCTGGCCACCGGACTGGCGCTGAGCAGCCACCAAACTTCACTGAGCTGCCCGCAAAAGGGCCCGCTGGTGAGCCCGTATACGTTCCCCTGCAACTGATTCGCTATCCAGAAAATCCAGCGGCACGGAATGAGGCATGAGGGGCGAGTGCGCCCGTCAGCGCTGAGCGTACTGCTCGTGGATCGTCATGGCCTGGAGGATCGATTCGACCACGGCTTCGTCGCCCGCCGCGGAATTCATGAACATGTGGTAGAGGTGGCGCACAGGCCAACTGGGGCCGAAATACTGCTGAATGAAGGCGGCGCGCTCCTTGTCCACGGTCTCGACCAGATCTTCGGCTTCCGCCGCGGATTTTCCCAGAGTCATGATGCGGGCGATTTTCACGTCGCGGGGCGCATAAACGAAAACATGGAAGGCATCGGTGCGCTGGCGGAGCAGGTAGGCCGCGCCGCGGCCGACAATCACGCAGCGACCCTCGTCCGCAACGCTCCGAATCACGCGGCCGAGAAGATCGACCATGCGCTCGGCGTCGAACACAACATCATCCTCGACAGTAATGCTGCGCTCGTTGCTGCCGCGCGCGAACACCTTGGCCAGGCGGTAGAGCAGGGGGTCGCGGCGCTCGTCGTGGCGTTCGGCAGCGGCGGGGCTGACGCGGGCGAGCTTGGCTATTTCCTCGGTCAGGGCATGGTCCCAGAGCTTCCAGCCGAGACGGCCGGCGAGTTCCGAAGCGATGACGGCGCCGCCACTGCCATATTCCCGCTCGAGGGTGAGGATGCGCAGTTGCATGGGTCTATGCGCGTGAATCAATGCACGGGCGCGTCGCCGCTGCCGCGTCCCTTCTTCAGAAAGAGGGCGAGCGGCACCATGATCAGAGCGGAGATGGCCAGTATTTTGAAATTGTCAATATAGGAGAGCATGGTGGACTGGCGCTGGACCATGACTTCTATCATTTTATGGGCTTGGGCAGTAGCGAGCTGGGGAGAGGAGCCGCGTGCCTCGAAGGCACGCGACATGGAACGAATCCTGGCCTGAACAGTCGGGGAACCGGGATTGAGGTTCGCGACCAGGCGGGACTGGTGGAACTGGGAGCGGCGGTCGAGCATGGTAGTGACGAAGGAGATGCCGACGCTGCCGCCGACGTTGCGGGCCAGGTTGATGAGGCCGGAAGCAGCGTTGTTTTTTTCCCGGGGCAGGAACGAGTAGGCGGCGGTGTTGATGGGGACGAAAAGAAATGCGAGTCCGCCGGCCTGGACCATGCGCGCGACGGCCAGTGTGCGAAAGTCGACGCCCAGGTCGAAATTGGTCATGCGGAACAAGGCAAAGGAGGTCCAGGCCCAGCCGAACAGGAGCAGAAACCTGGGCTCGTAACGAATGAGCAGAAAGCCGACGAGCGGCATGAGCGCCATGATGAGAAAGCCGCCGGGCATGAGACTGAGTCCCGCCGTCTCAGCGGTATAACCCAGCAAGTTCTGCGCGTAAAGAGGAAGAAGGAGGGTGGTGCCGAGCAGGGCGAAGCCGACGATGAACATCATGGTGTTGCTGACGGCGAAAGAGCGATCGCGGAAGAGCTTGAGGTCAATGATGGGCTCGGGGTGAAACCATTCCCAGAAAATTGCAGCAATGATGCCGGCGGCGGCGATGATGCTGAGCGTGAGGATGAAGTTGGACTCGAGCCAGTCGTCGCGCTGCCCCTTGTCTAAAACGACCTGTAGGGCGCCGAGGCCGATGGCGAGCAGGCCGAGGCCGATGTAGTCCACACGGAAGCTCTTGCCGGAAGCGCGGCGCATGTGGGGCGGGTCGTGGACGAGGCGCGAGGTGAGCGCGATGGAGAGCAGGCCAACGGGGACGTTGACGTAGAAAATCCAGCGCCAGCTGAAATTGTCGGTAATCCATCCGCCGAGAGTGGGACCGATGGCGGGAGCGAGAACGACAGCCATGCCGTACATGGCGAAAGCCAGGCCGCGCTTGGCGGGAGGAAAGGTGTCTGCGAGGATGGCCTGCTCGCTGGGCTGGAGGCCGCCGCCGCCGAGGCCCTGGAGGATGCGAAACAGAATGAGGGCGCCGAGGCTGGGAGCGAGGCCGCAAAGGAAGGAACTGGCGGTGAAGATGATTACGCAGAGCATGTAAAAGCGCTTGCGGCCAATGAGGGTGGAAAACCAGCCGCTCATGGGAAGGATGATGGCGTTGGAAACGAGGTAGGAGGTGAGTATCCAGGTGCTCTCGTCCTGGTCCACGGAAAGGCCGCCAGCAATGTGGGGAAGAGCGACGTTGGCGATGCTGGTGTCCAGCACCTCCATGAAGGTGGCGAGAGTGACGGTGATGGCGATGAGCCAAGGATTAACGGCCGGGCGAGAAACGGCAGAATCCGCCGAGAATCCGCCCGCCGCAGCGTCAGCCGAACTCAACGCACCGTCACTCGAGGATCCACGGACATGCCGATACGGAGCTGGTGGTCCTTATTCTCGCCCGGATCGAGGACGATTTTCACCGGAATCCGCTGGACGACTTTGACGTAATTGCCGGTGGCGTTTTCGGGCGGAAGGAGACTGAACCGGGCGCCGCTGGCTCCGGCGATGCTGTCCACGTGGCCGCGGTAGCTGCGGCCGTTGGCGTCCACGGTAAAGACGGCAGGCTGTCCGACCTTCATGTAATGGAGCTGGGTCTCCTTGAAGTTCGCGGTGACGTAGATTTCGTCGCGAGGAACCACGGAGAGCAATTGCTGACCGGGCTGGACGTACTGGCCGACTTCGACGTTCTTGTTCACGATGCCATCCGAAGGAGCGAGGATTTTACAATAACTGAGGTTGAGCTTGGCCTGATCGAGCTCGGCGCGTTTCTGTTCGACCAAAGCAGCGCCGGAATGGGCACGTGTCTCCGTGATGGCTACCTGGCGAGGACCGGTGCGCGCGGAAGTGAGGCCGGCCTCGGCCTGCTTCAAGCGTTCGCGGGCCTGGCTGGCCTGCTGCTCGGCAGCGGTGAGAGCGGCACGCGCTCCGGCGATCGACGCGGAGCTGGCGTGGGCCGCGGCGAGAGCCTGGTCATATTGCTGCTCGGAAACTTCCTGCTTTTGAACGAGCTGGGCGTAACGCTTCAAGTCGTCCTGCAACTTTACATCATTGGCTTCGGTCTGGGCGAGATTGGCGCGCATCACGTCCACCTGCTTATCCGCGGCCTGAATGCCGGCCTTTGCGCTCTGCACATCCGCTTCAGACGAACGAATGAGGCTGGCGGTGGTGATGGAAGTGACGGGGACATTGATGGCCTGGCCGTTGGCGTTGGCTTGCGCATCGGCAAGCTCCGCCTCGGCCTTTTGCACGGCAACCTTGAAGTCCGTGGGATCAATCTCGACGAGCACGTCGCCCGCGTGGACGTACTGATTGTCGTCCACGTTGACCTTGATGACGTAGCCGGCGATGCGCGAGCTGATGGGATGAATGTGACCGTCAATCTGGGCGTCGTCAGTGGACTCATACTGGCGGAAGTAGAGCCACATTCCGGTGCCGGCGACAATGAGCACGAAAATGACGAGGAACGCCACGAGCCGTGCGCGTGACTTGGGCGCGGGAGGGGGCGCGGAGGGAAGGCGGCGGCCCGGCATATGGGCCTCGCCAGCGGGCGGCTGCGAACGGTCGTCGGGGGCGCTGGTGACGGGAGCGTCGTGTCTATCGGAATCCATCGGTCATTTCCCCTTGAGATATTCTGCCACGCCGACTTCGGCGTTGCCGACGGCGCGGGCGAGCTCGATTTTGGAAATGTCGTAGGCGTACAAACTAGAAATCAGGGACTCGTTTGCCGCGGCGACGGCGTCCTGCGCCTGGACGACTTCGACGTTGTTGGTGACACCGGCGCGGAAACGGTCGCGAGACTGATCGAGCGTCTGATTCGCCAGAGTGAGGTTGATGCGTGCAACGGCGACGCGATCCTTGGCCGCCTGGAGGTCCAGGAAAGCGGCGCGGACATCGTAGTCGACCTGGCCGCGAAGATTGTCGAGCGTGGCGCGAGCCTGGTCGAAGGCAGCCTGTGCCACGAGCACGTCTCCGTGAACGCGGTTGCCCTGGAAGACGGGGACGGTAAGACGAACACTGGCGTCGAAGACACCGTGAGAGTTGCCCGGGTTGACGCCGGAAGCGCCGTAATCTCCGCTGAAGCCCAGGGAGGGAAGGTATTCGGCGCCGGCGGCGCGGCGAGCCAACTCTGCGGCGCGGAGCGAAGCGCGGGCGCTGAGATAGTCGGGGCGTGTGGAATAGGCGCGGTCGAGGGCCTGATCGAGCGTCCATTCCTCCATGGGTTCGTAGAGCGCCTTGTCGCTGAGAGTGACTTGCTGGCCGGGAGGAAGCCCGATGATGCGTCCGAGCAGGAGTTTTTCCTTTTCAAAATCATTGCGCGCGACGATGAGCTGCTGGCGGCGGGTTTCCAGTTCCACCTGAGCGCGGAGCACATCAATGGCGGGGGCAAGGCCGGCCTTGAGCTGGTCGCTGGCGAGGTCGTAGAGCGCCTGTGCGGTGGCCTGCTGCGCCACGGCGCTCTCCACTCGCGATGCGCCAGCCACGGTCTGCAGGTAGCTGTTGCCGACGGCGAGCACGACCAGGTCGCGCGCCTCGGCATAACTGAGTTTGGCCGCCTGCAGATTGGCGCCCGCGGAACGCGCCCGATTGATCTGGCTCCAATCAAAAAATGTCTGGTTCAGAGTGACGCGGAGATCGGTATAGCCGAACGGCCCGATGACGTCGGGGATTCCCGGCAGCTTAATACCGAGAGTAGCTTTGTCGAATTGGGAAGCGGTCTCGGAGAGATGTATTTCCGAGTTGGGAAGGAGAGGAGCGAGTTCGCGCCACCGTTCGCCGCGGGCGCCGCCAATCTGATATCCGGAGAGAACGGCGCCGAGATTCTGCTTCAGCCCGCGCTCGATGGCTTCCTTGAGTGAGAGCACGAGCGGCTCGCTGGTGGCCTTGCCCACCGGCACGCTGCCATTAAAGACGGCAGGCGTTTGCGGAGAATACTCGATGGAGGGAGAAGCCGCTCCGGGCACCTGGGCAGGATAGGCAGCCTGCGCGCGCGCCGAAATGCTCAAACCGCAAGCCACGCCGACGGCAATCAAGCATTGCACCCAGCTCTTCATAAAAATCCCTGTGAGTAAGAGTTCCAGCCGGCGCCCCGGCCGGACGTACCACTGCCCCGCCTCGGCAACTTCAACCCCTTTTGGATGCAGAGGATCGCCGATGGTGGCAAAAACCTGGGCTCGCCCAGAGGTTTCTCCCGGCGGCGGCGTCCGATTGGGCCGGGTGCTGGCATAATACCCGGCCATGGGGAAACTGCGTAGCATATTGCGGTGGCTTCGGGAACGTGAAGCTGCGATTACGCGGCAAGTGGGCCGGCTGGTTGAAATCGAATCGTCCAGTTACGACCCTGCGGGCGTGAACCGGCTGGCGGATGAACTGTCGAAAGAATGGAAGAAACGCGGAGCGCGCGTGGAGCGGATCCGGACGGCGCGCGCGGCGGGACGCGGAGACCTGCTGCGATGCGAAGTGCGGCCGAGGAAGGGCGCGGAGAAAGAGCAAATCCTTGTTCTAGGGCACACGGACACGGTCTATGAGCGGGGGACGCTGGCGCGGGCGCCGTTCCGCGTCCGCGGGGGCCGCGCGTATGGCCCCGGAACACTGGACATGAAAGCGGGACTGGCCATTGCGCTCGCGGCGATGGACGCACTAGGGGCAGCGGGGCTGGAGCCGCGGCGCCGGGTGGTGTTCCTGTGGACTCCGGACGAGGAGGTGGGAAGTGAAGTATCGCGGGCGAAGATCGAACGGGAGGCGCGGCGCAGCGCCGCGGTGCTGGTGCTGGAGCCGGGAACCGGCCCGCGCGGAAAGCTGAAGACGGCGCGGAAAGGCGTGGGCGAATTCACTCTGGAAGTGACGGGACGCGCGGCACACGCGGGAGTAAATCCGGAGTCGGGCGTGAACGCGGTGCATGAACTGGCGATGCAAATCGCGCGGGTCGCGAGATTCGGGGACGCACGGCGGGGAATCACCGTGAATGCGGACGTGATTGAGGGAGGAACGCGGACGAATGTGATTGCCGAACATGCACGGGCGCGCGTGGACGTGCGCGTGGCGCGCGCGGCGGACATTCCGCGTGTGACGGCGCGGTTTCGCGCGCTGCGACCGATTCTGCCCGGCGCGCGGCTTCGCGTGAGCGGGGGAATCGATCGTCCGCCGATGGAACGTCGAGTGGCGGAACGGCTGTTCGCGCAGGCGCAACGGCAGGCACGCGAACTGGGGATGCAAATTGAAGAGTCGTCCACGGGGGGCGGTTCCGACGGAAATTTCACGGCGGCGCTGGGCGTGCCGACGCTCGACGGACTGGGAGCGGCGGGGGCAGGAGCGCACACGCCGGGCGAATACATCCGCACGCGGTCGCTTGTGGAGCGCGCAGCGCTGCTGGCGGCGCTGCTGCATACACTGTGAAATCGCAAGCAAGCGGGAAGAGATAAACGCGGACGGGCAGAAAATGTGCGCGCGATGGGCGCAGGAAGAGTTTTCAGGAATCCGGAAAAATCTACGCGGCAGAATTTGCCCTCGAATGAGAAGTACTGAAAATACAGACATTTAGGAGCGGCACTTGTGGCCTGGCACGTGCGGCCTAGGCCGATGGTAGCGCCCGGGTGGGGATGAGGAGGAGGAACCTCATGAACATCACCCGAAAGATGTGGCTGCCGGCAGCGTGTGCGGCGGCCGTGCTCAGCTTAATCGGAGCGGGACTGGCGACAGCACGATATGAAAGCCACAAGGCCGCGAACAGCACGGATGCGGCGGTGGCTTCCAGCACAGGCGACAACCCATCGGCAGCGCCGGATACAGAAACGCTGGTGATTCCGGCGGGCACCTCCATCCGCGTGCAGCTGGACCAGTCGCTGGACAGCGCACGAAATCGTTCCGGCGACGTGTTCGACGCACACCTGGTGGAACCGGTAGTGATAGGCAACGAAGTGGTGATACCGGAAAAGACACCGGTTCGCGGAATGGTGGCGGATGCGCGGCCTTCGGGGCACTTCCGGCATCCGGGAGTGCTGGAGGTATCGCTGACGAAGATCCAGGTTGACGGCAATTGGCGGGAGATCGCCACGAGCGACGACTTCCGGAAAGGCGGCAACCATAAGAAGAACAATGCCGGCTGGATCGGAGGGGGAGCGGGCGGCGGAGCGCTGATCGGGGCCATCGCCGCGGGCGGAAAGGGCGCGCTGATCGGCGGGCCGATCGGAGCAGGCGCCGGAACGGCGGTGGCCTTCTTCACCGGCAAACGGAACGTTCATTTGCCGGCGGAATCGCAACTGGTGTTCCACCTGTCGCAACCGCTTTCGGTGAATCAGGCGCCGAGGGGCTGAGCCCTCACTCGAAAGTCCCAGCCCACAACATTCCAAGCAAGCAACCAGAAGCTGTGGCGGGTCAGGCGGCGCGATGAGGCGGTTCGAGGTAGGCCCAGCGCTCGGCGAGCTGCCTGTCTGCGATTCGCCAGATGACAATTCCCCGGAATTCGAGCTTCTGCCCGCTGCGGAAGTCAGTGGCGGTCCAATGGTTGCGGACAACTGCCTTGTCCTCCTCCGCGATCATGTCCTCGATGCGAACGCGCAGGTCCGGGAAGCGCTCAAGTGCCTGGCCGACGTATTGAATGGCCCCGGCCGGACCGGGAGGAGTACCGGGCGGGACGTCTGAGCCATGGTCCACGAAATCAGGGGCGAAATTCACGTTGCCGATCTGAAGGTTCTTGCGATTGACGAACTCCTCGAAGTGGTTGCGGACAAACTCGCGCACTTCTTTGTGAGTCATGCCGGTTTTGGGATTGACGTCTGCCGCGGCGCCGCGTTTCATGCCTTGGCCACCTGAGCGCGGAATGCCTGCGCATTTTCTGCGAGAAAGCGGTCCATGGTGATGGGTGGGCGACCGAGCAGGCCTTCGAGCACGCGGTCCACAACGCCGCCCTGGCCGCCGGTGTAGTAAGCCTGGAGATCGAGCAAGGCGGTGACCTGCCACTCCGGCATGCCCTGGTCGAGCATGGCCTTGCGGAGGGCTTCGACGGGCAGATCCACATAGCGGGCGGCAACTCCGGACTGCTTGGAGATTTTTTGCGCCACCTCCGGGTAGGTGAGCGCTTCGGGGCCATTCAACTCATAGACTTTTCCGTCATGGCCGCCGCGCAGGGCTCTTACGGCGGCGACGGCGATGTCGCGAACGTCGAGGTAGCTGGTGCGCGCGTTTCCCATCGAGGCATAGAAGGCACCCTGGGCGCGAACCGTGGGAGCGTAGTAGGTGAGCACATTCTGGTGGAAGCTGTTGGGCCGAAGAATGCACCAAGCGAGGCGTGTGGCCTTCAGCTTGTCTTCCACCTTGCGATGCCAGCTTGGAAATGATTTCGAATAATCGCCGGCGCCGAGAGCGGAGTTGAGCACGACGCGGGTGACGCCGGCGGCAACGCAGGCGTCGATGGCATTGGATTCGAGCTGGACGAGGTCGGGGATGGGGGAACACACCAGATAGATGGCGGTGACGCCACGAAGCGCCGCGGCGAGACTCGCAGGATTGGCAAAATCCGCGATCGTGGTCTCGACACCCGCAGGCGCCCTTGCGGCGTCGGATGAGGAACGATACATGGCACGGACTTTCTCGCCGCTGCGAGCCCCCTCGGCGAGAACTGCGCTGCCGGCCATTCCATTGGCCCCGGTAATGAGAAACATAGTCTTTTCCTTCCGAGGCGGCGGGTCGGGACTGGGGTTCCTCCTGCGGCCGCCCTCGATTACTTCGGCTCCATCCCGATGGTATAAAGGAAGCTCGGCGACCGGAAGTACGCACAATTTTGTTAGCCCGGAGGGACCGTGAAGAACCACTATGGCTGTCCGGTCTCGGCAACAATCAATGCGGTGAGCGGGAAATGGAAAGTGCAGGCGATCTGGCACCTGGGATTCGGCGCGAAACGGTTTGCGCAACTGCGCCGGCTGCTCTCCGGCGTGAGCGAGAAGGTGCTGACGTCGCAGCTGCGCGAACTGGAATCCGCGGGAATCGTGAACCGCGAAGTGAAACACGCCTCGCCGCCGCAGGTAACCTACTCGCTGACCCGCGCGGGGGAAGAACTGCTCGATCCGATGAGCCTGCTATGCAACTGGGGAACGCGACACCTGGGGGTGACGGGAAATATGCCGCGAAATCCCAGGGTGCAGGGGGCAGCGCGGCGCCAGCTCTCTGTTCGCCTCCAGACCAAGAATTAGAATACGAAGTATTGTGACGAGCGTCACATGGCAGCTATTGGGCGTCGTGTAAGATTCCTCGCGAACGGAACGCGGAGTGCTAACGCGGCATCCGTGCGCAGCAGATCCGGCGTTTCGTCTTAAGGCTGATTTCACTCCCCGAGCTGTTCCCACAGGGAGAGGCGTTAACCCGGCCTGGGTTGGCGAGTGGACCATGCGTCGGGCGGCGAGCGGCGCGTGTGGAGGATGGGAATGAATTTTCCGGTATGGGAAGTGTCGTTTGGAGCCGGCTTGCTGATTGCCCTTGTGGCTATCCTGCACGTATTTGTTTCGCATTTTGCGGTGGGCGGAGGTCTCTTCCTGGTGATGACGGAGCGG
>Ga0335085_10007908_pt1 | contig 16333 bp, 14 predicted proteins | sample Lox_Sample_45_FD_206712 | JGI IMG/M metagenome (GOLD analysis project Ga0335085, IMG submission 206712) | Soil microbial communities from Loxahatchee National Wildlife Refuge, Florida, United States - Lox_Sample_4.5 | ecosystem: Environmental > Terrestrial > Soil > Wetlands | place: USA...
CTTGTACAATGCCTCTTCCAAAGGCAAGGGCGTGTGAAAGTAACGTCCGCAGTTCGGCCTCGGCCGAAGGCCGGATAGCGATCTCACCCACAGGCAGCTCGATATCGTGTTCTTTGAACCGATCCAGCCTCGGCCAGTTCGCGGTCGGGGTTAACTTTCCGTCTACACGTAAATGGGAGAACCCCTTCGTCTTAGCCCATTTGGCCAGGTCGGTGTAGTAGCCTTTTCGCGCCACAACCAGCGGCGCGAGCAGGCTCACCTGTTTCCCTCGGTAGTCGCGAAGAATCTTGGCGAGAATTGCCTCGGGTGTCTGCGGCTCGATGGGGATTCTGCAATCGGGGCAGTACTGTGTCCCGAGTTTGACAAACAGCAGCCGGAGAAAATGGTAGATCTCAGTCATCGTGGCCACGGTGCTCTTTCGTCCGCCGCGGCTGGTGCGCTGCTCGATCGCTACGGTTGGAGGAATGCCGAAGATCGCGTCCACATCCGGACGCGACGCAGGCTGGACAAACTGCCGCGCATAGGCGTTCAGCGATTCTAAATACCTGCGCTGTCCCTCGGCAAACAGGATGTCGAAGGCGAGCGTGCTCTTGCCGCTTCCGCTGACGCCGGTGATAACGGTGAACCGGTCGCGCGGGATCCGGATATCCGGGACCTTCAGGTTGTGCTCGCGCGCGTTATGGATGCGGATCGAATGGTCCAGGCCCGCCGGGCTCCGAGGCCGCGTCTTGGACGATTCCGCGAGGATCGACGGCTCCATCTTGATCCGGCTCAGCGCTGTTTCATAGCTTCGCAATGCCGCGCCGGTATGGCTGGAGTCGCATTTGGCAACTTCTTGAGGCGTCCCCACGCAGACCAACTCGCCCCCCGCTTCTCCTCCCTCCGGTCCGAGGTCGATGACCCAGTCCGCCGCCCGGATGACATCTAAATTATGCTCGATCACGACGAGCGAATGTCCCTGCCCGATCAGCCGACGGAAGGCAGAAAGGAGAATGGTGATGTCGTGGAAATGAAGACCCGTCGTCGGCTCATCAAAGAGAAACAAGGTGCGGCTGCTTGCCTCTTCCCGTCCGCGGGCCTCGGCAAGATGGCCGGCGAGCTTCAACCGCTGCGCCTCGCCTCCGGAGAGTGTGGGGACCGGCTGGCCGAGTCTCAGGTAATCCAACCCCACCGCTTGAAGCGGCTCCAAAGCAAACCGAACCTCCGAGTCGTCGGAGAAAAATCCGATAGCCTCCGAGACGGTCATCTCAAGAACTTCCGCGATGGACCGGGCCTGGTCGTTCTTCATCAACTTCACTTCCAAAACCTCCGAACGGTACCGCCGGCCGTCGCAGTCCGGACAGCGAAGATACACATCGCTTAAAAACTGCATCTCCACATGCTCGAACCCGTTTCCCCCGCAGGTCGGGCATCGGCCGTTCCCCGAGTTGAAACTGAAGGTCCCGGCGGTGTATCCGCGCTCGCGTGCAAGCGGCTCGGAAGCGAAGGCCTGGCGGATGGCAGAAAGCGCCCCCACATAGCTGGCGGGGTTAGAGCGGGTCGTCCTCCCGATCGGCGACTGATCCACCAGGATCACGTCATCAAATTGCTCATGGCCGCGTACGGCTCGATGGCGTCCGGGCATCTCGACCGGCCTTCCTTTGAGCTTGCGCAGCGCGTTGAAGCAAACAGCCTGAACCAGAGTGGACTTTCCCGAGCCGCTCACACCGGTTACACAGACCAGACGGTTGAGAGGAATCTTGACATCGATATTCTTGAGATTATTCTCGGCGGCGCCAAAGATTTCAAGATGAGATCTAGAAGGCGGCCCGGACGCCGTCTCGGCATCGGCGACGACCGCCCTTCGTCCGGTAAGATATTCAGCCGTGAGCGATTTCTTCGAGCGCAGGAGTTCGCGCGGCGTTCCGAAGAAGACCGCTTCCCCTCCCCGTTCGCCCGGCCCGGGTCCCAGGTCTAAGACCCGGTCGGCGGCGAGCATCACCTGTGGATCGTGCTCAACTACCAGGAGCGAATTTCCCGCATCGCGCAAACGATGGAGCACCCCGATCACACGCTGCATATCGCGGGCATGTAGGCCGATACTGGGCTCATCCAGCACAAACAGCGTGTTGACCAACGAGGTGCCGAGCGCAGTAGTCAGGTTGATACGCTGGACCTCCCCGCCGGAAAGTGTCCTGGATTGACGATCCAGCGTGAGGTAACCGAGCCCCACCTCGACGAGGTAGCGGAGGCGTGCTCGAATCTCTCGGAGAAGCAGATCAGTCGCCTCATCCAGCGGCGCCGGAAGTTTTAGGGCATTAAAAAACTCATGGCAGCGGTCGATGGGAAGGAGCATCACTTCATGGATGTTCAGGCCTCTTTCTTTATTCCCCAGCCGCCACAGCAACGCGTCCGGCACAAGCCGGGCGCCTTGACAGTCCAAGCAGGGATTGTAGGCGCGGTATTTCGACAGAAGCACCCGGATGTGCATCTTGTAACTCTTGGTCTCAAGCCACTTGAAGAATCGCGTCAGCCCGTACCACTTCCCCTCCGACCACTCCCCTTCTCCCTCCAACACCCACCGGCGTTGATCGGATGCGAGTTTTCGCCAGGGAAGGTCGGTGGGAATCCCGCGACGGCGCGCAAACTTCATCAGATCATCCTGGCATTCGCGATAGCTTTCGGTCTGCCACGGTCTCACCGCGCCCTCGGCCAGTGTCCTGCTTTCATCCGGAATGACAAGATCATAGTTGATCCCCATGGTCCGCCCGAATCCTCGACAGGCGGGGCAGGCGCCGATGGGAGAGTTAAAGGAGAAAAGGTTCGGGACGGGATCTCGATACCGGATGTCACAATCGGGACAGTGAAGCTCGGAGGAAAACCGCCACGGCGTGCCGGTGTTTCCCGCCTCATCGATCGGATAGATGATCACCCGGCCGTCCCCGTGTTTGAGCGCGGACTCGAGGCTCTCCACGATGCGCGGCCGGTTTCCGGCTGTCACACGCACGCGGTCGGCGATCACCTCCAGCAGCGAGCCCTTTTCGCGATGGAAGCGCGTGTAGCCTTGACGAGCGAGCAGAGATTTTACTTCTTCATGAGAGAAGTTGTGCGGGATCTGCACCGGGAAGGTAATCAACACGCTGGGCGATCTGTCGGAGGATTCTTTCGACAGAAGCTGCTCGAAGATACCGTCCGGCGTATCCCGCTGGACCAATCGGCCGCAGCTACGGCAGTAAAGTCTTGCCGTCCGGGCAAACAGCAGCTTGATGTGATCATTCAGCTCGGTCATCGTACCTACGGTGGATCGCGAGGTCCGCACAGGGTTGGTCTGGTCAATCGCGATGGCCGGCGGGATTCCTTCGATGCGGTCGGCGAGGGGCTTATCCATGCGTTCCAGAAATTGCCGTGCGTAGGGCGAGAAGGTCTCGACATAGCGGCGTTGCCCTTCTGCATAGATCGTATCGAACGCGAGAGAGGACTTGCCCGACCCGCTGACGCCCGTGACGACGATCAGCTCGTTGAGCGGCAGTCGGAGGTTGAGCCCCTTGAGATTGTTCTGCCGGGCGCCTTTTATGTAAATGTAGTCGTTGGACATGAAGATACCGCAGAATTCTTATTATAAAGGGAACGCAGGGCCGGCGTCATCTCATTTATACGGCCCCGATCCGTAACAGACCTGCCGTCTTTTCCCTTGCCGTTTCTTGAATGTTGCAGTATATATAGCATGAAGATGCACTTCAAACATCCGATAAGAAATTATGCCGCTCGATGCAGCGGGCGGGAGTCATGAAACTCGCTGTCAAGGTCGTCCCGATCTGTATCGTTCTTCTGGTGCTCCTGGTTGCAATCGCCAGCTTCTGGCTCGATTCAATGATCAAGGCAGGCCTGGAGACCATCGGCCCCCGGCTCACCGGGACGGCCGTCAGGCTGGACCATGTTCGGGTATCACTTCTTTCGGGACGGGGGGAGATCAGCGGACTTGTGATCGGGAACCCCGAAGGCTTTCAAACCGAAAGCGCGTTTAAGCTGGCCGACACTCGGATTCATCTGTACATCGGATCAATCTTTTCGAACCGGGTCGTGATCGATGAAATTGTAATCGACAGTCCCGATGTGACTTACGAGCGCGGTCGGTCCGGAAGCAACATCGACAAGATCCAAAAAAACGTCGAAGCGTTTGGGACATCCGCCCCCGCAGGTAAGCGGCCGCCACAAGCTGTGAAAGAGAACTCCCAGAAAAAATTCCAGATCAATCGCCTTGCCGTGAAGAACGGGCGAATTCGGTTGAGCACCGCTTTTATAGAGGGAAAGACCGTCCAGATCTCCCTGCCGGACATTGAGATCAAGGATATCGGCAAGGGCCCGAAGGGAGCGACGCTCCAGGAGGTTTCGTCCCGAGTCTTCGCAGCGATTGAGGCTGATGTCTCACGGGCCGTCGCCTCGGCCGGGAAGAACCTGGCGCCGGAACTGGGCAAGGCCGGAGGAACGGCCAAAGAGATCGCCGGTCAGGCCGGAAAAACGGCCTCGGATGTGATCAAAAATTTCAGAGGTCTGTTCGGAAAGTGAGCGGATCGGAACCCATGCTGCGCAAACCGAAACTTAATTGAGCAGGTTTTCAATCCTCTCGATTCCGTCCTGAGCAGCGGGGCTGCTGGGGTCCCTGACCTGCGCCTGCCGGTACTGATTTTTTGCCTCGTCAAACCGTGAAAGCGCCTCGTAGGTCATTCCACGCAAAATATAGACGCGCGACAGCCAGATCGGGTCATCTCCAATGAAGCGCTCTGCCTGGTCTAAAAGGGGGAGGGCCTTTGGATATTCCTGCTGCATGTACCGAGCCTTGGCGAGATAGTAATAAGGATAAGGATTGGAAGGAAGAAGCGCAATCGCCTTCTGGAAAACCGATGTCGCCTCTTCCCACCGACCCGATTCCAGCAGCTGACGTCCCTGGTCTGTTAACTCAATCGAGGCCTGCTGCCGTCCGGCAGACTGCTCTGAACCCGCGACAGGTTTTAGCGGGAGTTCTTCGTCCGGTGTGGTCGAGAGAGAAGACAGACATGCCGGCAAAAGCCCCGCTGCCAGCATCAGCAGGACAAAGCGGACAGATCCCAACCGAACCATTCTCGGTTTCACTCCAGACGCATCCAGTGCTTGAGCCGGTGGAAGAAGCCCCCCGCCACTTCCGAGCTACCGCCACAACCCTGTGTCGGCTGTGTCCCCTCGATAAAGGCTTCCTGAACCCCGCCGGGGCAGTGTCGGTTCGCGATGAGGCCGGTCGCAAGGTCGACCTTTTCAAACATAATCCCGGGCGGCGGCGTGAATTGGGTTTCCGGAAGACCCGACGTGGCCGCTGTCATGAACTCGGTCCAGATCGGAAGCGCGGCCACCGCACCTGTCAATCGTGCTCCTCCATCTTCCTCCAGAATATCCAGAGAGTCTTCCGACCCCGGACGCGGAGGCTGTGTCTGATCGAACCCGACCCAGACGAGCGATAAAAGCTCCGGCGTAAATCCGGTGAACCATGCGTCATTATAATGGCTCGTGGTGCCGGTCTTTCCGGCCGCCGGGCGAATGAACCCCATCGCCCTCACTCTTGCCGCTGTGCCCCGGTCGACCACACCCTGGAGCAGGTAGGTGAGCAGGAAGGCCTGCTGCGGTGTGAGCACTTGCGTCATCTCCAGCGTTCGGCGCTCCAGCACCCGGCCATCGGCTTTGACCACCTCTTTGATTGCAAGCGGCTCGGTCCGCATTCCGCCGTTGGCGATTGCGTTGTAGGCCGAGGCGATCTCAAGCGGGATCACTTCTGACGTGCCCAAGGCAATCGACGGCACATCCTGCAAGGGCGTCCGGATCCCCAGTGATCGGGCCATCTCTATCACCCGGCCGGTACCCACCTGCTGTGCGAGCCGTACGGTGGCGACATTGAGGGACTGCTCCAGCGCCGTCCTCAAGGTGACCGGACCGTGGTAGTTCTTGTCGTAGTTCTGGGGAGTCCAGACTTTTTTATTATTTTTCGTCAACAAGACGACCGGAGCATCGTCGATTCGGGTCACAGGTGTGTAAGAACCCCCTTCGGGCGTCACACCGTGAATCAGCGCCGCGGCGTACACAAAAGGCTTAAACAGCGAGCCGGGCTGTCGGACCGCCTGGGTTGCCCGATTGAATTGGCTCGTCCCATAGTCCCTTCCGCCCACCATCGCCTTGATCTGACCGGTCTGAGGCTGCATCGCAATCAGAGAGCCCTGCAGTTTCTCAATCGGGTCCTTGCGATGAAGCTCCGGGTAGGAACGCTCCAACCGGTCCAGCCCGCGTTCAAGCGACCGCTCGGCCGCAACTTGAAGCTGCATGTCAAGTGTTGTGAAGATCTTCAAGCCTTCCGAGTTCAAGACTTCTGGCGAATAATGCTCCACGAGTTGTTGGCGTACAAAATCAACAAAATAAGGGGCGACGCGTGTTTGTCCGGCGGGGTGGTGTTTTGGAAGCGGTTCGGCCAAGGCGGTCTGATATTCCGGCTCGCCGATCTTACCGAGTGAAAGCAGCCGCCTCAGGACAAGGGCTTTGCGTGCGCGGGCCCGCTCCGGCTCGTTAAAGGGCGAGAAAATGTTGGGCGATTTGATCATTCCGGCAAGCATCGCCGATTCTCCCAGCGTGAGCTGCTGCGGCCGCTTCCCAAAATAAAATCGAGAGGCCTCGCCCACACCGAAGACTCCCATCGTCCCGCTCTGGCCCCAATAAATCTCATTCAGGTAGGCCTCCAAGATTTCTGCCTTGGGATAACGCAGCTCCAGCAGCAGCGCCATGAAGAGCTCGTTGAATTTCCGGACGAGGGTCCGTTCCTGGTTCAGGTAAAAATTTTTGACGAGCTGCTGGGTTACAGTGCTTCCGCCCTGGACAATCGCCCGGTTCTTCAGATTCACCCACATCGCGCGCACGATGCTTTTCATATCCACACCGAAGTGTTGATAGAACCGAATGTCCTCGATTGAGAGGATCGTATCCACAAGATGCGGCGGGAGATCATTCAGACGAACGAGATCGCGCTCCTCCCATTCCTTGTCATAAAAGGCCGCGATCAACTCAGGCTCTAGCTCAGCGAGCGCCAGATCCGTGTTCCGATTGAGGTCTGTGATCTTCATTAACCGGTCGCCGTTCAAATGGAGACGGACCAGTCCTCCTTTAAAGGCATGATCGGGGTAGGCGAATTCGTTCAGGAAGAGATCCAGGCGGCTGTTCTCCAACCGGTACTGCCCCGGATGATCCAGATCGCCGTACACCGGATGGTAGCCGAGTCTATTGAGCCGATCGAGCAGATGAATTCCGGCAATCTCCTGGCCCGGGTACAGTATGAAGGAGTCCGAGTAGACCTTTGAGGGAAATCGCCACCGTTTCCCCTCGAACCGCGCCGATACAATGAGATAAAGAACGGACAGGTAGAGAATAAAAATGAGGCAGGCAGCAAAAGACAGCCATCCGGCCCACTGCCAACGGCTTTTGGGCCGGATCCATCTTCGGATAATGCCCCCGATCCATGAACGAATAGATTTGATCGACATGGATTTAATTATACATATTAACTCGACGGATCACAACCGCTCATTCTTAAACCCGAAGATCGAAAGCAAGCCCCGTCTTGGCGTGACGACTGCGAAGCTTTGGCCGTACCGGATGCGCGAAAGCGGCAGACCGGTTGCCGACTGGGAGCTTGTTCCCGAGCGGCTAAGGATGCGCTGCGACGACCCATCGGCGCTTATTGCTGGATCATCGACAGCAATGTCGGCCATCTCCAGACAGCCATTGTAGATGGAGATGAGGTGCTGTCTTCCGCAAGTATTAGATATCGACCCAGAAGCCGAACGAGATCTGTGACTCATCGGACTTAAAGAATTCTCCTAATGTCGAGCGGCCCTTGTAAATCTGGATGCCGAATCGGTACATGCGTTCCTTCATAGGCAGAAACAACCCCGTCTGGAATGAAGCATTCAGTCTCCAGTCCCGTTCCTGCCATGACGAAAGGTCGGCGGCGGAGTACCAGCCAAAGTCATTCCAGACAACTTCGGGATACTCGATCTCAAAGCCTGTCTCAAATCGGCCCGGTTTCTCACCCTCCGCGTTTCCCGCCATGAATCCCCAGCCCGTCTCTCCGTAGACTCGATAATAGGAAAGGAAGTTTTTGCTGACCCCCAAGGCGATCTCTTCGCGGGTGTAATCGATGCGTGTGGCTCCCGTGTTCTGTATGTATTCGTCTCCGAGATGACTTGAGTTGTGGAGTACGGCCAGTTTGTATGACCAGCCGTTCTCTCTGGCGGTAGTCAGATACGCCCCGAATTTTCCGTTCCAACCAATGTTGTCATCGGAGCTGCCGCGATCATACTGAGAATCTAACCCGCCCTCGATGCTGAACTGCCAGCCGAGTTCCGGGCGATCGTCCGGATAAACTCGTAAAATCCCCAAGCGCCCGCCCGCCTGCAGGATGTATCGGGTGCTACCGGTCTGAGGTATGCCGTTGTCAAGCATCTCAACGAATTGCAAACCGAAGGCGACCCGATAAAGGGGATCGGCAATATACTGCTTGTACAGATCCCCTCTTGGCAGAAACTGCCGGATATTTTCAGGACCGAGATCCTGGGCGGCCGACTCGGAAGCCAAACCCACAAATACCACTAATGCCAGTGCTGCAACCCAGATATTTCTGGTCCTTGAGTTCTTGGCGCTCAAGAAGTTCTCTGTGATCATTGTCATGTCCGGCAGTTGGCCCGCAGGCGGCATAGCAAAATATTTTTGTGAGCCGGAAGTATTATAATCAAAGGGGTGTGTGTAGACAATAGAGGTTTTTAAAAAATTCGGGAGCGGAGGGTGCAATATAATATTTTATGCGCTTTAAATAAATTGCGATGTGTTGGTGATTTTCCGTTACACGCAATTGTGAAGTGGGAATTACCTCATGAAACCTCGTGCTTCCTTTTTAGCCTTTTTCTCAGCTCTTTTTTCTTTCATCGTCTTGGCCGGCGCTTTCTTGGTTTGCTTTTTACGGTCCATTCCCTTGCTCATCGTTTTTCTCCTTCAATAGTCACAGTGAATTGTTGACTCCTGCCGACTCGTATGATAGACCCGGCCCCCGATCTCACTGGTACTGACCAAAGTCCTCGTGGTTTTTGATTTTGGGCATGAAGCCGAACGGAATGCGTTCGACCTTTCGGTCTTTAAGGCTCATCACAAAAATCGTGAGCGCATCGGCCTCTTTATCCGTCAGCTCAAAATTGGGCATGATCGTCGCGGGAAGGTTCTGGGCAGGATTTCCCGGCATGACTTTCTGAGGGTCTTTAAAGTGTTCGATCTCCCAGTTCCGGATAGAATGCTCGCCCTTCAGATTGTGAAAGGTGAAGTCGTGAAGCAGATCGAAGGCCAGTTCGGTCTGACTGCCAAACGTGGTAAGTTCCGGAGCAACCGTGCTCAAGAGTCCTAGCTGCCGGATAGTGTGACAGGCGCCACAACCTAACTCCAGAGCAAGGTTTTTTCCGAGATTGAACTCCGGTGTTTCGGCAAACTCCACGCCCGGGGCATAAAGCTCTAGGTGGCACCGCGTGCAAGAGGCCTGGACATAGGGGCCGGACAGAGGCTGTAACTCCAGGTGCTCCACGAATCCATGAGTACGTTCATACCGGGTGGCCCGCCCTTCTCCGTTATGACAGATCGTGCAGCCGAACTTTTCAAAGGAATGCTTCTTCATAAAACCGTTGAGATCTGGGTGGGCTTTCAAGGGCTGCGGGGCATCCGCGAACGAGGCCTTGTCGATTCCCATGTGGCAGGTAATGCACCGGTCCGCTCGACCGAGATCTTTGCCCCAGATCTGTTTGATCTCCAGAGGCATGCCGGCCATTTTCTGATCCCCGGTCTTTTTGGCCTGAAGCTGGTAGAACTGACGCTGATATTTGTGCCACTCCGGATTCTCTTCCTTATAAACCACGAAACCTAAAAGAAAGAGCAGGGTCAGACTCGACAGCACAAACAGAAGGTCCTTGAACTGCACGACGACTCCTCTCAGCGTTTTTTGAAATGCTTCTCTAACAAAATCGTCAGGACTAAAAAGATCCCCATAATGAGGAGGGTTCCCCCCACCATGAAGAGCCCGATCCATAATTTCTCCATGATGCTCTCCCTCTCCCCTTAGATTTTAAACCAGGGTGTCACCAATACATACTTGATGTCAAAGACGAGCCGCAAGAAGATCTTTAGCGGGACTCCCATCATCGTGAGAAAGAAAAACATGGTAATACTGTACCGTATAAAGCCCAACGACTTATAAAACTTTCTAAACAGGAGAAACGGGACCGAAATACCCACGACATAGTATCCGGCCATAATCGCATAAGTGGCCAGGTTCGAAAGTATCGGAGCCAGTCCAACGTACTTCTGTATCAGCACCTCCAGGTCCACCAGTTGCGCACCGCCCGGTGGTTTGTGGACCGTCCAGTCCTCCCAGGGCCAGTACCACTGCCAGTCCAGGCCGCGCAGCCAGACGCCGACCACGATCAGGATATACCAAAGGGCCAGACCGAAGAGAAAGGTGAGAACTGCAATCCTCCGCTCCGAAAAAGTGTAGTAGCCTTTTCCCTTCGGGTTCGGATCGATATAGGGAATGGCCATCAGCCCCATAATGATCAAAACCGGCAGGACGACTCCGGCGATCCAGGGATCAAAAAAGACCAGAAGTTCCTGCAGGCCCAAGAAATACCAAGGGGCCTTCATGGGATTCGGTGTGGTGTCGGGACTGGCCATCTCCTCCAGCGGCGCATTGAGAGAAGGCGACAGACCCATGGAAAGGACAACTAGGATAACAGCCGTAAGGAGCAGGCAGATAAACTCGATGTAGACGAGGTGAGGCCAAACAAAGGCGAGGTCCTCCGGCTCCTTCTGGACACGAAGGGTAGTCTCCTTCACCTTCTCCATAAACCGGGAGGAGTTCAATTCTTTTTCAAGAAAATGAGAGCCTCTCTCTTCGTGTTCCGTAGCCATCGGTCGTTCCTTATTTATGAGTTATAGCGGTCCTGAGAATCCGTCCTTGCGAATCCTCCAGAAATGCACCGCCAAAAACAGGGATGCGACGAGCGGTAACGCGATGCAATGCCAGACATAAAATCGCAGCAAGGCGTTCTGCCCGACCACCGTTCCGCCGATCAGCATAAACCGGACATCGTTGTCGATCCTTCGGCCCAGCTCAGGACCGAAGGGCCCGGCATAGCCGAGCAGCGGTGTCGCCTCGGCCATCTTGGTTCCCACCGTAATCGCCCAAAGAGAGAGCTGATCCCAAGGAAGCAAGTAGCCGGTCCAGCTCAGGAGCAAGGTGGCTACGAGAAGAATCACGCCCACCACCCAGTTGAATTCCCTCGGAGGCTTATAGGACCCGGTGAGGAAGACCCTCGTCATGTGGAGCCAGACAAAGAAAACCATCGCGTGAGCCGACCAGCGATGCACGTTGCGCATAAAGTTTCCAAAATAGATCACGGTCTGGAGATCTCTGATATTCTGGTATGCCTGACGGGTATCCGGGACATAGTAGAACATCAGAAAAACTCCCGTGATGGTCAGCGCGATAAAGAAGAAGAAGGTCAAGCCGCCAAGGCAGAAGGTGTATCTTATCTTTAAGGCGCCCCGCTTCAGCTTTACGGGATGGAGATGCAGAAAGACATTGCTGAACATCACCATGGCCCGATTGTAATCGGTATCGGGAACCCCATGGCGGAAGATCGAACGCCACAGTTGGCTATGAAGGATCTTGTCTTGAAGCTTTTCAAGCAGGCCGTTCATTCTCTCTCCTATTCACACGTTCAAAAAGCATTTAGACCCTTAGGAAATAGGGTTCTACTTCACGGTTGTCCTCCTTGACAACCAATCCTCCCTCCGGAGGAGAATAAGGGTCAGGGTCCTGTCGAATCAATGTATTGACGATGATCTGTTTGTCTTCCGGGTCGATGGCAACCGCGGCGCGCCACAAGGTCCGCGGCGCAGGCCCGCCGAGGACATTCCCATAGATATCATAAATGCTCCCATGACAGGGGCACCGAAATCGCTGAACATCCTGTAGCCAGTTGGGGGTGCAGCCGAGATGCCGGCAGATCCCAATCATGACATAGATGCCGCGTTCATTTCGGGCCACCCAGATCTGACGTTCTTTCATAAACCGGACATCCACACCCATCCCAAACTCATCGGGACGACCGATCTTAAAAACGGTAGGGGGCTCATACAGCACGCTGGGAGAGAAAAATTTAAAGGCACCGAAAGCCGATCCGCCCAAGGATGCCAGAAAACTGCCCCATCCGACCACAGTGAAAAATTGTCGCCGAGACAGGATCTTCCCTTCCCGTGCTCCTTCCAATGGGGGTTTCGATTCGCTCATCTCAAATTACCTTCTCCAAAGAAAAATCATTTTGCATGCTTCATCTGTTTTAACTTTTTCCCCGGCCGGCCTTTCATCCGCTTCGCCTTCTTGCTTCTAAAACGCCAGGAAATCAACACACCCACGATCAGCGCGGCGGCCGCACCGTAGCCATAATACCCCCAGCCCTGACCGGGCCGATTCGGCGCTGGAGGCCCGAAATCTATTTCGGCTCTCCGTTCTGTGGTATGGTCTTGAGGGTCTAGGCTGACCTTCGTCCGCTTTTCTTGATCCTGAGCCTTAATGAGTATTTGATCGCCCAGGTTCTCGTTGTGTAGATGAAGCAGCACCTCATAATATCCGTCGCCATCCGTCAAGGCCGAGCCGGTTTGGTTCAGGGGGACTTCGTCGACGGTCACCTTGACGTCCGGCAAGGGTTTTCCTTGCTCATCCCGAACATAACCGAACACGGTGTAACGGTGCTGGGTGTCATGGGTCGCCCAGACCGGCTCAACCTTCCCAACACAAACCAAGAATAAACCCAAATACAGGACAACAAGCACAAAACAACAACGACTCAACCCTCTTCCTCCAGGTACAGAGGATGAAGGAGGTCTCGCGCAGACACCATTCCCACAATTTTCCCATTTTCCCTCACAGCCAGATGTCGAACATGTTTCCGGTCCATGAGATCGCTGGCCTCCAAGAGAGATCGGTCCGCTTCGATCGCCAGCAACGGAGAACTCATGATCGTTTCTGCCGGAGTGCTGTCCGCACTGAGATTGGGCGCGACCAATTTCGTGACGATGTCCGTCTCTGTCACAATGCCGTTGATATGATCCTCTTGGGTCACCAAAATGCTCCCCACCCGTTCACGTTTCATCAGCTTGGCCACTTCCTGAATCTGGGTCTGGCCGTCAACCTTTAAGAGAACTTTGGACATTATCTGTTTAACAGAAACCATCTGGTGTTCTCATCCAGTCGCGGCAGCTGCGGGTTCCCATCCGCCCGAAAAACGGGTTCATCATATTACAAAGAATCATAACGCTTGTCAACCGTCATCGTACAGACGCCCTTACTCTTTCCTTGAAGACCGGCGCACGCGTCGAATGGCCCAGAACTCCAAGCCTGCAGCCAGGATAATCCCCGCCGTCGTGTACACATAAACGGACACAGGGGTCGGCTCCTCGAGCAGGAAAAAAGTCCAGGAGGAGATCGACCGCTGCAGCCCGGTTTCACCGTTGGTTCCGTCCCAGACATGGAACGCGATCGGAATGAGTTTTCCTCGTTGAAACTGAATATCGTCGGCGGCATTTTTAGTGGTCAAAGCCCGCTTCATCACGACGCGCCAATGTCCGTTGCTGAACTGACCCTTCCCGGTGACGTCCTGGCTGTCGGGCGGCTGAACTTTGGCCGGCGACTTATACCCGTTGGCATTCTGATCTTCAACCGGATTGGCCTGTGCATCTTCATTCTTGTCTGCCATCCAGTACCAGAGATTTACCGGATGGGAGCCGTCTCCCAAAAAGAAATGAGGCTTCTCACTGCTTCCGGTCAGTTTCACCGGGAATTGGATCAAAACCGCATCCCTGAAGTTATAAGGTACAAACCTATTATCCTTGCTGGGCGGGTACAAAACCGGATACGTCGGATACGGCAACTTGGCCTCGCCTTCGGTCTTTGCTGTCTCCGTCGAGACCGGCGTCGGTGGAGGGACCTCATCATTCTTGATGTCTTTTGTACGGTCATCCCATTCCAACAAGAACCCCACCTCTTTGTCGTTAAATAAGGATCGGACGGTGACAAGATCCACCGATGGGTTTTCATCCCTGGGAGCGACATGCACCTGCCCGCTCAACGAGACATCCAAAGGCACAGCCTGATCCCAGAGAGGATCGGTCGGGTTTAAGGGAATCTCTTTTTTAATGAATCTTGATTTTAAAACAACCTCGCCCAATTTGAGTGGTTTCTGCAATGATTTGACATAATGAGCAAGGTGCCATCGTTCTTCATCGGAGAGACTCTTAGCCCAATCGGAAGACATCGGCGTCCCGTTGAGTCCCGTGGTGATTCGAAGATAGATATCCTTGGCGCTGCTGCCGCCCTTATACTGCCATCCCTTGGTGAGATTGCGGGGGCGAATCGGGTTTCCCCAATCATCCTTAAGGATCATGGCCTGCAGCCCATCCCCTCTGCCTTCCCGTCCATGACAAGTCCAGCAGACCAGTTTCTCCTGAAAGAAGGCCTTTCCCTTTGCAAGGCTGTCCGCATTGTTCGCCGGTTCGCTCGGAAGGGAGACCTCTTTCGCCTGATGGTCCGGAGGGAATTTATCGGTGAAGAAGGCCCTCTCAAAATAGATCACCTGCCAGCGTTCCTGTTCGGACAAAAATGCCCGGAACGCCGGCATCGCGGTTCCCGGAATCCCCCGTGTCACGGTTCGAAAATGGTCCGCTTCCGTCGGCGCATCTTTCCATGCGGTCGTGCGGAGTTTAAAGAGCCCCCGCGTGAAGTCGCGAGGTCTCGGGTTGAGGGTATCCGCAACCGGACCGTTGCCGTCTCCGTTGATCCCATGGCAAGGCATGCATCGCTTCATGTAAATCTGTTTTCCGGCCTCCCGTGCCTCCGGCGTATTCGGGAGCTTGCTGGAAAAGGTCCCCACTTCATCCGGCAGCTCCGTAAAGGTCAAATCACCGAGCTGCGCATCGAGAGACACCGTCGTGAAAATGATGACGGAGCAAACGACCGCACCCGCCACCCAGGCCCTGGCCGGAAGGGAAGATGTCGTATGAAGCTCACGCTGAGAAGAAGACATCATTTAGATTCGCTCTCTATTCGAGTTTTTCAGGCTTCCTTGGAATGACCCCGGCAGTTTCATACTCGCCCATAATGATCTTCCATATCTGCTCATCGTTCAATTCGTCCATCCAACGAGGCATGGCGGAATCCCAGGGAGTAGCCACGGAAGGGAGTCCGCGTCCTCCTTCCTTGATCCTCCAGAAGACAAACTGCTCGACCACCGTGGCAATCGTCCCGGGATCGGTGAAGTTCGCCGGCCGCAAGCGGAATCCCCATGCCATCGGACCGTTCCCGTCCGCCTTGGAGCCGTGGCAGGGCCTGCAGTTCATCTGAAACAACACCCTTCCTTCATCCGTGTACTCCCGGACCAGCTTTTCCCTCCCTTCCTTGAGGCTGATATTCCCAAGCTTTTTTTCCTCGATGAATTTCTGCACGGTCTCATCGCTCGGTTCTCGGAAGGGATTCACCAAGCTGACGTACTTTTGCGGAAGCGTCGGGTGCTGGATGCGGATGCCTGCAGGAGGCTGAACAATGGGCGCGGTTTCCGAATAGAAAACCCAGCCGACCAGCAGCGGGAACAGTCCCAACAGCAGAAGCCGCGAACCGCGCTGGATCCCACTTCCTCCGCCTTTTAAAAAACTGATTACCGGACGGGAGAATTCCTCCATCTTCTCTTCATGAGTCGTAATGTAAAGAAACGTCCCGATCAACACCAAAGTCATGTAGATGAACATGATCGCCGTTGGGGTAGGAACCGGAGTCGGCCTCTTTATGATGAGCATCGAGATGTAGGGTATCCCGACCTTCACCAAAAGATAAAAAAACAGAAAGGTCGCGACCGTCGACCAAAAAAGAGGAATCCGCTTTCTCTTCGTTCGATACTTATCCGTCACAGAAAATTCTCCCCGCTCTCGCCATCATGCATGTCAGGTCAGGCCTAATAAGAATGCCATCAGGTCGTGCAGCTCCTTCACCGATAAGAGATCTCTAAAATTTCCCGGCATAATGGAGATCTTCTGTTGAGCCATTTTTTTAATGTCGCTCTTCTTCAGTTTCTTCAAATCTCCGCTGGCCTCCAGGATCTCGATCGATTTCTCATCCTCGTTTTTCTTGATCCCGGTGATAAACTCACCGTCATTGGTCACCACGAGAAAAGACTCGAACCCCCCGGCAATGTCCTTGCTG
>Ga0335085_10007909_pt1 | contig 16333 bp, 9 predicted proteins | sample Lox_Sample_45_FD_206712 | JGI IMG/M metagenome (GOLD analysis project Ga0335085, IMG submission 206712) | Soil microbial communities from Loxahatchee National Wildlife Refuge, Florida, United States - Lox_Sample_4.5 | ecosystem: Environmental > Terrestrial > Soil > Wetlands | place: USA: Florida...
TCCCCTGAAAACCCCTTGCTCCTGGCCGCTGTGAGTGTAGTCAAGAAGCGTACGCCGCCTGAACCGCATCCTTTGGTTCTCCAATGGTCCCCATAATTCCGCGTAGCCGCCATCGTGTCCCCGTCCTCAAGCTGCAAGCCTCGAATCCCGTCCCTAATCGACCCGCAGATTCCGCCCGTGCAAAGACCCTTTATTTTTTCCGCCAGCCCCTGAGCCAAAACGCGGCCCTTTTGCACATGTGCTAGTAGGGACCAAAGTGGGGCACTGGGCCAATCTGGGATAAGGGCTGGACGGCGTTACTGTACGCAGGCTGGTGCTGCCGACACATTGTTCCCGACAGCCCGGTAATTCGCCTCGACGGCCAGTTGGCTATGGCCAGGGAGAGTCGTCAACATTTCGTCGATAAAAAGGAGCAGATAACATGAGCGATGGAAATCTCCAGCAGTTTCTTGCCAAAGTTGCGAGCGATTCCACACTGCAGGACCAGTTGAAGAATCTAACGGACAAGGGGGCTTTTTCGGAAACGGTGATACGCCTGGGCCATGACCGCGGTTATCAGTTCACCGCCGGAGATGTGGACGCATTCATGGCCAAGAATTCAAAGAATCCCATGCAGGAACTGAGCGAAGCAGATCTCGCGTTGGTGGCAGGGGGCTTACCGCGAAGCCAGCCGGCGACGAGCGACGGATGTGGAGCTGCCTGGACGACTCTGTTCGGGTGGTGCTAAGTCTGTCGCGTAAGACGCATTGAGCGCTTCGAGACAGGGGGCGAGACGAATGAGTGCAACTTCCATGAATAGCTACCTGAACGTCGTCTCGCCTTACCTTGGTCCAGCTATCGCCGATGAGGCGGCGTTGTGCCGGCTGCGGACGGTGGCCAAACTTCTTCCTCCTTGCTCTCTGGGAGGATTCGAACTCCGGGCTCGCGATGGTGAGCCCACCGTGGATTTCTTCGTTCGCCTGCCCTACGCCAATCCGGGGTTTAAGCCGTCGCTTTTGGCCCATCCGGTTTGGCAAACCTTGCAACGGTTGTGCAACTCCGTGGCCAACCCATCGGGCCGGCTTCATGAGCTGGTCACCCACATCTTTCTTGAATTCGATCTCGCCGCGCCCCCCTCTGAAACGCCCATACCCGCACTGTTCCTCGAGTCGAATACGGACAGGACATTGACCGTTCACGATGTCCTCGCGATAGCCGGCGCGCTCGATCTCCACCGCCAGCCTTCTCATATTTCCGAATGCGCCCTCGACTGCTGCCTCAAGGAGCTGCCTCCCGGTGCAAGGGTGGTTGACGTCGGCGTCATGCTTTCCCGCCCTGGCGCGGCGCTGCGCCTGGTCATTCAACGTATCCAGTCAGCCGGGGTTTGTCGCTATCTCGATTCCATCGGATGGTCGGATTCTGCCCATCGGTTCTCCTCGTTGGTCGAGGACATTGCCGCGCACACCGACCCTGAAGTCATGCTGGACATCGATGTGGCGGATACCGTTCGTCCCAAGGTTGGCGTGGAGTTCTACCTGCGCCGCGAGACCGACAACCGTCCGCGCTGGAAAGCGCTCTTTGCCCACCTGGTGGACCGGGGCTTTGCCGGCCCGGCCAAGGCGGCGGCCGTCCTGGAATGGCCCGGCTTCACGCAAGAGGGCGCGGCGGGCCATGAGTGGTCGGAAAATCTCGCTCTGGGCGACTTGTTGTTTCGGGGGATGGCGAGGAGCATGTTCTGGCGAACCATCAACCACATCAAACTGAGTTACCAGCCCGGCCAGGAGCCCGAAATCAAGATCTATCTGGGTCTCGGCCACAATTGGTTCCCGACCGCGGCCGCGGCCGGATCCGTATGACTCTCCCCAAGACCGAAGCGGCCCGAATCGCCGACCGGGCAGTATCGTTGTGGGAGCGGCTGCGTCAATGCCGCGACGGACACGCGCCTTCCGCGGAAGCCTCCGAGTGTGCAGTGCCCCGATTGAAGCGTTGGCAGCAAGTGGTCGCCAAGGGTGATCCGCAGGCATTTGAAAGCAGACTTGCGTGGGACGGCTTGACCTTGCAGGAAGTGCAAGCGGCGCTCGCCTGCGCCGAGGAGCCCGCCCCTAAGCCGCAATGGCTGGAGGTGTTCGTCGATCTTATCCAGTCGGTGGAAGATGATCAGCTTCATCCGCCCGCTCCGGTCTCGGGTGACAGTGACCGTCCCCGCCCGTTTGAAGACGTGCTATTTCCCTTGGTCCATGCGGCGCGCCATCGCCTGCGCCGGAGGATGGAGAGCACGAAAGCCGGCGCTGCCGTGCAACCTCAAGTTCCGCTCAGTGCTCAAGCTCAGAGGGCACTCGAAATGGGTCTGCTGAACCGCTTGTGCCAGGTTTGTGCCCCCTGCCTGCAATCAGACTTCTCCCATTTCCGCCCGGCTGGCTACGCCCTGCTGAACAAACTGGTCGGCGCCACGGGCGCCACCGGTACGCAGCACTACCGCGAATTCGTGCGCCGTCTCCTGTCTGCCAACCTGATGCCGATGTTTGAGCGCTATCCCGCGCTGGCGCGATTGGTCGCGGTCCTCGTTGAAAACTGGGTTGAATACTGCGCCGAGTTCCTCGCAAACTTGCAGGCGGATACCCCGCTGATCGAGAGCTTCTTTCCGGGGTCTTCGGCTAGCTCCCTGGGAGAAGTCGCTGAACTTCGTTTCGGGTTATCCGACTCCCATGCTCAGGGCCGGTGCGTCATTGGACTGACATTTTCGAGCGGGCTGAAGCTTGCCTATAAGCCGAAATCGCTGGGGATCGACCGCGCCTTCAACCGAGTCGTCCAGTGGTGCAATCAGCAAGGACTGGCGCTCGATCTGAAGACCGTGCGGATCCTGGACAGGCAGGGTTATGGCTGGATGGAGTGGCTGGACCCAATGCCTTGTGCAGACGCGAAGGACGCCAGCGATTTCTATCGGCGCGCCGGCATGCTCCTGGCGCTGCTGCACGTTCTGCGCGGCACGGATAGTCACAATGAGAACCTGATCGCCTGCGGGAGCCATCTGGTGTTGGTCGATGGCGAAACTCTGATGGTCCCGGATTTCGACGCCGGGGATGTGGCGCTGCAAGCCGTATCCAACGATTGGTTCTGGCAATCCGTCATACGGACCGGGATGCTGCCACGGTGGGAGGCTCGACTTGACGCTTCCCTTCCCTGCGATATCACCGCCCTTGGGGGTATCGGCCCGCAAGCGACGCCCACGGAGGTCGCGCATTGGAAGAACATCAACACTGACGACATGGATGTGCATCTCGGGTCCGTCACGATGCCGCGTCGCGGCAACACGGCGATGCTGGATGGCGCGATCGTATCCCCCTGCGATCATAACGAGGACCTGGTGCGGGGATTCGCGGAAATGTACCGTCTGTTACTTCGGAAACGAACCACCCTTGTTGCGCGGGATGGCCCATTCGAGGCACTGCGGAACCAGATTGTGCGGTACGTGTTCCGCCCGACTGAACAGTACGGACAGATCCTTCGCCGCAGCCTTGCACCCCACTACCTGCAGACCGGCTGCGATCGCAGCATCGAACTGGATCACCTCAGCAGAGGTTTTCTCGCGGCGCCTGAGGCCACCAAAGCTTTGCCCCTGCTCGGAGCCGAGATCCAGGCCATGGAGGACCTGGATTACCCAAGGTTCGAAGTTCTGGCCGATGACACCACGCTGAGAAACAATGGCGCGGTTATCGCTCCGCACTTCTTCGCTGCAACCGGGTACAGCAAAATCCTGGAACGGCTGGCATCTCTGAGCGAGGCGGACCTGGCCTTGCAGACAAGGATTATCCAAGCGAGCCTTCAGGCCTGGAGCGCCAGGTCAGATGGGCCCGTCGCAGCGGACAATGCACGCTGGGAGCCTATGGCGGGATCGGTCGATGGGTTGGCCGATTCCGAGCGACCCTGCCGCTTCCGCGCGGTGGCGAACCAGATAGCGGAGGAGATTGCATCCACCGCAATCTGCGGTACCCGTGGAACTGTGAACTGGCTGGGATTGACGCACCTCGCCAAGATTGGACGCTATCAGCTCCTGCCCGTGACCGACGGACTCTACGGAGGGCGTCTGGGAATTGCCCTGTTCCTGGCGGCGTGCGACTATGTCAATCAGACTGAGGTGTATCGCTCGCTCATCATGGGCGCGCTGCAACCTTTGCGCGCAATCCTGTGGCCGTCCGCGCCTTCCCGAATCGAGGGGTACCTTCGTAGCTTCGGTATCGGCGTTGCCGAAGGGATCGGCGGCCTGGTTTACGCCTTAACATGTATCAGCGAGTGGTGGCAAGACGACTCGTTGAAGGACGATGCCGAAATACTGGCCCGGGCAATATCACCGAAGACGCTGGAATCTGATCGCCAGTTGGATGTCATCGGGGGAGCGGCGGGAGCCATTCTCGGCCTGATGAAGTTATACCGCTCGCGTCCGTCGCCAGTCGTCTTGAAAATCGCTCAGGACTGTGCGGATTGGCTGTGCCTGAATCAGAGGTCTGGTAGTGAAGATGCCGGCGCGTGGGATACCCCGTCGGCGTCTCGACCACTTACCGGCTTTGCGCATGGTGCGTCAGGCATTGCCTACGGATTGGCACAAGTCTATTCGGTCACCCGTGACGCAAAGCTGCTGGCTGCCGTACGGTCGGCGATCGAGTTCGAACACACGGCATTCCTCCCGGATGACGGAAACTGGATCGACTTTCGTAACCAGGAGCCCGGGATGCCTCCGTCGTGTGCCAACAGTTGGTGTCACGGAGCGCCCGGAATTGCGCTGGCGCGTTTAGCCCTGCTGTCCGAGTTCGAACACCCTCGGGTCGTTCCTGACCTGGAGACTGCCCTCGCCACCACGAAGATCCCTACACCGGAAACTGGGGTTCATCTCTGCTGCGGGAGCTTTGGGCGTTTTGACATCCTATCGTACGCAGCCAAGACCCTGGGCCGGGAGGAATTGGCGATTGCCGCATCAGAGCACGCATGGAAAGTCGTGAGTGGCGGAGATCCTCTTCGCATGTCTCCGTACAATGTGCCGGGAGTCAGAAACCCTGGACTTTTTGACGGACTGGCAGGCGTCGGATATGCCCTGCTCCGGCTGGTTGCGCCAGACGGCCTTCCCTGCGTCCTCGCCTTTGAGTAGCGGCACCCGCTTTCCACTCCCCCACCGCCTGGCGGGGGGTGGGGGTCACTTGGATGTAGAGGCAGCTTTACCCAGCCCTATGGCGGGGCAAACTCGCGGCAAAATGCCATCGGGGGCTATTTTTGCTCACCGCAAGGTGCATCTTGTCGCTCAACGACTCATCAACTATGCGCAAATGTCCGTCTAGAAACTGACATTTTCTCATGCGAGTCTTTGTTTTCATACATATCCCCGGATCGACCTTCATTTTTTATTCTTTTTGACAGGGAAGCTTCGGCGAGGGTGACTTTTTGTTGGTTTGAGCTGTGCCGAAACCGGCACGAGGATTGGGAGTGTGAAGCTTTCCAGCTTGCCATGGGCACCGCCCTTGACCACGGGGCCTGTTCTCTCCTGCCCAGTATGCACACATGGCTAGCCTTTGTCAAGCAAAAAAAGCGGATGTGCAGATGACCAGGGGGGGAGTGCCGGCCACCGTAGGTTATTCCACCTTCTCACCAGGGAGGAGGCAGGGTCACGTCAAATTCGGTTGGGTTGAAAGGGAACCCTCACCCCCACAACAAGCAAAGCATGGGGCCCCCTCCCCCCTACGGTCCCCCCTCTCCCCCTGGAGAAGGATAAGAAATCAAAATCATAGCCTTCTCCCTTAGGGACACGGGACCCACGTTTTGCAGGTCGTGGGGGATGAGGGGTGGCTTTTGCTCGCCCCGATCACTGCACCCCGCCCAGTTCACCGGGCGGGCCGCGGAAATACCCAAAATTCGCGAGGTCGCGGCTCTTACGTCGCCATAAGCTTGAGCGATTGCAACTCGCGAATGGCGGAATAAATGCTGCTAGAAATTCATACTGAAACACTACGGGACTCTGCGGGTACTTGACTTAGGCCCAGTACTTTGTTAGTGTTTTTTCGATCCAGGGACAATACGCGCGACCAACTTGGGTAATGACAGCCTGATTCTATAAAAACCAATGGGGCCTGATTTTCCTCCAAGTCCTCGCTGTGCCCGACTGAAACGACACGAAGCCAGAATCTCCCGATTCTGCCACCCGATGGTTGGGCGTACACGGCAACCCGCAGGCAGGACACACTTTGCCGCATTTCCGCCTGCCGCAATGCAACCCAACAGAAGGCTGAGCGCTAGGCATCAGAAGGGCGGCGACCGATAATGTTTTGCACCGCTTGCGGATCCGAGAACCAAACGGGTGCAAAGTTCTGCATAAAATGTCAGCATCCCCTTCCCGAACCCGAGCCGCATTTGTGCCCCAACGGGCATCCGTTAAGCGCCGGGGCAGAACGATGCGCTGTGTGCGACAGTGCAATGGGAGAGCCGCCCGGGCACGACGTCAACAGTGGGGTTGGGCTGGCGGTCTCGCCAACTCTGATTGATGACTCACTCGCGGGAATCGAACATACCGTTAAACAACCCCCAAATGCCACCGCCTCGGATGCCGCCAAGCACGCGGGATTCGCTCACCAGGTAGGCGAGCGAATCGGCGTCTACACGCTGGAAGAGCCCATGGGCGTGGGAGGCTTCGCCGAGGTCTGGAAGGCCCTCGAAACCACTGCCAACCGCAGCGTGGCGCTGAAAGTGTTCTTCGACCGTGTCATGGTCGATCCTGAGCAAGCCAGGATTTTTCGCCTCGAAGCCCAGAAGCAGGCGCGACTCGAGCACGAACGCGTGACCCCCATCTACTATTGCCACCTCGATCCCCAGCATGGACCGGGACCGTATTACATCGCCATGAAACTGATGCCGGGGGGAACGCTGGAGGCGCTGCTTCGCACGAAAAAGAAACTTCCGCCGGCTGAGGCCCTGGCGATCCTCCGGGATGTCCTGCAAGGATTGGAAGTCGCACACTCGGCGGGCATTATCCATCGCGATATCAAACCCCGAAACGTCTTATTCGACAAGCATGGCCGGGCGACTCTTGCGGACTTTGGAATCGCCAAGGATTTGAGCGCCGACACCCACACTCTCGTGGGAACGGTGATGGGCACACCTGAATACATGAGCCCGGAACAGAGCATGGGACAACCGGTAACCCGGGCCACCGACATTTACAGTATCGGCGTCATGCTCTATGAAATGTTGTCGGGGAAACCGCCATATACCGGAAGGACCATCACCGCCATTATGATGGCGCGGCAACAGGCGGTTCCCGCAACGCTTTTCGCCGCCGTGCCGGGAATCTCCGCACGGCTGCAGGAAGTCGTCTTGACCTGCCTCGAACAGGAACCTTCTCGCCGTTTTGCCAATTGTGAGGCTCTCTTAAGGGCCCTCGACTCGGTTGACGCCGCCGCGGCCGCAGGTCCGGCGACGCCCGAGCTGAAGCCGCCGCCCAAGGCGCCGTCGCGGCCGGAACCGCCGCCTCCGGCCCAAGCGGGAGTGGCGCCGCCGCGTGGCCCCCTCGCCGCTCCCGCGCCCCAACCAAAATCCGGGAGCGGTCGCAACTACGCGCTTCTGGCGGCAGCGGTGGTCTTGCTGCTGATTGGCGGTTGGTGGTTCGGGATCCGAAGGACATCGGCACCCGGCAACGGGGCCGTTGACAAGGTCGAAATCAAATCCGACGCCAAGCCGATCGTCAATTCCGATGTCAAGACGGACCCCCAGGCGGATCTCAAATCCGTGGGAGACTGGACCAAGATCCTGTGGGATAACCCTCTGCTGGGCAATTGCCGGAGTTATCAACCTTGCATCGACCGCTCGCGGCTGGTCGAGAAGATCAAGTCGGCAGACTTTTCCAAAGTGGCCAGAGAGGATCCCCTGCGGAGGGACTGCGCAGGGTGGGATGCGTGCCTTAAAGTATTTCCGGCAGCGGCTCCAAGCGAACCAGCAGGCCACCGTGCGTGCACGTTGGAGGTTGCGGAGTTTGATCTTCCCGCAGCTTGTCCAGCGGGGGATGACTTTTGCAAGAGTTGCAAGCAAAAGCAGGGCATTCCGGATGGAACGGGGATGCAAAAGTAGCAGTGCCCCGATGAATGATGGCATGGGGTATGCAGCGATATGGGCATTGCAAAACCGAAAAGGAGGCGAAGCGTGGGGCAGTTAAAAACGATGGTTGTGCGGGTGATTTGGTTCGTCGCTGCCGCGTTGTGTTGCGTCAATTCCGCGTCTGCGGCGAGATACTACGGTGCGGTGGATCTCGGCGCCAAAGGGACAAAGGCCTTCTTGTATTCCTTTACGAACGAGGCGGACGGGCGCGATGCTCGTGTCCTGTTCAGCAAGATCATCAATACACCCATCGTCAGCACGATGAAGGGAGGCCAGTTCACGCCGGAGGGCATTCAAGCGGCGGCCGACGCTGTGAAAACGTTGATCGACGCGTTGCAGGCTGAGGCAAAAACGCGCAAGCTCTCCGCAGTGGAATACTACGTGGTGGGCAGTAGCGGTGTCGCCAAGGGTGAGAATAAAGATGAGTTGGTGGCAGCAGTGAAAAAAGCGACAGGTCTGGAGATGACCTTCGTAGATGCCAAGGGTGAGGCCTACTTTGCGGCGATTTCAGCGGTCCCCAAATCCCAGCGATCCGCGGCCTTGCTCGTGGATATCGGAAGTGGCAATACCAAACTCGGATGCCTGGTGGGAGGCACGGACTTTAAGGCGGCGGAGATTCCCTACGGATCTGTGACCCTCCGGAACGCGGGGCTTAAGAAAGATCCGAACGATATTAAGGCGGGAATCGAGTCCTTGGCCAAGGACGAGGTCGGCCCCGCCTACAAGGTAGAGAGTATGAACGAACCGTGCCTGGCCAATCGGCAGCGCATCTATTGGGTGGGTGGCGCCGCCTGGGCCACGGCATCGTTTTCGCACCCGGAAAGAGCATTGAATGGGTACGTGGTTATTTACCGCCGCGACTTGGAAACATTTCTCGCCCGTTTGAGTGATGGCACCTGGAATCAGAAACCGCTGGTGTTCTCGTTTGCAAAGGACACGCCCGTAGCGGAGCAGAATGCCATTCGTGCCAAGGCTCAGCAGGACTGGACGGGAGACAAGGGCGTTCAGAATGTCTTCGTGCGGGAAGACCTTCTGGCGGGAGTTTCCATCATGAAATCCGTTCTCGAGGCGAGCAACCCCTCGGCGGTTATCGTTTTTGCGCGCAACGGAAACTACATCTTTGGTTATGCCCTGGATAAGTACAAGGAAGATGCGGAGATCAGTGCGGCTTCCGTGAGCAACTGAGGAAGGCAGCAAAGGAACGCCGGCGACGCCGACCCCCGCAATGCAATACCATAGTCCCTGTTATTTTATGCCTAGCGACATAAATATCTGCGCGTTGTAGCGGCGGTCTCCGACCGCCGTCGTCGATCGGAGATCGACGCTACAATTTATGTCGCCCGGTATAGTAAGAAGCATGCGCGCAAGGTAGGGCCGAACAGCGTTCGGCCCGGGCCCAGCGCTACTGGGCCCTACATTACTAATGGAATCGCGCGCGCAGGGTTTGCCACCACGTCCATTCGTCCTTCTTTAATGCCAGAAGGGCGACACACGCCCAGAACAACCCCATTCCGCCCAACCGGGTCATGGACTCGGCGTAACTGTGGCGAGTTGAACTCTTCTCCGCGCCGGTGGGGAACCATTTCTCGGCCATATCCTCAAACTCTCGCTTGGCCGCGCTGATGGGAGGGGGCACGGGTCTTGAAACGGGGCGGAAAACGCGTGGGCGGGATTGCAGGTCCTGGGGTGTAGCGACGGGAATCAAATTGCGATCGTATCTGGCTTTTTCACCTTGCGCGTCATTCTCCAGCAGCAGATTCCCTTCAAATGCCCAGCGCGTAGGCGCAACCAAATCCGCGAGGTATCCCAACGGCTGCCGGTCACGCATATCGTGCACCGTCACCAGGCTGCCGCCCAGCACAATCATCGGAAGCAAGGCCAAAGGAAGAGCCGCAATCGCCTGCTCGTTCGAGCGCGAAACAGCAGAGATGCTGAGGCCGATTCCTGTGCCGACCATGCACGTCAACCACAGCGTCAGCAACTCGAGCAGGAAATTGGCCTCCAAATGCACGCCAAAGTGCACGATGGCCAGCATCAACAAACACTGAATGAGCCCCAATCCTCCCAGAACCGTGTACTTGGAACTAAAGTAGGAAGTCAGGGAGAGATTGACCAGACGCTCGCGCCGGTAGATGGCACGCTCGCCAACAATCTCGCGGATGGCGTTGTTACAGCCAAACCAGACGGCCGCAACCACCAGGAGAAAATGGGAAGTGCCGATCTTGGTCCCGAACCCCAGGAAGTCTCCATAGTTCTTAATATTTGTGGAGAGCAGCCGCTGTGAGAACGCCACCAGTAAGCCAAATACCACCGGAAGCGCCAAGGCTATGCTCATCTGCCCCAAGTCGCGGAATTTCAGTTCGGCAAGACGCCGGCAAAGGACTCCCCACTGCCGCAAGCGATATTTGGGCGGGCCCGCCACCGCCGCCGAGCTTAATTCGCCGGACTTTGTGGTGCGCTCGCCCGTGTACTTCAGCTTAAAGGGAGAACCATCGTAGCGCCTCACCCATTCATCCACCGGCCGGGCCTTCAGGTCTTCCTCAATGTCCTCCGGCTTCAGGACCGGCCGCTTCTCCTGCACCCCCGCTCCCTCCGCGAAAAACCGGAACGCATCCATCGCCGGTCCGTAATAAACCAGGCGGCCGGGCACACGAGGCGAGCCTTTTCCCGGCGGATGGTTGGAAACCATGGCCAGCAAATTGAACTGGCTGTAAACATCCAGGCTGGGCTGGTGAATGGTGGTGATGATGGCTCGACTGTCTTCCGCCAACTTCCGTAACTGCGTGACCACCGATTTCGCATCAACCGCGCTCAGGCCTGAGGTCGGTTCATCAAGGAACAGCACCATCGGGTCTGACAGCAGTTCCATCGCCAGATTCACGCGCTTCCGCTGCCCGCCGCTCAGGGTCTTCTTCACCGCGTCGCCGATCTCTTCATGGATTTGCTCAAGAAGCCCCACTGATTCCAGAACCTTCCGAACGCGCTGGTCGATCTGTTGATCGGTTGTGTCGGGGGGAAGGCGGAGCTTGGCCGTGTAGTAGAGCGCTTTGTAGACCGTCAATTGCGCGTGCATGATATCATCCTGGGGCACATAGCCGATCAGGGTGCGGAACATGTCGAAGTTCTTCAACAAATCGAGATTGCGGTAGAGCACGCGGCCGCGACTCGGGCGAGTAATGCCGTTGAGTGCACACATGAAGGTGGTCTTGCCCGCTCCGCTCGGCCCCATCAACGCCACCAAATCGCCGGGTTCAATAGTCAGTGAAACATTGCCCAGCAACTCGCGCATGCCCCCCTTGGCCGGGACATTCACCGCGAGATTTTCGGCAGAGATGTTAACCTCATTGCCCTTCGCACGCCGTGTCACCCCGCCCAATTCATTCAGAACCACGGCATAGCCGGCAAGGCTGATTTCGTCGCCGGCCCTGACCGAAACCCGGTTGCGAGCCGGGATGCGGCTGCCGTTCACGAATGTCCCGTTCGTAGAGGCAAGATCTTCTATGAAGGACTCGCTTCCGACACGGGTCAATTGCGCGTGCCGGAACGAGACGGCGGGGTGCGGTATCGTGAAGTCGGCCTTTGGATCGCGGCCGAAGACCATGGAATCACCGTGCAATCTAACACCAAGGTTTTCTGGCTGCGGACGCGATGCGGGCTGCCCGGAATCGCTCGGCGCCAGGATGGCCCGGATCGCCACCTCGGCACGGCCCACCAGCAGCGTGTCTCCCCTTTGTACCGGCACAAATTCGGAGCCCACCCGATTTGTGAATGAATTCAAATAGGTTCCATTGCGCGAGTTCAGGTCGCGTACCCGCATTTCCCCGCTGGGCAAGACTTCCAAAGTGGCGTGCTGCGCAGAGACCGTGGGTTTATCAAGTTGGTAGGCACAACCGGGCGCGCGACCAATAGTGATCTCGCGCCCTTGCCCAGAGGGAGGGGCGGTCGGGGCTGTTCTCCGGGCCAAAGGAACTGGAACGGACTGTCCGCAATTCAGGCAAAACCTGGCCCCATCCTCGATCGGCGTATGGCAACTATTACATTCGATGGTGTTCATCCCCTGCCTCGTCCTCTGAAACGATGCCGGTCAGTCCATTTCATCCTGGCCGCCCCACCTTCGCGGTGCCGTGCCGGCAGACGGTACGCAGCGGGCACGTCATTGCCCTGAAACAGTAATAAAACTGCCGAATCCACGGTGAGCATGGTATCGCCCAAATGACCTCTTGGTATCTTGCCCAATGGACGTGGATTTCAGTTGGCCGTTGAAAAATTGAACCCGAATCGGCTATAGCCCCAAGGCCTATAATAAACACAATTCCGCAGGTCCGTAGTCCAAAAAATGGACTATCAACCCTCACGCCTCGTCCGTTTGTAGAAATCCGGGAGCGCACCGCGTGATTTCTCGGTGCGAGCCTCTCCCGTGATGATTTCCTGGACCGCTATATTGCAAGGTCGTAAATGCTTGTTTTTTTGGCAAACATTTTATGCTTTACGAGACCCCTCATCCGGCTTCGTCCCTCAGCCACCTTCTCCCCTGGGGAGAAGGAACGGAAAGCCCTCTTTCCCTCTCCCGTGGGGAGAGAGTGTCAGCCGTGTGCCGACGGGTGAGGGGTTTCTTGGGTTGCGGCTCCGCCGCTCTGTGCTGCCCTGAGATGCGCCGGGGTTAGGGATGGTTGTGGGCTACGCCCTCAACGATAGACGCTAGCTCCACTCCCGATCATCGACCGTTGCGTGGTCCCACTGCGTGGTCGGTTCGAAGTAACCGGTTCCAGGCTTCAGATGTCGTCGCACGGCGTCCTCGTTAAGGGTGATGCCGAGTCCCGGTTTATCCGGTACGGTGATCCAACCGTGGTTGACGATCGGCTTCTCCACGCCCTCCACCAAATCGCTCCACCAGGGAATATCCAGGGAGTGGTTTTCGAGCGCCAGGACATTCTGTGTGGCCGCGGCGCAGTGTACACTTGCCATGCAGCTCACCGGGGTCCCGGCAAAGTGCATGGCCATGGGCACGCCGTAATCCCATGCCATATCACCGATTCTCTTGGTCTCCATGATGCCGCCCGAGGTCGCCAGGTCAGGGTGAATCTTACTAACGGCGTGGTTCTCGCAGAGGACTCGAAAACCCTCCTTGAGGTAAATGTCCTCGCCCGTCAGGATGGGTGTGGGGCTCTGATCCGAGATTTGTTTGAGCAGGTCGGTATACTCCCAAGGAATGACGTCTTCGATCCAGGAAAGGTTGTACTTCTCGTAAGCCTTGCCGAGGCGAATGATCGACTTGACGCCGAGGTGGCCGAGGTGGTCCATGGAAAGCGGAATCTCCATGCCCACGGCGTCGCGTACCGCCGCCACATACTCTTCGAGCAGAGCGATGCCCTTATCGGTGACCTCCATCGCGAGCAGGGGATGAGGAACCTCCTCCATTTCCCATTCGCTCAGGCCCGAACGCCTGGTTACGGTACCGGGTTTGTCCGCAACCAATTCGACTCCCAAATCCATTTTGAGCCAGGTCAGGCCCATGACTTCTTTGCGCTCTTTCATTCTCTGCGCATAAATCTTCGGGTCCTTGGATTCCTCAGTGTCTGCGTAAACACGAATCTTGTCGCGCAGCTTTCCGCCCATCATCACATAGACGGGGACGTTGTAAACTTTACCCGCAATGTCCCATAGGGCCATCTCGATGCCACACACGCCGCCCGCCAGACGCGCTGGCCCGCCGAATTGCTTGATCTTGCGGAAGATTCGGTCCACTTGCAGGGGGTTTTCGCCGAGAATCCGGCTCTTCAACATCAGAGCGTAAATGGGGGTGGCTTCATCGCGGACTTCTCCCAGGCCGTAGACTCCCTGATTGGTGTCGATGCGGATGATAGGGGAGTCACCAGGAGCATCAATAACCTCTGCGATGCGGAGGTCGGTGATTTTCAGCCCCGACGGGCTGGAATTGGTGTTAACCCCCCGGGGGTAAGCTTCCATTGGCTCTCCGCTGAGCAGAGAGCTTCCCAATGCGGCCGCCGAGCCTTTCAGCATCCCCCGGCGGTTTAAATGATACGAATCGAGTTTATTCATGGTGGTCCTTCCTCCCGTCGCAAAGTTAAGTTCCCAAAATTCTACTGTTCGGGCATACGGAGCTTAGAGCCTTTCTGCTCAAGCCATTGATTGAACTCCCTGATCATCGGTTTTGTCCACTCGCCATCGATCTGGCCGGGCGTGTATTTGCCTTCACGCAGCATCATGTGCCCCCATTCATCCACCCGGTGGGTCATTTGCGCTTCGTCGATGATTTGCTGGGTGAGTTGGGGAGGGATGAAGGTGATGCCTTCCGCATCGCTAACGGCCACGTCCCCCGGCATCACCATGACTTGACCGATCCGGATCGGCACATTGATCCCCATTAGCGTGACGTCTTTTAACGAGGTAGGGTCAACCCCACGCACGAAGACATGCATGCCGGTGATTTGAGAGATGCCCGTTTCATCCCGAACCCCGCCGTCCACCACCAAGCCGTTGTGGCTTTTGGCGAAAATGGAGGTGGAAAGGTTGTCACCCGCGTATGTGCCATCCTTGATCTTTCCGAAGAGGTCCACCACCAGCACGTCGCCGGGTGAAAGCATATCGATGGGCCAGGAGTTCTGACCGCCGACACGCCCCTCTCCCTTACCTTTGGCATTGATTACCGCGTCCACATCTGGGCGCTGCGGCATGAAGACGGCGGTGAAGACGCGTCCCACCATGCGATCTCCGTGATTGATCTCGTGCCAGCCGCTCTCGAATTGGAACTTGTAACCGTGCGACTGCAATACATCCCAGGCTTCCTCAGCATCCACGCCCTTCAGACCTTGGAGCACTGAATCAGGGACCTTGGGCCGTCCGTCGGGGAATCTTTCGCCCTTCCACTCGGGTGTCAGGGCCAATCGTTGCTCCTTCGAGAACATTCCCAATTGAGCAAATGCCAAGTTTGTACACAGAAATGTCACGGTGGCTGCGATGCTAAGTCGAAAAGTAAGTTTCATGGGCTTCTCCGGAGATAGGTTCTGCGCGAGACCATCAAGATCAGCCCGCCAAACTTACCACAACAGGAAACCGGAACAAACAAATTGCTAAAATATTTGGTGGTGCAGTTGGGTGTAAGATCCGTGAACATGCGATGGGAATCCAAATGCACACTACGGTGTTGCTTGATTGTGGTAGCCCTAGGTCTCGGCTGGCCGGTCATCTGAACGGAGGTATAGAAGCATGATTGGGGCCCTTGATATCGGAGGCACGAAGATTGCCGTGGGGGTTGTGAATGCGCAGGGGCGAGTACTGGCCAAGGAAGAATTTCCGACCGATGTTGCCTTGGGATTCGATCACGCCATGCAACGGTCGAGCGAGGTCCTGGCCCGGTGCGCGGCCCAAGCTGGGGGTGGACTACAAGGAATCGGCATAGGGTGCACCGGGCCGGTGGATCCCCTGACGGGTGTATTAGGCGATATAAGTACTTTGCCGGGATGGAAGGGAGGCAATCCCGTCAAGGAGTTATCGGCTGAATTCCACGTTCAGGTTGCGATGGAAAATGATGCGGATGCGGTTGCCCTCGGCGAAGTAGCTCGGGGGTCTGGAAAGGGCAAAGCCCGCATGATCTGTGTTACCATCGGCACCGGCATCGGCGCTGGAGTAGTGCTGGATGAGAAAGTCTATCGAGGCGCCGGCCAATCGCATCCGGAACTCGGACACCACATTATTGAAACGTCGGGTCCGCCGTGCACATGCGGTGCGCAAGGGTGCTGGGAGGCACTGGCGAGCGGTCCAGCCATGGTGGATTGGATCAAAACAATTGTGCCGGCTGATTATCCAAGTCAGGCCTTGACCGCTCAGGAGATCTGCGCGCGAGCCCAGCGTGGGGACGAATATGCCCGGCAGGCTGTCGAGCGCGAGGCTTATTACCTGGGCGTCGGTCTCGCCAATCTTGTCACCTTGTTTCTCCCTGAGGCCATTGTGCTAGCCGGTAGTGTGATGAAAAGTGCGAATCTGTTCCTCGACCGCATTCACCAAGTCATTCAACAGAATTGTCATCTCGTTCCCTATCAAAGCGTTGAGATTTCGCTGGCATCCTTGGGCCCGGACGTGGGCCTGATCGGCGCTGCCGAAGTCTGGCGTAATCACTTCCAATCTTCAGGGGATTAGCCATGAGTCATCTAAATCAAAAATATCGCATTATTGAGGGTGAGTATCTGCGGGACATCCTGGACCA
>Ga0335085_10007910_pt1 | contig 16332 bp, 15 predicted proteins | sample Lox_Sample_45_FD_206712 | JGI IMG/M metagenome (GOLD analysis project Ga0335085, IMG submission 206712) | Soil microbial communities from Loxahatchee National Wildlife Refuge, Florida, United States - Lox_Sample_4.5 | ecosystem: Environmental > Terrestrial > Soil > Wetlands | place: USA...
TACAACTTCAACTACTGGGACGTGCGCAACGGCGTGCCCGCCGACATGACCTCGATCCTCGACGCGGTGCAGCGCGGCTACGCCTATGTCGGGCAGAACGAGCGCGGACACTTCTTCTCGGAGGGCCACTACGACATCCTCGGGCCTCCAGTCACCGATGGATACGACGCGATCCAGTGGATCTCCTCCCAGTCGTGGTCGAACGGCAAGGTCGGTCTCATCGGCTGCTCCTCGACCGCGGAATGGCAGTCGGCGGTCGCGGCCACGGCTCCGCCCGGTCTGGCGACGATCATTCCGGAGAGCTTCGGCGCGGGCGTCGGTCGCGTGGGCCCCTACTATGAGCAGGGGAACTGGTACCGCGGCGGCGCGGTGCAGATGCTGTTCATCGACTGGCTCTACGGGGAGCAGAACCAGGTGCGCCCCATGTTCCCGCCGAACACATCCCAGGAGGACTTGATCCGCGCGTCGAAAGCGTTCGACCTGGCGCAGCAGCTTCCGCCGGTCGACTGGGCGCAGGCGTTCTGGCACCTGCCGGAGCAGGACCTCTTCAAGGCGGTGGACGGGCCGCACGGCATCTTCGCCGACTCGATGCCGGGGATCGCGACGGGCGGCGCGATGATCAAGCGGACGCCGAACGATTCGGCGTGGTATCGCGGCGGCCTCTGGCACGACAACATGAAAATCAACGTGCCGGGTCTCTACTTCATGACCTGGTACGACGTATCCGTCGGGCCGAACCTGGCCCAGTACAACCACGTCCGGGCAACGGCGGACTCCGCCATACGCCGGGAGCAGTACGTCATCATCGCGCCGGTGCTGCATTGCAGCTACACGCGCGCGACCGAGAACACGGTGGTCGGTGAGCGCAGCATGGGGGACGCGCGCTACGACTACGCCGGGCTCACCTACGCCTGGTTCGACCACTTTTTGAAGGGCGCGAACAACGGCCTGCTCGACACGCTTCCCCGGGTCCGCTTCTACACGATGGGCATCAACAAGTGGCAATCGTCCGACACCTGGCCGCCCAAGGGCGCCCAGGCGATGACGTATTTCCTCACGAGCAACGGCAAGGCGAATACGCGGACCGGCGACGGTGGCCTGGCCCTGAAGCCGCCGAAGAGCGACGTCCCGGACGCCTTCACCTACGACCCGCTGCATCCGGTGATGTCCCACGGCGGCAACGTCTGCTGCCAGCCGGGCCTGGTCGGTGGGGCGATGGATCAGTCGCAGATGGAGGAGCAGCCCGACATCCTCGTCTACTCGTCCGATCCGCTCAAAGAGGGGGTGGAGGTGAGCGGCCCGATGACGTTCACCGTCTACGTCTCGTCGGACCGCAAGGACACCGACATCACGGTCAAGGTGATCGACGTCTACCCCGACGGTCACGCTTACAACCTCGACGAAACCATCCAGCGGCTGCGCTATCGCGAGGGGTACGACAAGCCGCCCGTCTTCATGACGCCGGGCCAGGTGGTCAAGGTGACGATGCAGCCGATGCAGACCAGCAACTACTTCGCGGCGGGGCACCGCATCCGCATCGAGGTATCGAGCTCCAACTTCCCGCGCTTCGACCGTAACCTGAACACCGGCGGCCACAACTACGACGAGACGGCGCCGCTGGTGGCGCACAACGTGATTCACCACTCCGCCAAGTATCCATCCGCGCTCACGATCACGGTGGTGAAGAGGTAACCAGCCCATGCCCGCTATCACGTTCACCCTGAATGGTGTCGACCGGACGCTCACCACCGACGCCAATCGCCGCTTGCTGTGGGTGCTGCGCGACGACCTCGGTCTCACCGGGACCAAGTACGGCTGCGGGATCGCCGCGTGCGGGGCGTGTACCGTGCTCGTCGACGGAAAGGCGACCCGCTCCTGCATCACTTCCCTCCAGGCGGTGGAGGGGAGGCGCGTCACGACCATCGAAGGCCTCGCCAGGGGCGAGCAGCTGCAGCCGATCCAGCGGGCGTTCATGGATCACGCGGGCTACCAGTGCGGCTTCTGCACCTCAGGGATGATCGTCGGCGCCCAGGCGCTGCTCGACGCCAACCCCACACCGACGCGGGACCAGATCGTGGAGGGCCTGGAGGGGCATCTGTGTCGTTGCGGTGCGCACGTCCGCATCATCGCCGCCGTCCTTGCCGCGGCCGGAGCTGCCCCATGAGACCCGACCTGGACGAGATGATCGTCCCCGAAGGTTGGGGATTCGCCACCACCATGGACCGGCGCGAATTCGTGACCCTCACGAGCGTGGGGCTGCTCGTGATGTGCGGCGTCAAGCCCACGGCGAACATGGTGCAGGCCAAGTGGAATCCCGCCGGGATGCAGGAAGCGGCCTCGGACTGGAACGCCTTCCTGCACATCGGCGCCGACGGGCGCGTGACCGTGCTGGTCGGGAAGATCGAGATGGGGCAGGGGGTGATGACGTCGCTGCCGCAGCTCGCGGCTGAAGAGCTGAACGTGCCCCTCGCGAGCGTGGACGTCGTGCTGGGCGACACCGATCTCTGTCCGTTCGACCGGGGGACGTTCGGGTCGCTCAGCGTCCGGTCGCTGGGGCCGGTGCTGCGCGCGGCGGCCGCCGAGGCCCGAGCGGTGCTGACGCAGATGGCGGCCGAGCGGCTGCAGGTGGACATCGCCGACCTCGAGGTGAAGGATGGGGTCGTCGTGTCGCGGAAGGATGCGTCCAAACATGTGAGCTATGGAGAGCTGACCGCCGGCCAGAGGATCCAGCGCAAGCTCCAGGGCAAGGCGGCGCTCGAGCGCGTCGCCGACTTCACGGTCGTCGGCACGTCGGTGCCGCGTCGCGACGCCCTGGAGAAGGTCACAGGCCGGGCGAAATACGCGGGTGACATGGTGCCGCCGGACGCGCTGCACGCCCGCGTCGTGCGTCCGCCGGCCCACGGGGCGACCATCACGGCGGTGGACACCCAGGCGGCCGAGCGGTTGCCGGGGGTGCGCGTGATCAGGACCGGCGACCTGGTGGCCGTGCTGCATGCGCATCGCGATGAAGCCGACGCCGCGCTCCGCACGGTGAAGGTGAGGACCACGCCGTCGCCGTCGAACCTCACCAACGAGAACATCTTCGCTCACTTGGAGGAGGTCGCCCCGGCGGGCCGCACCGTCGCCCAGGGCGGGAGCGTGGCGGATGGCGAGCAGAGCGCCGCCCAGGTGGTGGCGCAGAAGTATCTCAAGGGCTACGTCGCCCATGCGGCGATGGAGACCCACTCGGCCACCGCCATGGTGGCACCGGACGGGAGGGTGACCGTCTGGGCCAGCACGCAGACACCATTCCCGCTGCAGACGCAGGTGGCGCGCGCGCTCAACCTGCCGTTGGCACAAGTACGGGTGATCACGCCGTACGTGGGTGGCGGGTTCGGCGGCAAGAGCGCGGGTCAGCAGGCCCTGGAAGCGGCGCGGCTCGCCGTCGCCGCCCGGAGGCCCGTACGCGTGGTTTGGGACCGCAGCGAGGAGTTCTTCTACGATGCGTTCGACCCCGCGGCGGTGATCTCCATCCGCGCCGGGCTGGACGCCGCGCACAGGATCGTTTCCTGGAACTACGAGGTGATCGGTGCCGGCGGCCGGGGGGCGGAGCAGTTCTACGACATTCCACACCATCGGACCGTCGTGCGCGGGGGGTGGGGGAGCAACGAGGGCGGCATGCACCCCTTCGCCGTCGGGCCGTGGCGGGCGCCGGGGGCCAACGCCAACTGCTTTGCCCGCGAGTCACATATCGACCAACTGGCGGTCAAAGCGGGGATGGATCCGATCGAATTCCGGTTGCGGAACCTCGCCGACGCGCGCATGCAGCGCGTGCTTAAGGCGGCGGCCGACAAGTTCGGCTGGCAGCCCCAGGCCGGGGGGGGACCCTCCAAGCGTGGCTACGGTGTGGCGGTGGGGATCGACGCCGGGACCTATGTCGCGACGATCGTCGAGGTGACGGTGACGCCGGCCACCGGGGCCGTCAAGGTCGTGCGGATGGTGTGCGCGCAGGACATGGGAGTCGTGGTGAATCCCGTGGGCGCGGCGCAGCAGATGGAAGGGTGCCTGACCATGGGGCTCGGGTACGCGCTCACCGAGGAGGTGCGGTTCGCGAACGGCCAGGTGTTGGACCGGAACTTCAGCTCCTACACCATTCCGCATTTCTCCTGGGTGCCGGAGATCGAGACGGTAATTCTCGAGTCCCCGGATACTGCGGCGCAGGGCGGGGGCGAGCCGGCGATCGTCCCCGTGGGTGCCGCTCTGGCCAACGCGGTGTTCGACGCGACCGGCGCCCGGGTGGTGCAGCTCCCGCTGACCCCGCTGCGGGTCAAGGCGGCGTTGGCGCGGAACATGTGACCTGGATCGTACGCCGGCGGGTAACCGGACGGGTAGTCTGAGGGCCATGCGCACGTGGTTGCACCTCCTGCTCCTCCTCCCGCTGCTCGCCTGCAGTGACGGGTCGGGTCCGGCCCGCACTACGCGGACCTACCGCATGGGCTTCTCGGCGATTCCACCCACCTCCGATCAAGCCGTGGTCTTCCAAAACCTCGAGCTGTGGACCAAGCGCGCCGACGCCGCCATCATGCATCAGTCGGTTCCCTGGGGGCCGCTGCTCGGCGGTACCCCAGCCGGGGTGGAAGTGGACTCGGTGGAGCGGCCGCTGGCGAATTACTACCGCGGCAAGGGGCTCCGCCTCGTCATCACGATCGACGTAACCAACGGGCTCGATCGCTCGGCCCAGGATCCCACCCTCGTGGCCCTGGGCCACAGCATCACCGAGCCCGCGATCCAGGCACTGTACCGCCAGTACGTGTTGGCGCTCGACACCATCCTGCACCCGGATTACCTGGGTCTCGCCGCGGAAACCAATCTGATTCGCTACGCCGCGCCCGATTCCGTCTATCAGGCGGTCGTGGCGATGACGAACGCTGCCGCGGGAGACATCGCGGCGCACCCGTCCAAGCCCGTGCGCTATGTGAGCGTGCAGGTCGAGGTGGCCTGGGGACTGCTGCAGGGGAGCGCGTACGCCGGGATCGCCCAGGATCTGCACGACTTCCCGTTCGTGGAGGCGATCGGGCTCTCGTCGTATCCGTATCTCGCCGGGATCGCGACGCCGGAAGACATTCCCCTCGATTACTACAGTCGCATCGCCGACGAGTCCGCTCGGCCGGTATTGGTGGTGGAAGGCGGCTGGTCCTCGGCGACCCTGGGGAGCATCATGTCGTCGCAGGCGGAGCAGGCGCGCTACATCACCCGCCAGGCAGAGCTTCTGGACCGGGCGCGGGCCGTCGGAGTCTTCCAGCTGACCTTCGCCGATCTCGCGCTGTCGAGCTTCCCGCCCCAACCGCCGGGGTCGATCCTGCCGCTGTTCGCGTCGTTGGGCCTCGTGGACACGACCCTCGCCCCGAAGGCCGCGCTGACACCGTGGGACGAGCTGTTCGCCCGCCCCTTCGCGCCGTAGTCGTGGGTTATTTGGGCGCCCGCGAGTAGGTCAGGACCGCTCGCACCCCCACGAAGGTCGCTTCCTCCAATACGGGGGATTCCGACACCACCGCGTAACGTCCGACGATCTCCGGTGCGATCGTCAGAGTGGGCGACAGCGGAAAGGAACGGCCCACACTCGCCCCTCCCACCAGAACACTCCCGGAGAGCTGATCGCTGTCATAGTTCCAGTGCCGGAATTGCAGCCCGATCCCGCCCTGGACGTAGTAGCCTTTGCCGGTTGTGAACTGGTAGGAGGGCATGACGTCCAGAGCGCTGAACCCCAGGCCGTCCGGTATCCCGCCCCAGCCGGTCGGCGGATACTCCAGGATGTACGGATGCCACTCGACGTCAAGGAGGAAGGCTCGCCAGCCGACCCGCGCGTGGAGGATCATCCCGAAGGTGTGATTCGCCGCGTCCCCGGACCTGGCGCGGGCGCCGCCCAGGCCGATCCCACCACCGTAGTAGAAGCCAAAGGACTCTTCACACCCCTCGGCCGGTCCCTGCGTTTGGATCCAATAACGATCGACTTCACGCCACGGAAGCGTATCCGCGGCTCTGGTCTGCGCCCGCAGGACCAACGCGTAATCGATCCGAGCCCACTTGGTCGATGAGGCACCCGAGTCGACGACAAAGCGCCCTCCCATCCACCGCATCCCGACCAGCGCGAGTTCCGGGCACCCGGAGGGCGACTCGGTCGGTCGCACACCATACCAGGCCGTCGTATCGAGCCCACGGGTACCGGTGTGAACGCGCACCTCTGACTCGAGCGCGAACGCCGGGGCCTGGGCTTGGGCAGCAAGCACCGCGCCTGCAGGTGGCAGAGCCACAGATGGAAGAGCAAGGCTGAAGACCAAACAGCGCCCGAAGCGATCCATCCACCTCCGAATAGCACGCCACTGCCCGACCTCGCAAGCCGGCGGCGGCAACGGCAAAATCATCGGCGCAACCCGTACCACCAGTGAGGGTGCCGAGGGCTGGGTAGCGCAAGCAGTTGCAGCTCTCCGGGTTGCGTGTGACGAGCTCGTGGTGTGATGGAAGACACAGAATCGTCGTCCAGGGACCGCGTCCCTGGAACCAGAGGTCCAGGCTCCTGCGCTTGCGGACGGTGGCCCGTCACCACAGGTTGTGACCCTCCTTAACCCCTGCCGCCATGACCGAAAAGCTCTATGCCCGGTTGCGGGAGAACGTCAATCTCAAGCTGCGCCGCGGCGCCTGGTACAAGGTGCTGCTGGTGGAAGACATTCATAGCCTGCTCGAGGTCAACGGGCGGCCGATCAGTGTGGCTACCGCGTTGCTCGAGATCGTCAAGCGGCCACCCCCGCGGTGGACGGTCGTCGTGCCGCGGGAATCGTCGGCGAAGAAGACCCCCAGCCAGCTCGGAACCGAGTACGGGGTGTGTCCCAGCTGCGGCGAGCGAGCCCCGCTGTCCAAGCGCGCGCATCGCCTGCGCTGCCCGTCGTGCAAGTGGGAGTTCGAGGTGGCGTGGGACGAGGGCTACCTGCGGTAGCGTACTCCCACACCCGCCCTATATTGGACTCCGACATTTTTACTCGGGAATGGGAATGGCTGAGTTCACGCGGAGCTTGCGCGAAGGGCTGATCGCCGGCCTCATCGGAGCCGGCGGCGTCGCCATCTGGTTCCTGATCGTCGACACCATCGGTGGGCACCCCTTCTACACGCCCTCGCTACTCGGCTCCGCGGTGTTCTGGGGACTGCGCGACCCGTCGCAGGCGCAGATCTTGTTCCCGGCCGTCATCGGCTACTCGATGATCCACTTCCTGGCGTTCTGGGTCGTCGGCACGATCGGCGCCCTGCTCACCGCACTCGTCGACCGCATGCCCTCAACGCTGTTCCTGATCGTCGTGTTCTTCGTGATCTTCGAGGTCGGTTTCATTCTGCTGCTCGTGCTGGTCGCCGCCCCGCTGCTCAAAGCCATCGCCTACTCCAACGTCGCCATGGGCAACCTGATCGCGGCCCTGGGGATGGGCTACTACCTGTGGCGCTCGCATCCGCACATCCGGGAGGCGTTGGCGGCGCACCCCCTCGGCGAAACGGACGACGGCGAGTAGGTCAACGGAATCGCCGGCTCTCCAACGGCATCAGACTGGCGACGTATCGGAAGGTGACGCACCCGGCGGAAGGGCCGGGGCAGTAGTAGCCGAGAAACTCGAGCTTGATGTAGCTCCCGGACCGGGTATGCAGCACGTACACCCGCCCGCCGGGGCGCAGCAGATGCGAGAAGAAGTCATAGCGATACCAGTGGACCAGGGCGGCGTTGACGGTGTCGCGAGCGAAACGGGTGGGCAGATAGCCGGTCGCCGGGGCCGCCGTCACGGAATCGAAGGGTGGGGAGGATGGGGGGACGTCGAGACGCGCCGCCGTTCCGCTGGAGATGACGTCGAAACGACGGATCCCCAAGTCCCAACCGGCAGTATCGGGCGGCTGGAGCACGCCGCGGCCAAAGGCGAAGAACCGCCAGTGGTCCGGGTCACGGGCATCGATCGTCACCGTGTCTTCTCGGCCGGGTCGCGCGGCGGACGTTTCGCGCGGGATGTAGGTCGTCACGCGCCGGGGTGCCAGGGCGGAGACCACAACCACAATCAGCGCGACCCCGAACACGATGGCGACGACCAGCACGGGAATCGGAAGCGACGAGGCATGGGCCTGACGCATGCGCGGGGAGAGTAGCGATACCTACGGAACGGCGTCAATGCCAATGAGCATCCGCACGTATGCCGACCTCACCGGACGGGACCAGTCGGGCCTGGGCGAGCAGGTGGCCGAGCAGCACGCCCGGGTGCGGCACCGCCTGGCCGGCGTGCGCCGAGTGGTGGGCGTGGTCAGCGGGAAGGGTGGCGTCGGGAAGAGTTACGTCACCGCGCATCTCGCCACGGCGCTGGCCCGGGCCGGTCAGGCCGTGGGCGTGCTGGACGCCGACTTCAACGGTCCGACGGTCGCCCGGCTGCTATCGACCGATCCGAGTGAACGGTTGCGCATCCAGGGTGACGCCGTCGTACCGGTCGTGGGCCGCGACGGCGTCCGCTGCATGTCGATGACCTATCTCCTCGAGGATGGGCGCCCGCTGACCTTCCGCGGGCCCGAGCACGACAGCTTCGTCTGGCGCGGGGCGGCCGAGGCCGCGGCGCTACGGGAGTTTCTGGCCGACGTCGCGTGGGGAGCGCTAGACGTCCTGCTGATCGACCTGCCTCCAGGGATCCAGCGCTGCCTCGAGCTGTGTGATCTCCTGGAGCAGCCGCCGGAGGGGGTGACGGTGACGATTCCGACACCGGAGTCGGGGGAGGCGGTGCGCCGGGCGTTGCGCGCCGCCGCCGATCGCGGCGTCCGCCTGCTCGGAATCGTGGAGAACATGGTCGGTCCCGAGTTCCCCGGGGACGCCGCCGAGACCCTGTCGCAGGAATTCGCCATACCCGTGCTTGCCCGCTTGCCGTTTCATCCAATTCCGGATCTGTGGAACAGCCTCGCCACCCGCGTGAGGAGTGCGTCATGAGTCACTTCGCATTTCGCACTTCGCACTTCGCACTATGAAGTTTCTCTGCATCGACTGCGACGAGCAGATGCAATTCGCCGAACGGCGGCAGCCGGGGGACGGGACGTTTGCGGCGGCGTTCCGCTGTCCGCGCTGCGGTCGCTCCGTGGCGCTGCTCGCCAATCCGATGGAGACGCAGCTGGTCGATTCGCTGGGGGTCCGGATCGGCGGTCGCACCCTCGATCCACAGCCACTCGAGGTGACCCGCGGTGCGATGCGGGGGCGGGAGGATGCGTTCGCCGACACCGAACACGGGAAGCGGGAAACGGGAAGCGGCCTCGCCTGGTCCGCGGAGGCCCAGGAGCGACTGGCCCGAGTGCCCGGGTTCGTGCGCGGGATGGTGAAGCGGATCTATGCCGACTACGCCGCCGAGCGGGGGATCACCGACATCACTCCCGACGTCATGGACCGGGCCCGCACCGAATTGGGGTTGGAGGGGATGTAATGGCGGAATCCACCGAGCGAGTGGTGGGGGACCTGCGGATCAAGATCGACCGGGACCTGTGTGTGGGGTTCGGCGATTGTGTGGATGCGGCCCCGGAAGCGTTCCGCCTGGATGACGCGGGAGTCGTCGCATTCGTCGATCCGGAGCGGGTGGAGCGGGCGCGGCTGCTCCAGGCCTGCGACGCCTGTCCGGTGGACGCCTTGCTCGCCTGGGACGCCGTGGGCACACCGCTGGTGCCGTAACTCGAACGAAAGGGCGATCGATGTATCGAGAAGTGTTCGTGCCGGTGGACAACTCGCCGCATTCGGATTGGGCCGTGGATCGGGCCATCGAGCTGTGCAGCGGCCGGGAAGCCCGGGTCACCGGCAGCCACGTCTACGCCGCCCGCCTCCACGACATCCGTTTCCGGCAGCTCGAGACCGGGCTCCCCGCCAAGTTCCAGACGGCCGAGGAGATCAAGCGGCAACGCAAGGTCCACGACAAGTTGATCGAGAAGGGCCTGCAGCTGATCTCCGATTCATTTCTCGATCAGATGGAGCGCCGCTGCGCCGAGCGCGGCGTGCCGCTGCGCCGCCAGCTGCTCGAGGGGATCAACTACGAGGAGATCGTCAAGGAAGTGAACGGCGGAGCCGGCCAGCTCCCCAGTCTGATCGGCTTCGACCCCAACATCGCCTCGCACTACGACGGCGGGGAGAAGACCCGCTCCGACGTCCGTGTCGGGGCCGACGGGCGGATCGTGGGCGAGGACGAGGCCCAGGCCGACAAAGTCGCCGGCAGCTCGGGGCGTCGCTACGACCTGATCACGATCGGGGCCCACGGGATCGGCCGCCAGGCGTATTCCCAGCTCGGCGGCGTGGTCGCCCGGGTGGCCCGGGAGGTCGAAAAGGACCTCTTGATCGTACGAGACGACCGGCCGCTGACCGGCGGCAAGTTCATGGTCTGCGTCGACGGATCGGCGTACGGGTTCCGCGCGATGCGCGCCGCGCTGGAGCTCGCCCGCGATCTGAAAGCCTCCCTGTACGTGTGCAGCGCGTTCGACGTCGAATACCACCACGCCGTGTTCCACAACATCAAGGATGTCTTGTCGGTGAAGGCCAAGGCGGTGTTCAAGTTCGAGGAGCAAGAGGAGCTGCACAACAACATCATCGACAAGGGCCTGCTGCAGCTCTGCCAGGCGAACATCAAGCGGGCTCAGGTGATGGCGCAGGAGTTCCCGGAAGTCGAGATCAAGACCCAGATCCTCATCGGCAAGCCGTTCCAGGTCATCCTGCAATGGGCGGAGGAAATCCAGCCGTCGCTCCTCGTGCTGGGACGTCACGGCGCACATCGCATCGATGGGACGAGCGTCGGATCGCAGACCGAAAACCTGCTGCGCCTGGCCCCGTGCAACGTGCTGGTCACCGGCACCGTCGGCATCCGGCCGGAGGACATTCCCTGGATCGAAGAAGACGGCAAGGCGGGGTTGCCGTGGGCGCCCGAGGCCGAGGTGCGCATCCTGCGGGTGCCGCCGTTCGCCCAGGGGATCGCACGGCGGGCCGTGGAGGAATTCGTGCTGGAGCAGGGGGGCGACCTGGTCACCAACCAGCGCCTCGACGACGCCATCCGGAAGCTGCTTCCCACGCACATGCAGCTGATCATGGGGATCGGCGACGCGGAGGAGCTGGCGCGGGCGGAGCTCAAGGCCGAAGAACAAATGGCGAAGACCCTCGTGCTCGGAAATGAAACCGATGCCGAGCCGGAGGGGGCGATGGTCGAGGCACGCTGTCCCGTGCCGCCGTATCACGTCTCCCGGCGCGCGCGCACGGCGGCGGACCCTTCGGTGTGGACGCGCGAGGCGTTCGAGCGGCTGCGCGTGGTGCCGCTCGTGGCCCGGCCACTGGCCCGGAGCACCGTGGAGCGGTTTGCGCGCGCCCACGATCTGTGGCGCATCACCACGCAGGTGATGGACGAGAACAAGCAGGCGATGATCGAGGCCGACGAGTTCGACGCCGAAACGATGATGGGGATGTTCCGCGAGCTGCGGGCGCGGCAGATCCGCCTCGAGGCCCAGGGGGGCGGCGATGCGCTGTCGCCGGAGATGCGGGCGTTCATCGAAGAGGCGAAGGCGTCCGGGGTGACGCGCTGCCCGATCCGCGACATCGAGCAGAAGATGGACGCCTGCCCGGTGGACTTTAAGACCCTCAAGTCCCCGGAGGAAGCGAAAGCCGCAGTGGCCCGAGTCCTCCAGGAGCAGCAGGAAAACGGATCGGACGCTTAGCCGGATAAAGGGGCGGGTCGGCGCAGCGCGAGGGTGAGCGCCAAGAGCGCCAGACCGACCCCCGCCGCGCCCAGCGCGAACGCCGCTCCATTGGTGATCCCGGTCGCCGTACTGATCTCGATCGTCGGCGCCGGCGCGATCCCGCCGGGTCCCCACACCCGGACCGCGCCATCGGCGCGATGCAGGCGGACGGGGAACACGAGCGGTAGCGTCTTCGCGTCGGCCGCGGGACGGGCGAGGAAGGCGAACTCGCGGAACTCGAGTCGGTGCAAGGCGCCACCCGACCAGACGATCGCCTGCGCGGTGGTGTCCGTGGCGGGAATGAGCCGGGCGGTCCATCCGGGCGGCTCGTCGAGGCCGAGCACGGTGAGCACGCTCGGCACTTCGATGCGGACCGCCACGAGCGGAGTGTCGCTGGGATTGACCACGCGCAGGGCGATCCGCTCGTGTTGCGCGGGGACGACGCTCAGGGGGCGGATGGAGACCTGGAGCAGCAGCGGGAGAATGGCGAGCACGGCTCGGTCGATTGCAGGGGAGGCGTAATCTAGCGCTGGCGAGGCATGTTCACGCAACAGGAGGCGGTTCATGACGGATGTCGATATTCGCGGTGCAACCCGGCGCGTGGAGATCGAGCGGGAAACGGCGCGCTATGTGGACGAGCATGGAGCCCGGGAGTTCCCGATCCGCGAGCTGCCGGAGCAGTTCATCCAGTGGCAGCTCGACTACAAGCGCCGCATCTACGACGCCATTTCCAAGGATGAATACATCGCTTTCAACGCGGGCCATCTCCCGGTCGTAGGCACCTGGAGCGGTGAGGACCAGACGTTCTTTGCCAATCTCGCGAACAAGGGGGTCGGGTTCACCCCCAAAGACGAGCACCTCGAGTATTACGTGAAGCTGGTGGAGGATGCCGTCGAACGGATCCAGGGCTTACCCCCGCACGCGGTGGACGAAACGCGCGATCTGCGGGTGAAGACCGCGCGCGAGTTCTACGCCCACCCCGAGCACATCGATTGGCGGCGGCTCGGGCTGCTCGAGATCTTCGAGGGCGAGACCTATCGCAACCTGATGCGACGCCCGTTTGCCTCGGTGCTGTGGACGGGGAATTCGCCGGTGTTCGTCAGTTACCAAGTGGATTGCGTAGTGGAGATCATCGCTACCGACCACCCTCGCTATCGCTTCTCCTGGGCGATGCGGCGGCTGTTCGAGTACGAGCCGTTCCACGTCGTGCAGACGATGTTCCCCTACGCGTACACGTTCTGGGTCACGGGCTGGCACGACAAGACGCCCAAACGCCGCTACAAGTGAAAGAATACGCCGCGGCGGATCTCCGGGCGCTCATTGAGACGATCCGGGAGGTTGTCCAAGTTTCCCCCTCTCCCGACACTCCGCTCCTCTATCTCATCGGCAATACTTCGCATCTCGCCGAAGGATGGCGCGAGCGGGTGGCGCGGTTCGAATTGGGTGGAGAGCCCGGGGGGACGCTCGAACTCGCCGTGCGAGAGGCTAGCCGGGCACTCGGCCTGCCCGTGGTGTGGGAGACGCCCGCCGACGTCATCCCATTGTCCCCGGGCTGGGCAGAACGGGCTCGGCCCGCGTCGTCGCTCGACGACGCCAGCCATCCGTTTCAGGTCGTGCACTTCGACCCCTACAGCGTCGTGCTCCGCCTCGTCGCCAGGGGTGATGAGCCGGACTATCTCGCGGCGCTCGAGTACCTGCGCCACGGCTGGGTCGAGGTGGCGCAGCTGGAGGAGTTGCTCGGCGAATTGCTACTGCGGTTCACGAGCGCGACGTTGGCGCAGGACCCGGCGGAGTTCCGGCGCAAGTTCCGCGGGCTGCGCCAGCTGAGTGCGAGCGTCGCTTGACAGATCTCGGGCAGGACCTCATACTCGCGCCCCCAGTGGACTTCGTGCCTCACGTCGTCGCCTGGAATCTGACCCGGCGCTGCAACCTCGCCTGCGCCCACTGCTACATCTCCGCGGGCCCGAGCGAATCGGCCGCGGGGGAGCTGCCCACCGGCGATTGTCTCCGCATCATCGACGAAATCCTCACCGTCAATCAGGCCCCCCTGCTGATTCTCTCAGGTGGCGAGCCGCTGTTGCGTACCGATCTCGATGAGATCGCGCGACATGCCACCTCGCAGGGCGCTACCGTGGTCGTCGGCACCAACGGGACCCGCCTGACCGACGAGCGGATCGACTCGCTCAAGGCCGCGGGGGTGACCGGGGTCGCGGTGAGCGTCGATTCCCTGCGACCCTCCTACCACGACCACTTCCGTCACGGCCGCGGTGCCCTCGTCGATACGCAAAGCGCGCTCGGCCGCCTGCGCGAGCAGCGCCTCGATTTCATCATCCAGACCTCGGTGACGCGCGGCAACCGCCACGAGCTGGAGCAGCTCGTCGCCTGGGCCGCGGAGCAGGGGGCCGTCTCGTTCAACTGCTATTTCCTGGTCGCCACGGGCCGGGGCGTAGGGATGGGTGGCGGCGACCTGGCCCCCGCCGATTACGAGGCGGTGCTCGCGGACCTGGCTCGCTGGGAGGGTGACTACCGGGGCCGAATGCTCGTGCGAGCCAAGTGCGCGCCGCACTTCATGCGACATGTGCACGCGACCGATCCCGATTCCCCCGTCCTGCGCTATGAGACCCGCTGCCCCTGCGGTACCCAGTACTGTCGCATCACCCCCGATGGCAAAGTCACCCCCTGTCCCTATCTCCCGGAGGTCGCGGGGGACCTGACGCGCGAGCGCTTTGGCGACGTGTGGCGCTCGGCGCCGCTGTTCCAGCGGCTGCGGGAGGGCACGCTGGGGGGGCGCTGCGGCAGGTGCGAGTATCGCGAGCTGTGCGGCGGGTGCCGGGCACGGGCGTTTGCCCTCAATGGAGACCTCTTGGCCGAGGATCCTTCGTGCACGTATGAGCCGGAGGGGGATCGGGCGGTGATCGAGCGCAAGTCGGAGGTCCGTTACGGAGCCGAGGTCCTGGCGGCGTTGCCCTGGGCGGCGGACGCTCAGGCGCGAATGGCGCGGATCCCATCATTCGTTCGTGGCGTGGTCATTTCGCGCGTGGAGGAATTCGCCCGCTCGCGTGGCCAGCATGAAGTCACGCTGCAGCTGCTCGACGAAGTACGCCGTACGATGCCGATCGATTTCTCCAAACGCCGTCCCTTCTTTACCCAGGCTGATCGCTGATGGCTGATAGCTTCCTGCTCCTCCAGTCCGCCGTCGATTCGCTGCCGGCGTACCGCGAATTCCCGATGGTCGGGGCCCGCCAGGCCGTGTGGATCGCCGCCGAGGTGCATCTGATGTTCGCCGCGTTCGTGCTGGGCGTGCCGATGTTCGCGGTCGTGACCGAGGCGATCGGGATCTTCGGCAAGGAACCCCGCTACGACCGCCTGGCCAAGGAATTCACCCGGCTGCTGCTCGTGGCCTACAGCGCGACGGCGATCTGGGGCGCCACGCTGACGATGCTCCTGACGACGCTGTACCCGAAGTTCTGGACCTACCTGGCCCGGGTCTTCGGCCCCTCGATGTGGCTGTACGCGGGGCTGTTTTTCTTCGAGTCGTTCACCCTCTACCTGTACTACTACGGGTGGGACCGCTGGAAGCAGGGACGGGCCAAGGTGTGGCACTGGTCGCTCGGGATTCTGCTGAACGTCTGGGGCACCATCGTGATGTTCATCGCCAATTCCTGGCTCACGTTCATGATGAGTCCCCCGCGCGATATCACTCCCAACACCGATCCCACCACGATCAAGCTGTGGCACGCCATCGCCAACGCGACCTGGATGCCGATCAACGTGCACCGCCTGATCGCGAACGTGGTGTTCGGCGGCGCGATCGTCGCCGCCTATGCGAGCTACCGGTTCCTGGCCGCCAAGACCGACGAAGAGCGGGCGCACTACGACTGGATGGGGTACGTCGGCAACTTCATCGCCATGTCGGCGCTGATCGTGTTGCCGTTCGCCGGCTACTGGCTGGGCCGCGAGATCTACCAGTACGACCAGTCGATGGGCATCACCATGATGGGCGGCTTCATGAGCTGGCTCTGGGTGATCCAGGCCTTCCTCATCGCCGTGCTGTTCCTGACCGGGAACTACTACCTCTGGATCGGGATGGGCCGCATCCCGGGCGCCGAGCGGTTCCGGCCCTACACCAAGTGGCTCCTCGTCGTGCTCGTTCTGGGCGCCCTGGTGTGGGGGACGCCGCACACCATGATCGCCGACTCGACGGAGCTCGCGGCCATGGGCGGCTCGCACCATCCGTTTTTGGGCGCCCTGGGGGTGATGAGCGCCAAGAACACAGCCGTCAACCTGATGATCCTGACGACCTTCCTTTCCTTCTTGATGTACCGCCGGGCCAACACCCGGCCGGTGGTCCCGTGGGCCCGGAACGGGACCATCGTCCAGGGCGCCATGTTCGCGCTCGCCGCGGCGGTCGTGCTGTTCTTCGGAATTCGGGGCTACTTCGTCGAGGCGATCGTCCGCATCGGGTTCAGTGTCTACCAGGTGCTCGCGGTGTTGACCTGCATCGTGTGCGTGACCGTGATCGACCTCCTGATGGGCCGCGGGGCGCAATCGCTCGGCGCCATCCAGTGGGGGAAGATGCCGGCCCGGTCGCAGTATGCG
>Ga0335085_10007912_pt1 | contig 16330 bp, 15 predicted proteins | sample Lox_Sample_45_FD_206712 | JGI IMG/M metagenome (GOLD analysis project Ga0335085, IMG submission 206712) | Soil microbial communities from Loxahatchee National Wildlife Refuge, Florida, United States - Lox_Sample_4.5 | ecosystem: Environmental > Terrestrial > Soil > Wetlands | place: USA...
TTCGGCTCGTTTCTCTACCGGGACGAAATCGAGGAGCCAGCAACCCGAACATGGATTCTCCCCGTCAGGTAAACCATGGCGCAGGCAAGAAGGAGAATCCTGAAACACAGAAAACTCCTCGCGACACTCCCGTTGTCGCTGTTCGAAAGGGGGCATTGCGATCGGGTCATTCTCGCGCGCGCGCGCCGGAAGTCTTCCGCGCAGCGTTTGATACCCACCTTCCTCACAAAACTGCAGTTGCAGCTTCAGCGCGTTCAGCAAGGTTTCTTGTCGATTTTGGGTCATCGTGCACCTCCGCGGGTACATTTGGACTCTAGTCTTTTTGTGGAACAGCGCAGTGACCCCGGTCACCGGACGGTACGGGCATTTCCTAATGAAGCCACAGCCGCGGGTGCAGAGGGCCCCTCAGGGGTCCTCAATCGGCGCCATCACACTAGCTATGGGCTCGCTGGTCGTCACGCTTGCGATTTTGGGCCTTCCGCCCATGCGGTTGCCTACGAACGGGTCTGGAGGGCACCTTCCTATCAGGCCATGTCGCCGCGTGCGTCGATCGTCACGGCAACACGCGACTGTTACTTCGGTTTCTTGAACGGTATTAGTTGCGGGACGCCGGGCTCGGCGCTAACTTCCGGATCGTCGCTTTGATGCGTCGGGCGGAGGTCGATCTAGCATCCCTAATTGCAAAGGATATGAGGATGCCAGCGATGTCTGCCGCAGCTTGCGGATGCCTACAAGGTGAGTCCCGAAGCTATGAAGATTCGCCTGACGAATCTCGGCATAACGGGTCCTTTTTGATGTATCTAATGCTTTCGAACCGGCTGTCTGACCGACCGAATGCCCGGCCGGTGTAGAATCCCGCGCATGGTTGAGCCCTCAGCCCTCGATTGGAAGTCGCTTCATATAGCGGAAGTGTCCCTGTTGGTCGCATTCCTTTCCTCTGTTGCGTCTTTGGTTCTTTCGATGATGTCACTGAAGGCCGCGCAATCCGCAAACCAGATATCCCAGAAATCATTAAACGAGGCCAAGACTGCGAGGGACCTAGCGGCTGAATCACTGAACCAAGCCAAGGCTTCGACAGAACTTGCGGCGCAGTCCTTGCGGCAGGCGTCCGATGTCGCCGAACGGCAATTGACCGACTGGCGGCAATCAAAATGGCTTGAACTCTATTTTCGGGCGAGCGAGGTGTGCGACACACTCGAACGTTTCCAGAAGATCCACAAACCTCACACTGGGGAAGATCGGCATAGCCAGCCGTTGGCATCGGATTACAACGATTTCATCTCCTTGAACCGGAGATGCATGGCGATGGCTGTCGTATTTCCAAAGAATGATGCAGTAGATAAACTCTTTAAGGCAATGGCAGCGTTCAAGAACTTTGACGAAATCTATTCAACCGAGCGACTGCAGTCTATTGCGGATGCCGTACAAGATGTACGGGAGCTCGCTCTGCTTCACCCCGCCGTATTGTTGCCACCGGAAACGCTGGAAGAAATCAGAAAGCGGATGACTGGCAAGTTTGAAGGTTCCGAACCCGCTAACTCATCGCCCGTCCCAAGCACCGACATTTCCAAATGAATGCCTCGAACATTTATCCACGACGCGACACCGGAGGCAAGCGGCATGAAGATTCTGGTTCTGGTCGTGGCAGCGTTCTTCGCGATTCTTGCCTTCCGATCACTCCTGATGGGCGGCTGGTTTAATTTCGCAGGAGCACTTTTTTTCAGTGCGATATGCTGGTATCTCTGCAATCTCTCGAAGCGCCTGAATTGACCATCTCAAATGACATCACTAGCGGAAATTCCCTAATAGATTCCTCGGAATTCCCTGATACGCCGCCTGTTAATGCCCTGTTTCGATTTCTGGCCGAATTCACTTTTCCCTGAGAATTGCGCCATAAATAGGGGCATCGCCTCGCCTACCCGTCGACACCTCCCGACGTTTCCCTGCATTTTTCCCTGTTAACAGGGAATTTGGGCGGAGAGTAGTTCGCACGGGACTGGATCCTCCGCCACTGCTTCCGAAATCCGCATTACGAGTCGTTTCGCCAGCCTGTCTATTGCCACTTCGCACGCAGGACCCCTTCTGGGCTACGCGGCGTGAATCGCCGGCTGGTGCCGCGCCAGTCGACGAATTTCTACTGAAACTGTTGGACGATCACGTTCCGGTTTCGCCGAAGATTTGGCGCAGGCGCTGGGAACGATAGGCGAATATTTTCCGGACGTCGCGCTCGACCAAAAGAGCGTTGAGCAGCGGCGCGAAGAGCGCGCCTCCCGGCGGAGCGTACTGGACGAAATCCTCGCAGAGAGTCCTGCCCTCGCGCTCCGTGAAGCGGTGTTCGTGAATCCAAACGCTGTAAGGGCCGCGGACCTGTTCGTCGACGAAGCGATTCGGCGGATCCCACACCGTGATCCGGCTCTGCCAGCGCGCCGGGACGCCCCGGATTCGCAGCTGGTAATCGATCAGCGTGCCCACGCGCATTTCGATCGGCGGCGGCGTGGTCACGCGAAAACTCACCCACGGCGGCGTGATCTCCTCCAGATTGAGCGCGCTGGAGAAGAACTCAAACACTTCCGCGAGCGGGCGGGGAACCCACAACTGCGAATAAAATCGAAATGGTTTCATTTCCGGAGGTTGAGCGAAGCCCGGTGAGCCGGATCGCAGAGAATTCTAATTCGCAGTGCCCTTATCAGCGTCCGACATCGGCAGCCACACCTGAAATCGCGTATCGCCGGGTTTCGAATTCACCTGTATGTCGCCGCGGTGTTTTTTCACGATTCGCAGCACGGTGTCCAGGCCCAGCCCGGTGCCTTCTCCAACGGCTTTCGTAGTGAAGAACGGCTCGTAGATGTGCGGCAGCACATCCGCCGGGATTCCCGGACCGTTGTCTCCGATTTCCACGACCACGCAATCCTCCTCGCGATAGGTGCGCACGCGCAATTCGCCCTCTCCGTGCATGGCCTCGATCGCGTTGGCAATGAGGTTCGTCCACACCTGATTCAACTCGCTCCCGAACGAATTCACCAGTAGCGGAATTTTCTGGTAGTCGCGCGTCACGGTGACTCCGTGCTTCAGCTTGTGGTTCAGGATCGTCAGCGTGGTTTCCAGGCTTTTTACGATGTCGACGTTTTGCAACGGCGTCTGGTCCATGTACGTGTATTCCTTGATCGCACGGACCAGATCGGAAATGCGCGAGGTGCCGCTTTCGATTTCATTCAACAAAGTGGCCACTTCCACGGAGGCGGCGATGCGCACCAGCGCGGCGCGCGCCGTGTCCTTGTCCAGAATGGCGAAAAGCGATTCGAGCTGCTCGGGCTTGATGTTGCGGTGCGCCAGATCGGCGGCCATCTGCCACATGTCGCTCTGCCCGTGGCTTCGCAGCAGCGAATCGAGCTGCTCCTCCAGATCGCTCATGGCCAGAGGATCGGGCGGCGGCGTGTTGTCGCTTTGCGCGAACTGCATTTCGAGCTTCAGGATTTCCGATTTCTGCTCCGGCGTCAGGCCGCGTTTGCCCAATTCGTGGCTGGCATCGCGCATCTTGATCAACACCTCGCGCAGCTGGCTCGCAGCCCGTTTCGCGGCCGACGCGGGATTGTTCAGCTCATGCGCGAGTCCCGCGGAAAGCTTCCCGAGCGAGGCCAGCCGGTCGCGCTGCTGTTCGCGGCGCGTGGTTTCGCGGATGCGGTCGGACATCAAGCCCACCAGCCGCTCCGTGAGTTCCGGCATTTTGTGGATCAATTCGGGAAAATGCGACGACGGGTAGCGCAAGACGCGGGCTTCCGTCACGGCGCGAGCGCCCACGGTAAATTGCTTCATCCGCGAGAACGGCAGAACGCCTGTGACATTCCCGGGGACCAACATCAGAACCACCGTTTCGCCGCCGATTTCGCCGCGAACCTGAATCTGGCCCTCCAGGATCACGTACATCGCCTCGGCGGGATCGCCTTCGCGAAAATAGATTTCGCCCGCTTTCAGCGGCAGCTCCTGCGCCTGGCTGAGGAACCAGGCGATCTGGTCCTCGGGCAAGCCGGCGAAGACGGGCACTCTCAGTAGTTCAGCGTTCGTAGCCATCAGACCTTGCTCAAATATTGATGGATGAATTGCACGGCCACTGATCCCTCGCCCACTCCGGAGGCGACGCGCTTCACCGATCCGTGCCGCACATCTCCGACGGCGAAAATCCCGGGGACATTGGTTTCCAGCAGGAAGGGATCGCGATCGAGCGTCCATCCCTTCGGCCGCTGCCCCTCGCGAATCAGATCGGGGCCGGTCAGGACGAAACCGAACTTGTCGCGTTCCACCACATCGCCCAGCCAGTCCGTCTGCGGCATCGCGCCGATGAAAATGAACATGGCGCTGGCCGGCACGCGCTCGATTTTGTTCGAGTCAGAACACAGGAACGAAATCTCCTCCAGATGAGTTTCGCCGTGCGCTTCCACCACGCTCGCATTCGGCCACACCGAAATTTTCGGCGTTTCCTTTATCTGATCGATCAAATATTGCGACATCGAACTCGAAAGTGACGCGCCTCGCACGACAATGACCACGCGCTCCGCGTACTTCGCGAAATTCATCGCCGCCTGCCCGGCGGAATTCGCGCCGCCGATCACGTACACGATTTCGCCCTGGCACGAAAGCGCTTCGGTGGATCCGCCGCCGTAATACACGCCCGCGCCCTGCAAGCGGTCGATTCCCGGCGCCTGCAGGCGGCGCCACTGCACACCCAGAGCCAGCATCAGCGCATGGCAGGAAATTTCGGTGCCGTCGCCCAGCTTCATGAAGCGGTAGGGGCCCTCGGCGCGCACGTTGGTCACTTCCTGCGGCGCCAAAATCTCCACTCCAAATCGCTGCGCCTGCACCACCGCGCGCCGCGCCAGGTCTCCGCCGCTAAGGCCGGTGGGAAATCCCAGATAATTTTCGATGCGCGAGCTCATGCCGGCCTGCCCGCCGGGAGCTTCGCGCTCGACGATCACTGTTTTCAACCCCTCCGAAGCGCCGTAAACCGCGGCCGCCAATCCCGCCGGCCCGCCGCCGATGATCGCCAGATCGTAAAAATCCGTCTGCGCGCGCGTCCGCAAGCCGACTTTTTGCGCCACATCGGCCGGCGCGCTTTCCAGCAGCTTCGTGCCGTCGGGAAAAAGAACCACGGGCAGGTTCGCCGACTCCGGACCCAGCGCTTCGAGCAGCTGCTTGGTTTCCGCGTCGTTCGCGGCCGCTTCCACGTCAATCCATTGGTAGGGAACTCGATTGCGCGCCAGAAAATCCCGCAGCTCGTACGATTTCGGCGACCAGCGAGTGCCCAGCACGCGAATGCCTTCGAACGACGGCCGATAGCTGGCCTGCCAGTCGTCGAGCAGATCATCCAGCTGGGGATATAGATGTTCGGCAGGCGGATCCCAGGGCTTCATGAAAAAATAATTGATGTTCGCCTGGTTGATCGCTTTGATGGCGGCGTTGGTGTCGGCATAGGCCGTCAGCAGCGCGCGCTTCGCATCCGGAAAAATCCTCATCCCTTCCTGCAGGAACGCGATGCCGTCCATATGGGGCATGCGTTGATCGGCCAGCAGCAGTGCCACGCTGTCGTTGCGCACCTTGAGCTGCTTCAGCAAATCGATGGCCGATCGAGGCGAATCGCTGCCGATCACGCGGTATTCGGCCCCGTATTTCGAGCGCAAGTCGCGCTCGATGGCCCTCAGCACATCGGAATCGTCATCCACGCTCAGCAAAATTGGTTTCGCCATGTGCCGGACCTGTTCCCCTGCCCCAGGTTGATTCTAGGCCAACCCTGCGGTGAAGCAACTTAATGAGATGTGAAAATCCGGTATTCGTCGCACGGGATTTTCAGGAATGCCCCGGCGGCCTAGACGGTGATGGATGCGCCATGAATCAGCCTGGCGTCGTCGCTGCAAAGAAACAAGATAACCCGTGCGATTTCCTGCGGCTTGGGCCATTTCGCGAAATCCGCGTTGGGCATCGCCTGACGGTTGGCTTCGGTGTCGATGATGGTGGGCAGAACGGAGTTCGCGCGGATGCCCGTGCCCTTCAGATCGGCTGAGAGAGAGTCGATCATGGCCACCGCTGCGGACTTCGATGCAGCGTAGGCGGCCGAAGCAGCCGCATGGTCGATCGCCGCTTTGGAAGCGATGTTGACGATCGCTCCACGGCCGGCCTTCCGCATTGGCGGCACAGCAGCCCGCGCGAGCATCAGCCCGGCGCGGAAATTCAACGCGAACTGCTCGTCGAACACGGCGACTTCGGTTTCCCAGAGCGGCTTGCCCGCGGCATACCCGCCCACGGTGTTCACCAGCGCGTCGAGGCGCCCGTGCTTCGACAGGATGGAACCGACGAGTTCCGCGACCGCGCTTTCATTGGTCACATCGGTCGAATGAGCCTCGATCCGTGACGCGCCGGCGCCGGATTCCTGCCGCAGCAGCTCGAGTTCGGCCGCGACCCGGTAGGTGACGGCGACCGAAGCGCCCTCCTCCAGGAACGCGAGGCTGACCGCGCGGCCGAGCGCACCCGTCCCGCCCGCCACCAACGCAACCTGTCCCGCAAATCGTCCGGCCATCGCGCCTCCTGTGCGGCATGAAATTCTACCCCAGGCCGTGCGAACAGCGCAGCGAGCTTGCGAAGCGCCCGGAATCGAAGTATGAATGGCGCTCGCATTTCGCCACAGGAGGCCCCGTGCCCTTCACCGGCCAATGGAAGATCGTGATCGATTCACCGATGGGCAAGCAGGAAAGCTCGCTCACGCTCACCGAGAACGGGAACGCGCTGGCGGGACGGCAGAGCAGCGCCTTCGGAGAAGGCGACATCCTGAACGGCGCGGTGGACGGAAACAAGGCGACTTGGTCGGTGGAAATGACTTCGCCGTTTCGGCTCGACCTGACATTTTCAGCCGTAGTCGATGGCGACGCGATCTCCGGCGTGGTGAATGCGGGGGCGTTCGGCGATTCGCCCTTCAAGGGCTCGCGCGCCTAGCAGCGGAGCGGCGCTCAGACGGACGCCGCTCGAGCGGCCGGCCGATCGGTTTCGTGCTTTACGGCTTCGAGTTTTTCGTGGGCGAGCTGAGGCTCGAAACACCGGCGGCAGCGCGCTTCATACATTCCGCCTGCGCCCACCACGATCAGTTCCTCGGACGCCACCAGCCGCTGCGTGTGGACCGCGGGATTTCCGCACTGCATGCAGATCGCGAGCAGTTTCGTGATTTCCTCCGCCACCGCCAGCAGACGCGGAATGGGCTCGAACGGGCGGCCCATGAAATCCGTATCCAGGCCCGCGACGATCACGCGCTTGCCGAGCTCCGCCAGGCGCGAGGCATCGGCCACGATGCTTTCGCCCAGAAACTGCGCTTCGTCGATGCCGACCACTTCGGTGCGCGGAGCAACCTTCTCGAGAATTTCGGCGCCGCTGGTCACCAGCTCGGATCCGATTTCCAGCCCGGAATGCGAGACGATTCCGTTCTTCGAGTAGCGCTGGTCGATCACCGGCTTGAAAATCTGCACGCGCTGTCTGCCAATTTCCGCGCGGCGCAGGCGGCGAATCAGCTCCTCGCTCTTGCCCGAAAACATCGGCCCGACGATCACCTCGATCCAGCCCATGTTGCCCTTCACGATGTCCACGTTGTCGCCGCCTCCCGGCGTTAGCCTAGCATATCGCCCTGTGAATATTTCGCCCGCGTGGCGCCAAATTCAGCCGGTGCGTGGCCGCCCGCGGTCGCGGCGTGCTAACCTTCCGGCGGCAGCATTCGTGAAAAGGGGGACGCGATGGCCGGGCCGCTGAAGATTCGTGTGAACGAGCACCTGACTGAGATTTCTTCCGCTCCCGATACTCCGCTGCTGTACGTCCTTTCCGACGAGTTGCATCTGCAAGGCCCGCGATTCGGCTGCGGCTTGGCGCAGTGCGGCTCGTGCTCCGTGCTGCTGAATGGCGAGGAAATTCGCTCCTGCGTCACGCCGGTTTCGGCTGTGGTGGGAAAATCGGTGACCACTCTCGAGGGGCTGCCGGCCTGGTATGCGCGCCAGAAAAAGATGGGGGAGGCCCCGCCGCTCCATCCCGTGCAGGAAGCCATCATCGACGAGCAGGCCGTCCAGTGTGGCTATTGCTTCAACGGCATGATCGTCACCGCCGCCGCGCTGCTGGCGAAGAATCCGCAGCCGAGCGAACCGCAGATTCGCACCGCCATGAACGGGCATTTGTGCCGCTGCGGGAGCTATCCTCGAGTGATCAAGGCCATCCGGCGCGCCGCAGAGAAAATGCACGGGGCGCGCGTGCTGGAAGTCGAGCCGGGCGGAACCCCGGCCGAAACGGCGATGAACGCGGAGATTGCGCGATGAGCGCCCGGCCGCAAACGCGCAAGGACATTCCGGCGGCCTCGCTTCCTCGCCGCCAATTCCTGAAAGCCGGGGGAGCGCTCGTCGTCGGTTTCAGCATGAGCGCCCTGCGGGCCTCTGGGGCAACCGGCGCGGAAGACGCCAGCGCCGTGATTCGCGGCTCAGCGGCGGGCCCTCCCGATCCAAAGCAGATCGACACCTGGCTGGCCATTCATTCCGACAACACCGCCACAATTTATGTCGGATACGTCGAGCTGGGGCAGGGCTCGACCACTTCGCTGCTGCAAATCGCCGCCGAAGAGCTGGACCTCGACATGACGCAGGTGAGCACGGTGCGGCTGGACACCAACATCACGCCGAATCAGGGCGGCACGTATTCCAGTTCCTCGATTGCCCGCGGCAGCCCGGCGATTCGCAGCGCCGCGGCCGAGGCCCGCCAGGCGCTGCTCGGTCTCGCGTCGAAAAAACTGAATGCACCTTCCGATCAGCTCACCGTCTCGCGCGGAATCGTGGCGGTGAAAGGCGCGGCGAGCCGCGTGGTGAGTTACGGCGAGCTTGTGGGAGATAAGCAGTTCAACCTCACCATGACCGGAAGCGCGCCGCAAAAGCCCGTTGCCGAGTACAAGCTCGTGGGCCGAAGCCCTGTGCGCAACGACATTCCGGAAAAAGTCAGCGGCAGATACGTCTTCCTGCAGCACGTGCGGTTGCCGGGCATGGTCCACGGCCGCGTGGTGCGCCCGCGCGGGCAGGGCGTCTATAGCGCCGGCGCCAAGGTGGCCAGCCTGGACGAACGCTCGATCTCCGGAATTCCCGGAGCGCGCGTCTTGCGCAAGGGCGATTTCGTCGGCGTGGTCGCGCCGCGCGAATGGGACGCCGTGCGCGCCGCGCAACAACTGAAAATCACCTGGGACTTGCCCGCCACCCTGCCCGGCAGCGGCGCCGCGCTTTACGAAGCGATGCGCGCTGAAAAAACCACCGACCGTGTAGTGCTCGAGCGCGGCGACGTGAGTGCGGGATTCTCCTCCGCCGCGCACGTGGCGGCCGGTACCTATCACGCTCCCTATCAGGCGCACGCGGGATTCGGCCCCAATGGCGCTCTCGCTGACGTGAAATCCGATTCCGCGCTGGTGATCGCCTCCACGCAGGATGTCTACGCCACGCGCAATACCTGCGCGGCGATGCTGGGCTTGCCGCCGCAAAAAGTCCGCGTGCAGTATTTCGAAGGCTCCGGCACCTACGGCCACAGCTGCTACGACGATGCCGCGCAAGCCGCCGCAATCCTTTCGCAGCTCGCCGGCCAACCGGTGCGGTTGCAATTCATGCGCTGGGACGAGCACGGCTGGGACAATTACGGCCCTGCGCACGTGGGCGAAATTCGCGCCGCGGCCGACCCCGCCGGAAAACTCCTCGCCTACCAATACGAGGGCTGGCACCACAACTGGAGCGCCGTCGAAACCTCCGCGCAGCTTGCTCTCGGCACTCCCGCCGCGGAATGGCGCCTGGGCGCCGCCCAGCAGGTGAATCCCCAGCAGTGCGGCGGCATGTACGACATTGCCAGCGTCCGGCTTGTGAACCATCAGGTGCCCGGGCTGAAATATCTGAAGGGCGCGTGGCTGCGCTCTCCGCTCGATTTGTCGTTCGCATTCGCGTCCGAACAGACCATCGACGAGCTCGCGCGCCTGTGCGGCGTCGACGCCTACGAATTCCGGAAACGCAATTTCACCAGCGACCGCTGGATGGGCGTGCTGGACGCCGTGGCCAAAGCATCGAAGTGGGAATCTCGCGCACCCGCCGCAAAAGTGAGCGGCGCGAAAGTGGCGCGCGGCCGCGGCATCGGGCTCGGCACGCACCTCACCTCCTTCGGCGGAGCGGTGGCGGAAATCGAAGTAAACCGGGAAACCGGCAAGATAGCGATCCTACATCTATATGGCGCGATCGACGCGGGGCTCGCCGTGAATCCCGCGTTCATCGAAAATCAGATCAGCGGCCAGCTCGTGCAGACCGCCAGCCGCATGCTGCACGAGGAAGTGACGTTCAACAAGACGAATGTCACCAGCCTTGATTGGAACAGCTACCCGATCCTGCGATTTGAAGAATGCCCGGAGGTCACTCCCATCGTCGTGCAGCGCGTCGATCAGAAATCCACCGGCGCGGGCGAGGAAGTGATGGCCGCCGCAGCGGGCGCCATCGCCAACGCATTCTTCGACGCGACCGGCATCCACATGCGCGAATTTCCGATGACGGCGGGTCGCGTTCTTGCCACCCTGCGCCCCGCGTAGCCGCCGTGGGCGCGGATTTCATGTTTTCGGAGGACACTCGATGCCGTTGCACCGCGTTTCCATTTTCTGCGCCATAATTTCGCTGATGGTTTTGCTGCCTTCAGGCGCTGGCTCTGCCGGCGCGCAATCCGCGGCCGGCTCGAAGAAATTCGCCGCGCTCAGCGACCGCTTCATGAAAGAAAGCCTGGCGCTTTCACCCACCAGCGCCTCCCAGGCCGGCTATCACGTCCACGTCGATCCGAAAACCGGCCAGAAAATCGAGCTCGACGCCGAACTCGACGACCTTAGCCTTAAAGCCTTCGAAGAACAGCGCGCTTTCTACGTACGCTGGCGCCAGCGCTTCCGCGCCGAGACTCCCCTGGCCACCCTGAATGCGCAGGATGCGGCCGATTGGCACCTGATCGACGACCAAATTTCACTCAACATGCTCGAATTCGACGAGATCCGTAACTACCGTCACAACCCCACCGCCCCCGTCGAACTGATCGGCAATGCGCTCTTCCTTCCCCTCACGCAGGATTACGCTCCGCTCGAAACCCGTGTCGGCCACGTGCTTTCGCGCGTCCGCCAGATTCCCCGGTTGCTCGATCAGGTGAAGGAGTACCTGAACGACGCCGACCCGATCTACATCGGCACCGCCGTCAGCGAAAACGAGGGCAACATCGATCTGATCGAGCACGAGATCGCCGGAGAAGCGTCTGGCCGTCCAATGCTGAAAGCGGAATACGATCGGGTCGCCCCGCCCGCCGTGGCCGCTCTGAAAGATTTCAACGTCTGGCTCAAGGACGATCTCGCCAAACGCCCTTCGAAGGGAAGCTGGCGCCTGGGCAAAGATCTCTACGACAAGAAATTTCCGCTGGTGATGGAAACGGATATCACGCCGGAAGCCCTGCTGGCCGATGCCGAGCGCGATTTGAAGGACGTCCGCGCCGAAATGCTCCAGCTCGCGCTGCCCCTGCACGCGCAGATGTTCCCTGGCCACGGTGACCATTCCGGCCTCACCGGACGCGACCGCGAAAATCAAATCGTCGGCGAAGTGCTGCAGAAAATATCCGACGATCACTGCCAGCCCGGCGAGCTCGAGCAGACCATCCAGAACGATCTCACCGGCATCATCGCTTTCATCCGCGACAAGAAAATCGTCTCGCTCAGCGACCGCGACAATCTGAAAGTGATTCCCACGCCGATGTTCATGCGCGGCATTTACTCCGTCGCCGGATTCCACAGCGCCCCGCCGCTCGAGCCCCACGCCGAAGCGGAATACTGGGTCACCCCGATCGATCCCGCCGCCCCCGCGGCCGCCACCGAATCGCGCCTGCGCGAATACAACAATTTCACGCTTCAGTGGCTTTCGCTGCACGAAGCCTTGCCCGGTCACTACGTGCAGGCCGAGCACGCCAACAATATCCAGCCCGAATCCCGCCGCCTGCTCCGCGCGCTCTTCGGCAACGGCGCTTACGTCGAAGGCTGGGCCGAATACTCGGCGCAGGTGATGATGGACGAGGGCTTCCTCAACAACGACCCGCGATTCCGCATGATGATGCGCAAGATACGCCTGCGCGTGCTCGCCAACACCATTCTCGACATCAAAATGCACACCATGAACATGACCGACGAAGAGGCCATGGACCTGATGACCAAGGACGCGTTTCAGACCGAGGCCGAAGCGAAAGGCAAACTCCTGCGCGCCAAGCTCAGCTCCACGCAGCTGCCCACCTACTACGTCGGAATTCGCGAATGGTTCGCCGTGCGCCAGGAATATCAGGCGAAAGCCGGGAAAAATTTCGACCTGCTGAAATTTCACGACCGGGTGCTCGACCAGGGAGCATTGCCCGTGCCCGTGGTCGGCAAGCTCGTGATGCACACGGCCGGCCAATAAACTTTCGTATCGCTGGACCTTAATCTCCGCCTCGCGTTCGGTCCGGCCATCCGCTTCGGACGGCGCACTTTCTCGGCTCCTGGTGCATACTGTCGGTCCGTCGTCGACGGATTTTCGCCAATGCGCCGGGAGCTGAGTGAATGAAAGTGCGCGCCGCCGTGGCCCATGAAGGCCGGCACGAATTCTCGATCGAAGAGCTCGAGATGAGCGAGCCGGGCCCCGGGAATATTCTCGTCCGCATCGTCGGCAGCGGGCTTTGCCACACCGACGTCAAAGCTCGTGAAGGCACCATGGGCGTTCCGATGCCTTCCGTGCTCGGCCACGAGGGCGCGGGCATCGTCGAACGCGTCGGCTCCAGCGTCACCAAAGTGAAGCCCGGCGATCACGTCGTTCTGACTGCCGATTCCTGCGGCGCCTGCCCCACCTGCGCGGCCGGAAATCCCGCTTATTGCGATCGCGTGGCTGCGCTGAATTTTGCGGACAGCCGCGCGGGCGAGCCGGGATCGTTCCGCAGTAGCGCGGGCGCCGAAATTCACGGCCACTTCTTCGGCCAGTCCTCGTTCTGCAATTACGCCGTCGCAAGCGAGCGCAATACGGTCCCGGTCCCGAAAGACGCCCCGCTCGAAATCCTCGGCGTGCTCGGCTGCGGCGTGCAGACCGGCGCGGGCGCGATCATGAATTCACTCGCCGTTCCCGCCGGCAGCAGCGTGGCGATATTCGGCGTGGGCCCTGTAGGCCTGAGCGCCGTGATGGGCGCGGCGGTCTGCGGCTGCTCCCTCATCATCGCGGTCGACGTGCTTGAACCCCGCCTCGCCATGGCCCGCCAGCTCGGCGCCACGCATGCCGTGCTCGCCTCGCCCCAGGCGAACGTCGCCGAAGAAATCCGCAAAATTGCGCCGGGCGGCGTGGGCTACGCGCTCGACACGACCGGTCGAGCAGACAGCGTCCAACTCGCGCTCGATTCCCTCGCAGCGAAAGGGCACTTCGGATTCTGCACCGTGCCCGCCGAACCTCCGAAGATGTCTCGCGTAATGCTGCGCGGCATCTCGGTCCGCGGCATCCTGCAGGGCGATAGCGTTCCCGACGTTTTCATCCCGCGGATGGTCGAGCTGCACCGCGGCGGCCGTTTCCCGTTCGACAAAATGTTGACGAAGTATCCTTTCGAGCAAATCAATCAGGCGATTGCGGATCAAGCGGCAGGAAAAGTAGTGAAGCCGGTATTTGTCTTCGACTAGGAATCTCGCGCCGAATGATCGGCGTTATTTCAGGTAGGTCCGCACGATTTCGATCACGTCGTCCGCGGCTTCTTCCGACGATTTCGAATTTCGCGGCATGTGATTGCGGATATGGTCTTCCAGCAGCTCGCCCATCAGGCTGTTGATCGCGCCGCGCGCCGCGGCCAGCCGCTGCAGCACGTCCGCGCACTGCTCCTCGTCCTTGAGACCGCGCAGCACGCTCTCCAGCTGCCCGATCACCTTCTTCGTCCGCGTCACCAGATCTAGTCTTTCCTTCGATAAAGAGCGCATTTTTCTTGACTACCCTAGGGGGGTATAGTATCAAAGCCTCGGGCCCCGCGTCCACTCTTCCCGCAGCCTGCCGAGTATAGGGAACGCGCCGCTGTTCGCGCGAACGTTTTCTCGGACGCCGATTTTAACCCGCTGTTAACGATTCGCCGCCGCGCGCGTGTAATTTTCTACGCCGGGCGGCTTGTCCACGAAGACAATGATCCATTCAGCTCCATTCGCGCGACGGATTCTCTGCTCGCTGCTTCTGTGCGCGTTCGCGGCTACTTCGGCCCGCGCTCAACATTCGGCCGCATCGCCCTGCCTGCCCGATTCCCCAGTCCCGCAATCCAACGCATCGACGGCTCCCAACGCCAACTCCAGCGCAAGCAGCTCCCAGAATTCCGCGATGCCAGTAAGTCAAAATCCGCCAGACCAAAACGATTCAGCCGAATCCGACAATGTCACGCTGCTCCCGCATTCGGAAACCGACGGCTACTGGATCTCCGCGCAGGCCAACGTGATCTTCCAGTGGCATCCGTCGTTCCACGCCAGATACACCGGCACCAACAGCATGACGCCCGAGGCTCAAAGCGCCACCACGCACGTCGTCACCCTTTATACCGGCTGGACCGTGACGCCAACCACCGAGCTGTTCGCCGATTTCGAATACGCCACCGGCGGCGGAGTGGGCCGCGCCTTCGGATTGGCCGGTTATACCAACCTCGATTCCGTCCGCACCGTCTCCGGCGCGCAGCTTTCCACCACTCCCTATCTCGCGCGCCTGATGGTCCGCCAGATCGTCCCGCTCAGCAGCGAAACCACGGACGAGGAACGCGACGAATTCCACCTGGCCACGAAAGTTCCGGTCCGCCGCCTCGAATTTCGCGTCGGCAAGTTCGATCTGGCCGATTTCTTCGACCTCAACACCTGGGGCCAGGATAGCCACCTGCAATTCCTGAACTGGACCGTGGACAACAACGGCGCCTTCGACTACGCCGCCAACACGCGCGGCTACACCGACGGCGCCATCGTCGAATACTACGACCACTGGTTCGCCGCACGTTTCGCCGTGACCATGGAACCCAAGCAAGCCAACGGCATCAACCTCGACGCCGATATCGCCCGCGCACGCTCCGAAAACCTCGAATTGCAGGCCAGCGGCAAGCTCCTTGCGCACCGCGCCGGTACGGTTCGTGTGCTCAGCTACGTCAACGAAGCCGACATGGGAAATTACAAGGAGGCCATTGCCGCATTCGAGGATCACGAGACGGCGACGCCCAACATCATCGACACCCGCCGCCAGGGCCGCCACCGCTACGGCTTCGGCCTGAATTTCGAGCAATCGATCACGGACGACGTGGGAGTGTTCGGCCGCCTGGGCTGGAGCGACGGGCACAACGAGTCATGGGCCTATACCGAGGACGACCGCGAGCTCGATCTCGGCGGATTCTCGATGGGCGCGCCCTGGCACCGGAAGAACGATCGCGCCGGCGCGGCCTTTGTGGCCAACGGCATTACCGCCGATCATCAGCACTACCTCGCGCTCGGCGGCCTCGGCTTCCTGCTGGGCGATGGCGCCCTTACCTACGGCCCGGAAAAAATCTTCGAAGCCTTCTACACCGCGCATGTCTGGCGCGGGTTCTTCGTCTCCGCCGACATCCAGCACGTCAACAACCCCGGCTACAACCAGGCTCGCGGCCCTGTCACCGTCCCCGGCCTCCGTCTCCACGTCGACTTCTAAGCCGGGATCGCCGGTATTCGGGTGGCATGCCTCTGCGTTTGCCCTTCCGGGCTCCGCGCCCCCGACGCTCGAGGGTGCGGATTTATCTTCCAAGTCATTACGCTCGCAAACCAGAAATTCCGCGTTTACCCCATTCGCCGTCTAGGGCGCCGGAGGCGCGCTCGTCTGCGGCGCGGAATTCTGCGCCGGATTCGCCGCCCCCGCCGTCACCAGCACCACCGGCGGTCCCGGCTTCAACGCATCCATCACCTGCGCCGGCAACTTGTCCGCTCGTGCCACCAGCGCCGTCACCTGCCACATCTGCATGTCGCTCAGCGATTTCTCAAACCCTGGCATGCCGGTCAGCCGTATGCCATTCTTTACCTTCCAGTAGGTCACGCCCGCCGGATCGTCGGTCACGCGTCCATCCACGGTGAAAAGCTGCGGCGGACGTGGAAACTCCCCCTGCCCCACCGGCGGCACCGGCTGGTTCGGCAGACCATGGCACATGGCGCAGTTGTTCTGATAAATGTTCGCCCCGCTCACCAGCTCCGAAGTCGCGAAATTCGAAACGTCGCGGTTCGGCGCCTCGCGCTTGATCCGGCCGTAAAGTCCCG
>Ga0335085_10007913_pt1 | contig 16327 bp, 15 predicted proteins | sample Lox_Sample_45_FD_206712 | JGI IMG/M metagenome (GOLD analysis project Ga0335085, IMG submission 206712) | Soil microbial communities from Loxahatchee National Wildlife Refuge, Florida, United States - Lox_Sample_4.5 | ecosystem: Environmental > Terrestrial > Soil > Wetlands | place: USA...
CCTCGGCACCGGCACACGTAAGCTCTTGCACTGGCGCCGCCTCTACATCCTGCGCGGCAAACCCTTCGCGGTGACTATGGTGTACCTCAATGCCGGCCGCGCTCGCTTGACGCGCGAGCAGGTCGACCGTAACCCGACCTATTCGATACTCGAAGGGCTGCTGAGGGAACGCATCGGGCGCGCCGATGTTTCGATTCGCTATGAGCGCGGCGCACCTGAATTCTCCCGCGCTCTCGGCCTCGCCCGCGGCGCGCCGCTGATGGTGTTTGACCGGGTTTCCTACAACGCCCAGGGCATGCCACTTGAGCATTCCCTCTACTGTGCGCGCGCCGAGGCCTACGAATTCTCCCTTACCGTGCGCGGCAAGCTTCCTATTACCCGCTCCCTGAAAGCGGCCGGATCATGAAGCTGAGAGAGATCGAAAAGGAGATGTTGGTCGGCAAGCACGGTCTGGCCGTGCGTAGCGCAATCGAACACCAAGTGCGGGTCGGGGAGTTCTTTGGCGCGGAGGACTTCGTAGAGGTCACGCAAGCGCACGTAATGGGCGACACAGAGAGCCTGGGGCAAACAGGCATCGAATGGCTCGAGTCGCTCGCGAAGAACGACCCTGGGGCGCGCGTTCGCATCCCGACTATTACTGATCCGCGTGGCACAGATTTCGCGAAAGTCTTGGTCCTTAAGCAGCCCGCCTTCGCCGTGGACCTCGAACGTCGTGCGATCGAGGCTTTCAAACGCCTCGGTGTGCTGATGACCGACACCTGCGTCAACTACCAAACTATCCAGGCTCCGGCGCGAGGCGAAAGCGTGGCGTTTGGCGACACGGGGGTCGTCATCTACTCGAACTCGGTCTGTGGTGCGCGCTCGAACTTCGAGGGTGGCCCCTCGGCATTGGCGGCCGGTCTGACTGGACGCACGCCACGCTACGGCTTTCACCTCGATGCGGTCCGCCGCGCAACGATGCGCATACGCGTCGAATGGCAGCCGCAGACGCTCAACGACTGGGGCGCCCTCGGCGGCGTAGTTGGGAAGCTTGCCGGGCACTACTGGGCCGTACCTTACATGGAGGGCATCGAGCGAACACCGGGTTCCGATGAGCTAAAGCACTTTGGCGCTGCGATGGCGAGCTTTGGGTCGATCGCTATGTTCCACATCGCTGAGGTGACGCCCGAGGCGAACCCCGGCGGGCTGCCGGTAGCGCATCGAGTAAGCGAGAAGGAGGTGCGTGCCCTACAGAACGCCTACGCAAGCGGCAAGGAGATCGACGTCGTGGTCTTCTCCGCGCCCCAGCTTAGCCTCTACGAATTGCGTGCGCTCGCGGCGCTATGCGATGGGCGGTGTTTCGAGCGCCCGCTACTCGCGATCACCAGCCCACAAGTCAAACCCGATGCCGATCGCATGGGCCTCACCGCACGCATCGAGGCCGCGGGCGGGCACGTACTCTCTGGCATGTGCTTTTATCAGTCCTACGCCCGTGAGATCGCTGAGGCGAATGGCTGGAAACGCCTAGCGACCAACAGCGCGAAGATGGTGAACATCCTCGGCGGCTACGGCTATGTCCCGCACCTTGCCTCGATGGAGCAATGCGTCGAGGCGGCCACGACCGGTAAGCTCCCATGAAGACGCTCGTTGCCCGCCAGGCCATGGGCAAGATGGTGCGCGGTGAAGCGCTCGTCGCAAAGGACGGCTTCTCCGCACGCTACGACCTTGACCGCGCTAAGGGAGTGTTCTCGCGCCCATCACACCAGCTCGCGGGCAAGTCATATGTGGGCAAGATTCTTGTGCTTGATACGTCAAAGGGGGGCGTAGCAAGCGCTTGGATGCTGCGCGAGATGGCATCGCGCGGCCTGGTGCCGCTTGCCATCGTCTTCAATAGCGTGAATCCGATCCTCGCTCAAGGTGCAGCCTTCGGCGACATCACGCTCGTCTCAGGTTTCGACTGTGATGTCACCGACCAGATTCCGCGTGGGGCGACGGTGGAGATCGACCCAGCAGCGCGCACCGTAAGTATCCTGGAATGACTTACGACTACATCGTCATCGGTGCTGGGTCCGCCGGTTGCGTACTTGCTAACCGCCTGAGCGCGGATCGGCGGCACACTGTACTCCTCCTGGAGGCGGGTCCCGCGGACACTAATCCCTGGATCCACGTGCCGATCGGGTACGGCAAGACCATGTTCCACCCGGTACTCAACTGGGGCTTCGAGACCGAGCCCGATCCGAACATGAACGGACGGCGCGTGTACTGGCCGCGCGGGCGCGTGCTCGGTGGCTCTAGTGCGGTGAACGGCCTCATCCAGATCCGCGGCCAACCTGAAGACTTTGACGCTTGGGAGGCCCGAGGCGCGCAGGGGTGGGGTTTCAAGGGGGTGGAAAAGTACTTCTCTAAGTCGCTTGAATTTCTGTCGGTCGAACCTATCCGACAAAAGGTCGAGCTAGTGGATGCTTTCATCTCGGGTGCGAACGAGATTGGCATTCCGCGTAATGATGACTTCAACGGCTCGACGCAAGAGGGCGCTGGTTACCTACACCTGACAACTCGAAATGGATGGCGATGCTCTGCCGCGGTCGCCTACTTGCGCCCAGCGCGAGGCCGTCCAAACCTTACTGTCGAGACTAGTGCGCATGTTACGTCGATCGTCTTTGAACAAAGGCGTGCGTCAGGCGTGACATTTAGGAAGAACCATGGCGTCTCAACAGCGAAAGCAAATCGAGAGGTAATCCTCGCCGCGGGGGCGCTACAGTCACCGCAGCTACTCCAGCTCTCGGGCGTCGGTCCGAGCGAGCTTCTGCGCCGGAATGGCGTGAGCGTCGTGGCAGAGCTGCCTGGTGTTGGCAAGAACCTCCAGGATCACCTCGCAATGCGCTACCTCTTTAGGTGTACCAAGCCAGTGACAACAAACGACGACCTAAAGAACGCCTGGCGTAAAGCCCTCCTCGGACTGCGCTACATTCTCTGGCGTAGCGGGCCTATGGCGATCGGCGTGATGACGGGAGGCCTTATCACCAAGTTGCTGCCGGAGTCGAAGACGCCGGACATGCAGGTGTTCATCAGCACGGTAAGCGCCGAGCAGCGCGGAATGGAACCACACAGGTTTCCAGGCTTTACGCTGGCCTACTACCCGTTGCGGCCGACGAGTCTTGGCTCGGTGGAGATCAAGTCAGCTAACCCGCTCGAGGCGCCAGCCATATGCGCGAACTACTTGTCGACCGAATATGACCGACGGCTGATGGTTGAGGGCGCGAGACTCGTGCGCCGTCTTACTAAGACTCGGTCCTTGAGCGCCTATATTCGAGAGGAGCTCCAGCCGGGGGTGCTCGCGCAGAGTGACGAAGAACTCCTTTCTGCAGCGCGTAAGTTTGGCTCCTCTGGGTACCACCCGGTAGGCACGTGCCGCATCGGCACTGACGACATGGCGGTGGTGGACCCGCGCCTGCGCGTGCGTAACGTAGCGAGTCTACGCGTGGTGGATGCTTCCGTCATGCCAACGGTGGTCTCGGGAAATACTAATGCCGCGGCGATAATGATCGGTGAAAGGGGCGCCGACCTTATCCTTGAGGACGCGCGCGGCGCCGGGACCTCCCACTAGGGTCTTGCGGCTGCCTCCGCGTCTTACCGGCGAAGCCCTCTAGGCAGGTCCCAAGATTCATTCGCTCATGGGGCAGCGCCCTCTCCCGTCTAGGGAGTGCGGAGCGTTCCCTCAAGGCGGTTTGCGATACGCTCGGCATCAAGATCGAGCGACGCTCGCGTCTCGCTAGCGGCATCGAGTAGCCAGCTTGCGAGATAGTCAGCGACGGAACTTCGCACGTAAAGGCGTAGGACTGGTCGAGCGTCTACGCACTGCAAGATAACCTGAGCTTTGGCAAGTATGGATTGCGCGCATTGCAAGGGTGCAAACGTCGCCGCATGCAAATCTAGCGAGCAACCCTTCGCTAGCACCGCGCGAACGTGTCTGCCTGCAATCTGGATCACGGCGCGGCTAGCCGAAACATCTGTAACGGAGTGCAGCGTCTCTGAGCAGCAGGTTACGAGCGCGTCGTATAGGCGCCCATGGTGCCCTTCGCTAGCCGCTACAAGCCATTCGTTAGGGCCCAGCCATAGGGCGGCACAATCCTCCCGACCCGCCCAAGTATTCGCCAATGAAGGAAGCGCGATACCGAGGGCTTCTTCTGCAGCATGTGCGAAGCGAGGGTCACTCAAGTCGCCACGCACGTTGATTTGCGTCGTGAAGCGAAGCTCACGGATATCAAAGCAGTCCGACTTACTGCTCGCTGTGGCGAATCTCGCCTCCCAGCCCGAGAGCGGACTCTGGCGCAAGTCAATCGATCCCATCGCGGCGCTTACCTGCCCTGTCGAAGAAGATTGGATCGGTCACCGTCATTGGCTTCACGGCAGATGGGCCCACGCAATAGACAGTTTTCCCACGCAGTGCGCGCCCAGATTGAATGAGAGCTAGGGCAAAGCCGGATGCTAGGTTCGGACTGAAGTAACTTGAGGTCACGTGACCCAAAGAAGAGCTTCCTCGCTGTGGATCGTAGCTTGCGCAATTCGGCTCGCCAACGAGGTGGGCTCCTTCTGGCGCGACGAAGTTCTTGTCGGACGGAACGAGTCCGACGAGCTGCTTTCGGTCGCCGCGCGATGTGTCTGGCCGGCTAAAGGAACGTCGGCCAATAAAGTCCCCCTTTTTCGCGGAGACAATCCAATCCATCCCGAGATCGTGTGGCGTTACAGTTCCGTCGGTGTCTTGGCCGATAATGATGTATCCCTTCTCTGCTCGAAGGACGTGCATCGCCTCGGTTCCGTACGGTGTCAGGCCATGATGTTTTCCGACCTCGATCAACGCGTTCCACAGAGCGAGTCCGTGCCACCACGGCACATTGACCTCGTAAGCAAGCTCACCGCTAAAGCTGATCCGAAATAAGCGTGCCGCAAGCCCTGCCACCAATCCCTCGCGATACGTCATGAACGGAAAGGCCGCTGCAGAGAGTTCCATGGTCGGGGCCAGCGCTTGTAGGATTCTGCGCGAGCTAGGTCCGGCTACCGCAACGGTCGCCCATTGCTCCGTGACAGAGGTGCAAAAGACCCTGAGCTCCGGCCATTCGGTCTGCAGCCACTCTTCGAGATGGTCCAGAACGCGACCCGCGTTGCCCGTAGTCGTAGTCATTAGATAGCGGTGCTCGCCCAGACGAGTCGTAACGCCATCGTCCATTGCCATGCCATCGGGCTTGCACATGAGCCCGTAGCGACAGGCGCCAACGGCCAGACTTGTCCATGCGTTGGTGTAGACACGGTTGAGAAACTCAGTAGCGTCGGGCCCCTGGATATCGATCTTTCCCAGCGTGCTCGCGTCCATGACACCGGCCGTGGTGCGCACCGCCCTAACCTCGCGTAGTACTGCTTCCTCCATCGTCTCGCCAGAACGCGGGTAGAAGCGAGGGCGTCTCCATTGGCCGACATCTTCGAATACAGCACCGTGCTCGGCGTGCCAGACGTGGATAGAGGTATTGCGTATCGGATCGGAGAGCGCACCTTGATTGCGCCCCGCGAGTGCCCCGAACGTCACCGGAACGAAGGGCGGGCGAAATGTCGTGGTTCCCACTTCCGCGATTGGCTTGCCGATCGCACTCGCGAGGAGCGCCAAGCCAGTTACATTCGAGGTTTTGCCCTGATCGGTGGACATTCCAAGGGTGGTGTAGCGCTTCGCATGCTCCACCGAGCGAAATCCCTCCCGAGCGGCCAGTTGAACGTCCTGCTCGGTCACGTCTCCCTGAAAATCTACGAAATGTTTGCCAGGAAGGCGTTCGCGAAGAAGTGCTTGCACAGACCAGAGCGGCTCGACTCTCAGATCGTCTCCAGGCTCGAGTGGATTAGTTTTGGCGCGATACCCGAGCGCGGTAAGGGCGCGAGCACCCGCATTGGCACCGTCCGTAAGAGCACGCTCGAGTGCGAAACATGCGTTAATCGCTCCCGCCGTGTCGACCGATTGGGGTGAACGGTGCGGAAGGAAGCAGCCCAGTTGCTCGTCATACCGTAGCGTGCCGGGCGATTGGCTAAAGAGATGCACCGCCGGGTTAAAGCCCCCAGATACCAGCACATGGTCACACGCGAGGCGGCGAAGCGACCCTCCACCCGTGGGCAGCACACCTACGGAGCGTACGCGCTTCCCGCCGGATGCGAACGCGACGACATGGCCGGGGACCACTTCCAGATCCAAGTCGCGAGCACGGCGAAGCAGGTCGGCCGTAGGCGCGGCACGCAGGTCGACGATATGCGTAAGGTTGCACGCGGCGGTGTGAGTCGCAAGAGAAAGCTCAAAGCCGACGTCGTTATTTGTGAATGCAACCCCGGTCTTACCGAGAGATACGCCGTACCTGTTGGCATAGGTACAGCCCGCGCTTGAAAGGAAGATACCCGGCAAGTCGTTGTTGCCGAAGACTAGCGGCCGATCGTACGCTCCAGTGGCCAAGACGGCGCGCCTTGCCCTGATATGCCAGATGCGCTTTCGGGCGACATCGGACAACCGACCACGCGCAAGGTGATCCGTACGGCGTTCGGAGGCGACAAAGTAGTTGTGATCGTAGTAGCCGAACACCGAGGTACGTCGGAGGACGAGCACATTGGGCAGCGAGTCAAGCTCCCGTACCACCATCGACAACCATTCGCTCGACGACGCACTGGCTATCAGGCTCTCTCTTGAGAGGAGCGTGCCGCCGAGCTCCGGCTCTGTCTCAACCAGCACGACGCGTACGCCTGCACGGCCCGCCGCGAGCGCCGCTGAGAGCCCCGCAGGCCCCGCACCGACTACAAGTACATCGCAGTGCCAATGCATGTGATCGTACAAATCGGGGTCGCGCTCGCGAGATGCAACACCGTGGCCTGCAGCTGCGCGAATGGCCGGCTCGTAGAATCGCTTCCAGAACTTCGCGGGCCATTTGAAGGTCTTGTTGTAGAACCCAGCCACTAGCACTGGGGCGCCAAGTCCCTGAACGGCGCGCAGATCGAAGTCGACGCTTGGCCAACAGTTGACGCTAAAGGCCTCTAAACCTTCATACAGTTCGATTTCCGTACTTCGAAGGTTCGGCTCAGTGTGCGCACCACGCTCCAGTTGCACCAAAGCGTTGGGTTCCTCGTGTCCTGCAGTCATCACGCCCCGCGGACGATGGTACTTAATGCTGCGCGAGACAAGATGTACGCCGTTCGCCAGAAGGGCCGAGGCGAGCGTGTCGCCCGAGAAGCCGATGAAGCGATGGCCGTTGAACGCGAAGGCCAGCGATTTCGAGCGCTCTATGCGCCCAGTCTTCGCGAGTCGGAATTCATTATTCATGACGGCAGGTCGAACGCCGGTTCCCCGGGCTTGTAGGTCGCGAGGAACTCATGCGTAACCGTGTGGCGAGCCGCGTTAAACCAACGCCGGCAACCGTGCGTATGAACCCAACGCTCTCGAAATGCGCCCTTAGGATTGTGTCGTATGAATAGGTACTGGGCCCATTCCTCGTCGGATAGCGCAGCTGGGTTCTTTGGGTAGGCGATATGTGCCTCGCCCCCGTACGAGAATTCGAGTTCGTCTCTCTCGCCGCACCACGGACATCTGATTCTCAGCATCTCAGTGCGCGACTGCCGCCGCCCCGTGCTCATCGATCAAGGCGCCCGTTGTAAACCGCTCCAAGGAGAACGGCGCATTGAGCGGATGCGGTTCACCGGTTGCGATCGTATGAGCGAATACCCATCCCGAACCGGGTGTCGCCTTGAAGCCGCCGGTTCCCCACCCACAGTTAATGAAGAGTCCCCTTACCGGCGTCTTGGAGATAATCGGCGACGCATCTGGGCAGACGTCAACTATTCCGCCCCAGGAGCGCATCATGCGCAGGCGACTCATCTCCGGAAAGAGCTCGACCAACGCAGCCATCTGATGCTCGATGATATGAAAGGAACCGCGCTGGCTATACGAGTTGTACGCATCGATGCCAGCGCCGATGACGAGCTCGCCCTTGTCGGATTGACTCAAATAGACATGCACTGCGTTGGACATCACAACGCACGGTACGAGCGGCTTAATGGGTTCCGATACCAACGCCTGGAGCGGGTGGCTTTGTATGGGCAGGCGGATATCCGCCATCGAGGCGACGACGGAGCTGTGGCCAGCTGCAGCGATTGCTACCTTCGAAGTCCCAATAGTGCCGCGGGTAGTGCGTAGACCGGTCACAGAGCCCCGCTCCCGGAGGATCCCCGTCACCTCGCAATTTTGAACTATGTCTACGCCTAGATTGTCTGCCGCACGCGCTAGTCCCCACGCCAGAGTATCGTGGCGCGCAATACCCCCGCGTCGCTGCAGCGTCGCACCCAGCACCGGGTAGCGGGCACCGGCCGAGATATCGAGAATCGGGCAGATGGCCTTCGCCTCTTCGGGCGTCAACCACTCGGCGTCGATGCCGTTTAGCTTGTTGGCTTCGACGCGCCGAACACCTTCGCGCACGTCGGATAGGTTATGGGCGAGATTGAGTACGCCGCGCTGGCTGAACATCAGGTTGATGCCAAGGTCCTCGGTCAGGCCCTCCCAGAGCTTGAGCGCGTGCTCATAGAGCGCGCCGCTCTCGTTCCACAGATAGTTGGAGCGGATGATCGTGGTATTGCGGCCGGTATTTCCTCCACCGATCCAGCCTCTTTCAAGCACGGCCACATTTCTAATGCGATGGTTCTTCGCCAAGTAATAGGCCGTCGCAAGTCCATGGCCTCCGCCACCAATGATGACCACGTCATACCGAGGTCGCGGAGCGACTTCGCGCCAGAAGGGCTTCCAGTCGCGGTGCCCGGAAGCGGCGTGCCGTAGCAGGCTGAAAAGAGAGAACCGTTCCAATGCTGATCTCGAGGGCACATCGTAGACGCAGGGCCCACTCGGGCATTGAATCCGCACGACACTTTGTTTAATCTAAACGTCATCTGTCAATAGGCACTGATAGCGGAGTGACTGCCGGGAAGTCATGCGAGCGAAACGAGTAACGCCAGGGCGGTTGCCAAGCGAGAGTCGCTCCCCGAGGCTCAGGGTGGGGTTTGTATTGACGCCTCGCTTCACGCTGACAGCGTTTGCGGGCTTTGTGGATGCGCTGCGCCTCGCCGCGGACGAAGGCGATCGAAGCCGCCAGATCGATTGTAGCTGGGAAATGCTGGGTGACTCGACCCGCCCTATCTCATCTAGCTGTGGCGCCACCGTCCAACCCACGGGCCCGATGAGCGAACCCGAGCGCTTCGACTACATCGTCGTGGTCGGCGGTCTGTTACATGGCGGTCAAAATGTGGCGCCGGGTGTGTACTCGTTTCTCCGCGCCGCTGCACGCGCCGGCGTTGGGCTCATTGGACTATGCACGGGGTCTTTTGTGCTCGCGCGAGCAGGCGTACTAGAGGGCTACGCCGCGTGCGTGAGTTGGTTTCACAGGGAGGACTTCGAAGGCGAGTTTCCGGGCCATACCCTCGTGACAAATCGCATGTTCATAGTTGACCGCGACCGGATGACCTGCGCAGGTGGCACAAGCGTTGTTCACCTTGCAGCACATCTCATTGAAAAGCATTGTGGGCGCGGGCTTGCGACAAAGAGTCTGCGCATTCTCATTGAGACTCAACCACTGCCTGCGAGTACGCCTCAGCCAGAGTCCGTCGCTACTCGTCCAGCGACAGACCTCGTTGTGAAAAGAGCGATGTTGCTGATCGAACAGCAAATCGCAAAGAACACGCCATTTGCTGAATTGGCCGAAGCGCTCGGACTCAGCCTGCGCCAGCTTGAGCGGCGATTTATGATGGACGTTCGTATGACGCCAAAGGCCTACCGACTGCACCTACGCCTTGCGCGTGCAAAATGGATGATTGAGCATACTGACCAATCACTCACCGATATCGGCTTCGAATGCGGATTCGGGGACGGCTCGCACTTCTCACGCGCATTCAGCAGTCACTTCAAAGCCCTCCCCTCTAGCTTGAGGGTGGGATCGCGTATTAGCTTGCGCCGGTAGCGCCGCGTATCGAACCAAGGGAGTGCATCGAAGCGACTCCACAAAAAATGGTGGCCTCATTTCTGCACACTACCGCTGCCGAATGATGCGTCGCGAAATGTCGTTGGAATGCGATTCTATGTCGCGAATCGGCAATCCTGCCGTAACACCCTTAGATAACGTTCTTCAGAAATCAGCGGGTTCCGGAGGTCCCTCATCATAGCGCCTCGGGGCCACGAAGGCGCCACAGACTTGAGGCTGCGCAGGGACAAGACATGAGACTTTGGCTCTTGGGAACCGGAACACCAACACCGTCGCTCCGTCGGATGTGTTCAGGGTACGCACTCGAAATCGGCGATTCTTTGCTTTTGTTCGATCACGGCTTTGGCGCGCACCACCGGCTCCTGGAAATCGGGATTCCAGCCACGCGCGTCACGCATTTCTTCTGCAGCCATTTGCACTACGACCACATGGGTGACTACCCTCGGCTACTTCTAACGCGCTGGGATCAGGGTGCGGGAAAGCTGCCAGAGCTCAATGTATATGGGCCCCCACCGCTAAAACTCGTGACGCGCGCGCTCTTTGAAGAAGGAGGAGCATTCTGGCCAGATCTCGTTGCACGTACCGAGCATATGTGCAGCATCTCCATCTATCGTGCAAGGGGCGGTGAAGGCGAGCGCAGGAAGCCCGTCCCGATTGTGACGGAGCTGCGACCGAACGATACGGTTAGCGGTGGCAATTGGACGGTAAGAGCAGTTGGAGTCGCCCACTTTGGTCCGCAGTTAGTTTCGTACGGCTATCGCCTTGATTCACCGGAAGGGTCGTTCGTCTACTCCGGCGACAGCGGTCCATGCGCGTCGATGGAGCGCTTGGCGCAGGGCTGTGATGTCTTGGTGCACATGTGCCATTACCTCTCCGGCACACAGCTTTGCCCTGAGTTCGCCGAGTCCTGCATGGGGCACCTTGAGCTTGCGCGTCTCGGGCAAAAGGCGGGCGTTAAGACGCTGGTGTTATCACATGTCACCGAGCAAATAGATCAGCCCGGAGTGCGTGAAAGGGTTGTGCGCGAGATGAGCGAGATATACAAGGGAAACCTCGTCTTCGGGGACGATTGCCTGGAAATTCCCATTCGCGGCGTCAATGCGGCGAAGCTGCAATGATCTACGGGGCGCAGCTCGTTTCTTGCTGTGACGACCTCCTATCCTGGCCCGTCTCCGATTGCGGCATATCCTGCCATCGAGCAAGTGGCAAGCTAGCTCGTAGTGCCATGCGATGTCCTGGGACCACCGTCGGACTTCCCCTACCGTCAATTGGGATGCACAGGTGAGCCGATGCGTAGCGCGGTTTCTCGAGAAAATCGGCGACCTGCTCGGGGTGGCGGCGGCGGCGATCATGATGCTACTCGCTGCGCCGGTAATCTACGACGCGGTAGCGCGCGACTTAGGCTATCCGACCATCTGGGGATTCGAAGTCACGCTGTACGCGCTTATCGCTGGCGCGTTCCTCGCCAACGCGCAGGCGCTAAAGCACGGCAATCACTTCCGCGTCAGGGTGCTGCTCACTCTATTCCCGCGCGCAGCCAAATACTTCGACTGGCTCGCTTGGGTCACGACCCTCGTGTTCGGAGCGGTGATCGCGGGGGCTGGGACGATGTTTGTAGGCTACTCGTATACGAACGACATCCACGCGCCGACACTACTCGGCACGCCGATGTGGATCCCGCAGTCGGCACTGCCGCTCGGAGGCCTGGCGTTGGTGTTGCAGTCCCTGGCGCTACTCCTCGGGGGGCACGCGGGCCGCTCCGAGGCGGAATACGTGGAATAGAGCCGTACCGGCCAGGACTCGTGCATGAACCTCTCAGGAGAAGCTGCAGGGCTGATCGCGGTTGGTCTGCTGTTCGCGTTCATGCTTGCAAGCATCCCGGTGTTCGTTGCCATGGGCCTAGCCGCGTTCATAGGCTTTGCCATAACCGGCGAGTTCGAGCAGTCTCTGCGCAGCTTTGCCCAAATAGTGTGGCAGAGCTCGTCAATTTTCGAGCTTGTCGCGATCCCGCTTTTCATCTTCGCCGGGCTGCTCTCGGAGCAGATCTCGGCAGGCCGCGACCTGTTCGACGTCGCCAAGGCCTGGGTCGGTCGTGTCCCGAACGCCCTAGGCGTTGCGACCATCCTTGCCTGCGGGATCTTTGCCGCAATCAGCGGCTCGAGCATAGCCACGGCTGCGAGTATTGGCGTGGTGTCGATCCCGCTGTTGCTCGGCGAGCGCTACTCCAAGGCCCAGGCGGGTGGCTTCGTCGCTGCGGGCGGAACGCTCGGAATCCTGATCCCTCCGAGTATCCCGTTCATTCTGTACGGCGTAATTACCGAGACCTCAATTGGCCAACTTTTCATGGCTGGTATCGTCCCGGGCCTCATCATGATGATCCTGTTCGCGGTTTGGGTCACACTGAGTCGGCCGCGAATCGTCGAGGAACGTGCTCCAAGCTGGAGCGAGCGCTTGGCCGCGACGCGCAAGGGCGTCGGCATCCTGCTGCTGCCGGTGGTAATCATCGCTTCGATCTACACCGGGGTGTTCACGCCCTCCGAGGTAGCAGCACTCGCAGTGGCATATGTCTGCGCGCTTGGCCTGGTGCAGCGCCGTCTCACGCTGCGCCGATTCATCGATGCTGGCCTCGCGACAACCCGAACCACGGCGATGCTCTTCATGTTGATCGTGTTCGGGCAATACTTCGCCCACTTCCTGACCTTCGAGCAACTGCCACAGGCGCTTGCACAGTGGATTTCATCGTTCTCCAGTGGCCCGCTTGTCACAGTCACCATCCTGATCATCGCTTACGTGCTGCTCGGCGTGTTCCTCGAGAGCGCGGCGATGCTACTAATCTCCGTGCCGATCTTCCTTCCGGTCGCCGAATCGATTGGCATTCACCCGATAGTTTTCGGCGTATTCGCGTGTATCGCTCAGGAGATCGCGCAAATCCATCCGCCGATCGGTATCAATCTTTTCACCATCCACGGGATTTCGAGAATACCCATCTGGGACCTGGCGAAGGGCACGTTCGCTTTTCTCGTCATTCAGATCGGGATGCTCTACGCGGTGTACTTTTTTCCTCAACTCGCCCTGTGGATCCCGCAGCATATGATGACGAGGTAAGGGGCTCGGCGTAGATGCCTGCGCACAAACGAGGGTGCCACGGCCTCCATGAGGGCGCGGACGCCTGACTGCCGTAGATCAACTGTTACAAGGAGAACGAGATGAAGCGCTGGATGATTGCTTTTTCTGCCGCGGGGCTCGGACTGGTCGCTGCTTTTCAAGCGCGGGCTGCCGAGACGGTCACCCTAACATTGTCGACCTGGGGCAGTCCGAATCATCCGCAGGTTAAGAACTTCATACCAAGCTTCATGGCGCTCGCGGAAAAGCAAAGTAGCGGACAGCTCAAGTTCAAGTACTTTCCGAACGGCATGATGGTGAAAGAGGCGTTCGTCGACACTGCGGTGCCGAACGGTACGGTCGACATCTCACTCACGACGATGGACAACTGGACCGGACGGATTCCCGTGATGGGCATTACGTCTACGCCCTTGTGGACGTTCTCCATGCGCGATGCCAAATCCAAGTTAGAGCCCGGGCAACCGATCTTTGAGTACTTCAATTCTGCGCTCGAGAAGGACAATGTGAAGCTGCTCGCGCTCTTTGACGTGGGGCCCGCTCTTGTTTCCACGAACTTCCCATTGCGCACTCCGGCCGACATTAAAGGCAAAGTGATTCGAGCAGTGTCTAAAGGATCGGCCGTGGTCCTTAAGGCACTGCAGGCCTCCCCTGTTGTGCTTTCGGTCGGCGACGTCTACTCGGCGCTGCAGCGGCATACTATCGACGGCGCATTCAGCGGTATCGGCGCCGCTTGGGGACTTAAGTACTACGAAGTTTCCAAGTATGCGATGGGTACGAACGGTCTCACCGGCACGTTCATAAATGGGTACGTCATGAATCTGGCGAAATTCAACTCCTTGCCCAAGGATATGCAGACTGTGCTGATGCATGCTGCTGGGCAGGCACGAGATGAAATGCAAGACGTAATGATCAAAGCGTACGACGAGGATTTGCAGGAAATCGCCGGGAAGGGCGTCCAGGTATTCGTGCCGCAGCCCGGTTCTAAGGAGTGGAATGCATGGCTAGGCGCGTTGGCAGACTTCAAGGCGAGCAGCGAGAAATCCTATCCGCCCGAGTTGTTGAAGCTCGTTGTGCACTGAGCCACTGAGCTCGCGAATAACATTTGCTACGCGCCAGCGGGAAGACGCCAGATCGGCCGGCGTATGGTGCTCACCGCACGTTCCTATACGTGACGTTCCCATTTCACCTATACTGCGGATGCAGTTCCGACCAAGGAGGGCCACCATGGCCAAGAAAAAAGCAAAGAAAAAGGGCAAAAAGAAGAAGTAGGTAACCCGCTGTAGCAATCTCCTTTAGGGGTAGTATCGCTGCGGCGATCGGGGTCTACCGGATCGCCGCAGCGTTAAGAATATCGTTCACCTCTTAGCCCTCAAACGCGCAACCTTCGGCAAGTCCCGAGGTCACATTTGCCATGCGATTTCGTTGCATCGTTTCTTACCGCACAAGCCGGAGCAAGACCCTATAGGTACTAACTATTTGATAATCCGCATGGCGCCGTAAGCCGATATTCGTCTTGAGGGGGAAGGCCCCATAAAGTCAACTATCGACGCATCCCGAATATCCCTTTAGGCGGAAGCGGTACGCACCGCACCTAACTTGCGTTCCGGCATCTCGTCACAGGGCAGCTGACTCCTTACTCAGCAAATTTGCGAACCGTCTTCCGCGATCCGGAAGCTCGCGCATCGCTTCGGCAAACCCGGCGTTCATGCGCCTCAAGCGTTCAGCCATTACACCCATGACGTGCCGAGCGAACTCAGGAGACTCGCGGACCAATAGATCAAATTGCCGCTTGTTCATCGAGATGACCTGACATCTCGAGCGAGTAATGACCGTGGCACTGCGCGCGGAGGAGTCGACCAGCGCCATCTCTCCTAGCAGTGCGCCAGGCCCAGCTATTTCGATTACTGCGCCCGCTACACAAACCGCGGCCGAACCGCCCAGCAGGACGTACATATCGTTGCCCGGTTCTCCTTCCCTGAATAGCGTAAGACCAGCCTCCAATGCCTGCACCGTTCTCGCTCCACGAAAGTGTGCCACTAGATCCACTGGGCGCCCCCGACTGCCAACGCTCAAGAGGGTGAGGATAGCGCCGTTTCGTCTTCTCCCCTCTCTTGCCTAGAACCAACCTGGGGAGGATCTTGTGTCCGCGACCGCCAACACCATTGCGGAACCAAAGCACCGACATCGGCGTGCGGTGACGGTGGTGGGAATCTACCTGCAGGCGCCCGAGACCGTTGCGGCGGGGCTGAGGCCTGCCCAGAGCGTATTGCGGATGGCGGGTGACGTTAGTTAGGGAGCGACCCAACAATGCGATCCGAAGCGCACGAGCGGTTCTGGCGCACGTACGAAGCGCTGAGCAAGCACGGGGCTTGCGATTCGCCGGGCGGTAATGAGTATCAGCGCGTACTAGCCGAGTGGGACAAAGCCGGGCAGCCTGAGCCGTGTTCCGAATTCATTCGCAGGAGAGCGAATATCGGGCCATTTGGCGAGGAACCGCCTGCAACGACGCAGTAACTCTGGGTGGAGGCGCCGGAAGGGATTGAGCGGCCTCGACCCGAAGGCCAGCAGAGGCCACGGGATTTAATCCCGGGCTAGTGCCGCGAAGAGGCGAAGGGCTCGGCGCGATCCAGCCCCAAAGACAACTCGCCGTGCGAACCGCCGGCCGGAGTCAGTTGACCACGATTAGTCGTCGGCCCGGCCATTGCTGGCGCGAACAATGGCCCCCTGAGACTATCTTTCGGCCGCACGCGTACAGACGGCGATAGTTGTCAGGTTGTTTGGAGGGCCCGCCACTAGCGCCCCTCGCAGGCGCTGCTTGCGCGCCCTCTTCCCCGGCTAGACAGTAAAGCTCACCTCACCGAGGCCGTCTCGGCGTCGGGGCGGCTTCGCATCCTTGGATTCCCTCGCAACCCTGTAAGCAGCGTGTCGATGGCTGTTGTCCGCCAAAGGCCGTTGAGGTCCTTTTGCGGCCGGTTTTAGCGCCGACAAAATGATGGGTAAATCGATGTGACGTCGCGGTCGCGCGAAGCAACAATCCTTGCAATATCAATGTGAAACTTCCGTGAGCGGCCCGAGACATAGGTAACAGGGCGTACCGGACACATAGGTAACACTTTCCGCCTTCGAGCGGGAGGTGTCTATGCCGTGGAAGGAGTGTTCGGTGATGGACGAGCGCCTGCGGTTTG
>Ga0335085_10007915_pt1 | contig 16323 bp, 16 predicted proteins | sample Lox_Sample_45_FD_206712 | JGI IMG/M metagenome (GOLD analysis project Ga0335085, IMG submission 206712) | Soil microbial communities from Loxahatchee National Wildlife Refuge, Florida, United States - Lox_Sample_4.5 | ecosystem: Environmental > Terrestrial > Soil > Wetlands | place: USA...
CCCCGCGCTGTCCTCGATGCGGGCGATCTGCTCGAGCTGCTGCTGCGAGAGGAGCTCGAAGCGTGTGTCGAAGGCGACGCGTCCGGCCAGGCGCGGGTTGCTCCAGAGCACCCAATCCGCGTACGGACTCGTCGCGAAGACGCGACCGTTGGTGCCCGCCGCGGCGGCGGTCGAACGTGCGGCGCCGGCGGGGAAGGCGTGGGTGAACCAGCTCGTGGGCTTGGTCGCAACGCCGGCGAGGGCGACGAGGAGCGAGCCGAGGATCGTGAGCGAGAGGATCCGGTTGAGGCGTCCGGGCTCCTCGACCGGGGCGCGCAGGCGATCGACCAGCGGGGGGAGCACTGCGAGGGCGACGAGGGCGATCCACGCGATGTTGCGGACCGCCTGGAACGAGACCACGGCCATGACGACGAATGCGATCTGGTCGAACCAGGGCAGATCGCGTCCGGCCTTGCCGATCAGCCACAGGCCGCCCAGCACCAGGATGAAGACCGGCGCCGTGACGATGCCGAGCGTGGTGGGCGCCCATTCGGTGACGAGGTGCTTGAAGTCGCTTCCGAGCAGGACTTTCTCGTAGTACGCCGGGAGGTGCAGCGCGTACGGCGACGCGAATACGCAGGCCCACGGCGCCAGGAGCAAAACGAGTCCGTGTCCGCTCGGGCGCCGCTGAGTCGCCAGCGTCACGAGTCCTGCGAGGGAGACGAGACCGGCCCCGAGGAGGACCGACCCGTGCAGGTTCGCCCAGAGGACGAGCAGCGGCAAGGTCGCGAAGACCCGGCGCGACGGCCGGCGCGCGTCGGCCATGAGGAGCCAGAGCGTCGCGGTGAAGAGCGGGAAGGCGAACGACTGCGTGCGCATCACCGATGCGACCGGGTAATAGGCGAGGACGGCCGGGATGGCGATCCAGGTCACCGAGCGCGCCGTCGCCCCGTTCTTCCTCGCGATCAAGGCGGCGCCGACGAGGGCGCCCGTGGCAAGGAGGGCGTGAACCAGCATCGCGAGCTTGATCCCCCCAAGTCGCCACAGGCCGTAGAGCGCGACCTGCCCGAGCCACTGCTGGTCGATCCAACGCCCGCCGTGGCTCCAGAGCGTGAGGGTGTCGTGTGAGGGCAGCCCGTGCTGCACGATCCAGCGCCCGGAGACGAGCGCGAGCCAGCCGTCTCCACCCAGTCCTCTCCGGAGGGCCACCAGCAGCACGATCGTGAAGGCGCCCAGCGCGACGACGAGGAGTCCGTTCTCCTCGAGCGCGGCGGCAAATCTGCTGGTTCTCGGCGGCGCCGTGGTGACCTCTTGGGTGCTCATCTCTTCCATCAAAGTCCTTATCGGCTGCGGGCCGCCCGGCTAGAACGGGTGGAGACGACGCGCCTAACGGCGGGGTTCAGCCGCTGGGCGAAGGGCTGGGCTTGTTCTGGTCGTTCGGGCACGGACGGGACGATCCTGCAGACGTACGCTCGTAAGGATGGAGGTACGCCGAGCGTGCCTACCCGAACGGCTAGTTCGCGCGCTGAACGCTGGACAGGAAGGGAAACGTCACTAAACCTCAGAACGAGGCTCAGGTCGTAGGCCTGAGGTTGGACGAAGGAGCTGGAGCAATGGACATCGCTGGGGCAAAGGCATTGAAGGAGAGAATCGGCTCGAACGAGGCGGACGAGGCTCCGTTTGCCCCGGGCGAGAGCGCCGGAGATGCGCCGCCTGTCTTCAACTGGTTCGGCGTCCGCCACCGGAAGCCCGAGGCGACGGATCCTGCGGCGGAGGTCGAGGACGAGCAGCACGCTCGGACCGCGTCGCTTCTCCGCCGGCTCGGCCTGAGCTTCCGCTAGTGCGCTCGAGCCGGCCCGGGCTGCCGGTCGCCCGCGTGAGCACCGAGTCGGGCAAGCTCGTCTGCGAGCGTTGTGAGATCGCCGATCGTGCGCTCCCGCGGCTGCGGGGCCTGCTCGGGCGGGACGGGCTCGATCCGGGCGGCGGGATGCTCATCGATCCGGCCGGATCGGTGCACATGTTCTTCATGCGCTTCCCCATCGACGTCGTCTTCCTGGCCCAGGACCGCACCGTCCTGCGGGTCAAGCATGGGCTCGCGCCGTGGCGCGTGGCCGGCGCACGGCGGGCCGTCGCCTCGCTCGAGCTGCCCGCGGGCGCGGCCGCCGCGGCGGGAGTCGAAGAAGGAGACGTGCTCGTCTTCGAGAACCTCGGAGACGGTGCGAACCGCTGACTTGCGTTCAGTTTCTGAACGCGAGCCGTGCCTCTACCGCTGTGGAAGACGCGCCGAGCCCGCTGCGGAGCGTTCAGGTGTCCCGACTCGCATCACGGACGCAGCGACGCCGAATCCGAGCAAGCCGCTTCGTTGAGCGCTGCGAAAAGGCAGCGCTTTCCGGAAACTTCTTCGTATCACGACCCAGATCGTCCTCTTGGGCGGCGTTCAGGCCGATGATCGACGGTTAGGCCCAGCGCCCCATTGTTCAACCCGTTCATTGAACGCAGAATGGTGCTGTGGAAACTGTGGACGCTGCGGCCGATCAGGGTCTTCCCCCGATCGGCGCGTCACTGGCCTCGGAGCTGATCGCCTATGCGGCCGCGATCGGCGCCGGCAAGCCACGGTCGGTGGAGTCGGCGCCCATTCCACGCGACCTGCGCGCCGCGCTTCGTGACTGCGAGGCGCGAGCGCGGCGCCTGGCCGACGGCTGGGGGCAAGGGGCCGCGCTCGATTTCCTCGGCGATGCGATCGTCGCCGTCGCCGTCGAGCACAGCTTCGAGCCCGGCGAGGCACGGGCCGCGGTCGCGGCCGCAGCCGCGGAGCTCGGTCTGCGGCCCGAGGCTGCGACGTTCGCGGTCTTCCGGCGTGCGCTCGCGAGCAAGGAATTCGCGCAGCTCCCCCCGGCAGTCGCTGCCGAGCTCGCGCTCGCACTGCTCGTCGAGCTCGCACCCGCTGCGGGCGGCTCTCTCTGGATCCTCGACGCGGCCGGCTCGACCACGTGTCTCGTCTCCCACGGAAAGGCGCCGCGCAGCCGCCGCCTGCGGGATGCCGCGCGTTCCGCACTCGACGGCGTGATCGTCGGCTCGGCCCAGGTCCACGGCCGGGTCGTCGAGCGCTGGGACCGGCCCTACGCAGCGATCGTCGCGCGCGGACGTTGCGAGTCGGAGAATCTCGAGACCTACCTCGACGAGGCTGCAACGGCACTCTCGCCGATCCTCGAGCGCGCCTCGCTCTTCGACCGGAGAGTGCGGCGCGAGCACGATCTCGTGGCCGCCGGCGAGCGGCGTCTCGTGCGCCTCGGCTTCGACCTCCACGACGGCCCGCTGCAGGAGATCGTCGCGCTGGCCGAGGAGCTTCGGACCGCCGCGACGCAGATCTCGGCCGTCGTTCCCGACGACTACAGACAGCGCGTGCGCGGGCGCTTCAACGACGTCCACGCGCGGCTCGGCTCCCTCGACGAGAGCCTGCGCGAGTTCGCGCACTCGATTCGCTCGACCACGCCCCTCGCCCGCCCGGTCGTCGACGCGGTGCAGGCGGAGCTGCGCGCGCTCGAGACCGCGACGGACATCGAGGCGAGCTTCCAGGTCGAGGGTGACCTGTCGTCACTCAGCGATTCGCAGAAGATCGTGCTTTTCCGCGTCGTCCAGGAAGCGCTCTCGAACGTCCGCAAGCACAGCGGTGCGGACCGGGTCACGGTCGCGCTGCGCAGCAGGCGAACGTTCGTCGATCTGACGGTGATGGACGACGGTTGCGGCTTCGATCCACGGCGGCTCGACACCGACCGCCTCGGCCTCGCCGGGATCTCCGAGCGAGTGCGGCTGCTCGGCGGCGCCGTCGAGATCGAGACGAGCCTCGACGGGGGGACGACGGTCCGCGCGACACTGCCCCAGTGGCGGCCGTCGACGCCTCCGGCGGCGACGATCTACGCCGCGACGTCCTGATCCGCCGCGAGCTGCGGCTCAGCGGTCGTCGATCGGACTCTCGACGAGTCCGTTCTGGTACGCGAGGCGGGCGGCCTCCGTGCGGTTGGAAACGCCGAGCTTGCGATATATGTTCGTCAGGTGGAACTTGACGGTTTGTTCCGCCACCCACAGTTCCTTGCCGATCGCCTCGTTCGAGAGACCGCGGGCGAGGGCGGAGAGGATCGCCGTCTCGCGCTCGGTGAGGCCGGCGGCGCGCGCGGCGCTCTCGCCGGGATCGGGCAGGCCGATCGCGCTGTAGACGGTTCCGTCGACCGCCTGGCGGAGTGCGGAAGGCAGGTCGATCGGGTTGATGCTCTTGACGATGAAGGCGCTCGCGCCGCGCTTGAGCACGGTCTGGATCACGTTCTCGTCGGTGGAGACCGAGAGGACGACGACCTTCACCTCGGGATATTGCTTGCGGATGCGGCTCAGGCACGCGAGTCCGTCCGCGCCCGGCATGCGCAGGTCGAGCAGGACGATGTCGGGGCTCGTGCGACCGACCATCGGCAAGACCTGCGAGCCCGACGAGCACTCCCCGACGACCTCGAAATCGGGCGACTCCTCGAGCGCACGCTTGACTCCTTCTACGATCAGGCGATGATCGTCTGCGATGAGGACGCGCACAAAACAATCGTAGTCGCAGGACCAGTCGGCTTCGGCGCGAGGGCATGAGCACCGCCGCACCGACCAAGCGCACGCACGTCCTCATCGCGGCCGAGCGCCTGCCGACCCGTGTCGGCTTGCGCCTCGCCCTCGCGTCCGAGGCCCGGTGCACCGAGGCCGCCGACGCGGAATCCGCGGTCGACGCGGCCGTTCGCGACCGCCCCGACGTCTGTCTGCTCGGTCTCGACCCCTCCGACGGCGGGCTCGAGGTCGTGAGCGAGATCGTCTCGAGAGTTCCCTCGGCTGCGGTGATTCTCCTGACGAGCAGGCTGGACGAGGAGGAGTTCATGGCCGCCGTGCGCGCCGGCGCGAGCGGTTACGTGACGAACATCGATCCCGCACGCCTGCCGCATGTCGTGCGCAGTGCTCTCCGGGGCGAGTCGACCGTTCCGCGCAGGCTCGTCTCGCGGTTGCTCGACGAGTTGAGGACGCGCGAGCGCGGGCACTCGGTCGTCCTCGCCGGCAGGGGCCGCGTCGCGCTCACCGCGCGCGAGTGGGAGGTAACCGAGCGGTTGTTGCGCTCGGCGACAACGTCGGAGATCGCCGCCGAGCTCGGCGTCGCGCACGTCACGGTGCGGCGCCACGTCGGCTCGGTCGAGCGAAAGCTCGGGGTGACGACCCGCGCCGAGGTCGTCGCGCTGCTCACCGCCGACGCCGCGGCTGCTCCGGCGTAAACGTCACGCGGTCGGCAGCGTGAACGAGACGCAGGCACCGCCCTGCGGGCGGTTCTCGGCCCAGATCCGGCCTCCCTGTGCCTCCACGAGCCCCTTCGCGATCGCCAGACCGAGTCCGGCTCCGCTGCCGCTGCGGGCCTGGTCCCCGCGCCAGAAGCGCTCGAACATGCGTGCCGGGGCCTCCGCGGGCAGCCCTTCGCCGCTGTCCTCCACGCGCAGGAGGAGGTCGGCGTCGCGGCGCTCGACCCGCACCGCGACGGAGCCGTCCGACGGTGTGTGGCGCAGGGCGTTCGTGACGAGGTTGAACAGCACCCGCTCGAACTTGTCGGGGGCCAGCCGGGCCTCTGCCTGCTCGTCGACCTCGGCGCTCAGAGCCACGCGGCGGGCCTCGGCCTCGGGCCTCAGGAGCCGCAGCGCCGAGGCGACGAGTGGCGCGACAGGCGTGCGGTGCAGCTCCAGCGTCAGCACTCCTGCGTCGATTCGCGCCAGCTCGAAGAGATCGTCGACGAGCATCGAGAGCGTGCGCACCTGTTCTCGCAGCGTCGGCAGGTAGTCGTCGGCCGAGGCGAGACCGTCCTCGATCGCCTCGAGCATCGCCTGCAGCGACGCGATCGGAGCCCGCAGGTCGTGGCTCGCCCAGGCCACCAGCTCGCGGCGCGCGTCGAAGAGCTGCTCGAGCCCCGCGGCCATCGCGTTGAACGACTCGGCGAGCTCCGCGATCTCCCGCGCGCCGTCGACCGGTGCACGTGCGGACAGGTCGCCGGCCGCGAGCGACCGTGAGGCTGCACCGACGCGGCGCAGCGACGTCGTGATCGAGCGGGCGAGGAGAAGGGCCGCGAACACGGCCGCCGTCGCCGATCCTGCCGCGACCGCGAGGATCTTCTCGTCCGCGCCCATGTGAAACATCACCCAGCCTGAGAGCAGAACGGCTGCGAGTGGTACACAGACGGCAATCAGGGCGAGCCCGGTGAGCTGGATCCAGACCGTCGGCGCGCGGCGGAGCAACACGGCGAGGACGAGTCCCGAGGCGAGGCTACCGGCGGCGACGACGAGGGCGAGCTGGATCATGGGTCGAGGCGGTACCCGACGCCCCACACCGTGTGCAGGTGGTGCGGCCGGGCCGGGTCGGCTTCGATCTTCTCCCGCAGCCGGCGCACGTGGACGGTCACCGTGCCGGTGTCGACGGCCGCTTCGTAGCCCCAGACGCGGGCCATCAGCTGGTCGCGTGAGAAGACGTGGCGTGGGTGGGAGGCGAGAAACCACAACAGCTCGAACTCCTTCGCCGTGAGCTGGACGAGAGCCCCTGCGCGGCGGGCCTCACGACTCGCACCGTCGAGCTCGATCTCCCCGAAGGCGATCGTCTCGGGCGGAGGCGAGCTGCCGTTCGTGCGCCGGAGGACCGTGCGCACGCGCGCGGCGAGCTCGCGGGGGGAGAACGGCTTCGTGACGTAGTCGTCGGCCCCCAGCTCGAGCCCCACGATGCGGTCGGCCTCCTCGCCCCGGGCGGTGAGCAGGATCACGGGCAGGGTCGAGCGGCTGCGGATCCAGCGGCAGAGCGAGAGTCCGTCCGTGCCCGGCAGCATCACGTCGAGCACGACGAGGCACGGCGGCTGATCCTCGATGAGCGCTTGCGCGGTGTCTCCGTCCGAGGCGGTCAACGTCCGGAATCCGTCGCGCTCGAGATAGCGGACGACGACGTCGCGCACGATCGGCTCGTCGTCGACCACGAGGATCGTCTCCATCCGGGCTACTCGGGCTTCCACTTCGCGTGGTGCTGGGCGGCCCATTCGGCATCGACGTTGCCGAGCGTCATCCCGCGGAGCGCGTGGCGCGTCGCGGGGTGAATGAGCGCGAGATAGAGGTGCCCGACGAGAAGCGCGAGCGAGACGTACATCAGACCGTCGTGGAGGATCACCGTGCTCGCGAAGCGGAGGCGCGTGTCCTGCTCGCCGAACCAGAGGAGCAGGCCCGAGATCCCGAAGAGAATGGCGAACGCGGCGGTGAGGGCGGCGTTGATCTTCTGGCCTGCGTTGAATCGCCCCTGTGGGGCCTTTCCCCCACGGAGCCAGCGCAGGTCGTCTTCGTCGAACCGGTCGAGCTCGCGTGCGGTGGCGAGCAGCCGACGCCCGCTGAGCAGGACGACGGCCGCCAGGGCCACGAGCCACGCGACACCTCCCCAGAAGTGGATGTACTGGATCTCCTGTCGGCGCGAGACGAGCGTTGACAGGCGGGGCAGATAGAGGATGAGCCCGGTCGCGAGCAGGAAGAAGAAGCCGATCGCGTTCACCCAGTGCAGCAGCCGTTCCACCGGCGAGAAACGCTTCACGTAGCCGGCTCTCATAGGCCGTATCCGTTCGAGCGGCCGACCCAGGCGTCGCGGTCGTAGCCGAGGTTCTCCCAGTAGCCGCTTGCGGCCTGCTGGACGACGTCGATCCCTTGCAGCCACTTGACGTTCTTGTAGCCGTACATCTCGGGGATGATCAGCCTCACGGGGGCGCCGTGCTCACGCGGCAGCGGCCGGCCGTCCATCTCGTACGCGAGCATCACGTTGTGCAGTTCCGCCTGCGGCAGCGTCAGGTAGTCGACGTACGGAACCTCCATCGAGACGAACCGCAGTGCATGCCCCGCTGCGAGTGGCTTCGCCGCATTGAGCACGTCGTTGATCCGTACGCCGCCCCAGTGGACGTCCTTCACCGTCCAGCCGGTCACACAATGGAAGGTCGATACCTGCTCCACGTGCGGCAGGGCGCGCAGCTGGTCGTAGCTGAGCGAAACCGGCTGCTCGACCAGACCGCCGATCTCGAGGCGCCACGTCGCCGGGTCGAAGACGGGCATATGGCCGGAGATCGTGTAGATGCGCCAGCCGCCGGTGGGGAGAATCGGCGCGACCGCCGAGGCGACGGGCGAGATGATCCCGGAGACGCTGTCCCAGGCGGCCTTGCCCCAGTAGAGGGAGGTGACGCCGGCCGCCACGGTGGCGAGGAACACCCCTCGCCCGTAACGGTGCGGCTCGGGCTCCGTGGGCTGCTCGCGGTTGACGGGCGGTGAGTCCATCTACATGTGCGCCATGCCTGCGAACAGCTTCCCGCGCAGGTCTCCTGGATGGCTCTTCGTCGCTACCCAGACCCAGTAGTTGCCGGGCTTCGTCTCGATCAGGGCGAGGGATTGCTTCGGCACCATCGCGCAGCCCTTTGCACGGTACATGTGGCCGAGGTGGGCGACGACCATTCCGCTCTTGTCGCGGATCGTCGCGCCCTGGACGTGCATCGTCGACAGCTCGAACTTCCAGCAGAGCTGGCTCTTCTTCGAGTGCGCCTGGAGATTGACGATGCCGTGCTCGCCCATCCCCGACAGTTTGGCGCCCAGCGTGGCGTGCATCATTCCTGCGGCCGCGAGCGGAACCACGGCGAGCGCCGCTGCGAAAACGAACGCGGCGGCCCATCTCTTCGAGCGCATGAGTACTCCTTTCGACGCGAATGCTCCGATGGTTAGCAGCATCGGTCGCGGAGATTGCCGTCGGCTAAGCGAGCGATTACCGGTTTCTTAAATCGTGTAGCGCCGCTACTCGGGCGTCACATAGGCGGCGGTGAGGCCTCCGTCGACGACGAACGTCGCCGCGTTCACGTAGCTCGACTCGTCGCTCGCGAGGAACAGCGCCGCGTTGACGATCTCGCGCGGCTGCGCCATCCGCCCCATCGGCAGGTGAACGAGCCGGCGCTCGGCCGCGCCGGGTGTCTCGCTCCAGATCCGCAGCAAGAGCGGCGTCTCGACCGGCCCCGGGCAGAGTGCGTTCACGCGAACCCCCCGGCGCGCGAACTGGACGCCGAGCTCCCTGCTCAGCGAGAGCACGGCGCCCTTCGACGCCGTGTACGAGATCTGCGACGTGGCCGCACCGACGAGGGCCACGAACGAGGCGACGTTGATCACCGAGCCGCCGCCGCGCTCGAGCAGGTGCGGGATCCCGTGCTTGCAGCAGAGGTATACGCCGCGGGTGTTCACCGCCTGCACGCGCTCCCACGCTGCGAGGTCGGTCTCGAGGATCGAGGCGTCGTCGGCGGGGGAGATGCCGGCGTTGTTGTAGAGGACGTCGATGCCGCCGAACCGTTGGGCCGCCGCCTCGTACAGCGTCTGCACGGAGACCTCGTCGGAGACGTCCACCTGCACGGCGAGCCCGCCGACCTCGCCCGCGACCTGCTCGGCTGCCGCGCCGTCCACGTCCGCGGCGACGACGACCGCCCCTTCCTCCGCGAAGCGGACGGCCGCGTCGGCGCCCATGCCGCCGCCGGCACCCGTGATCACGCAGACCTTGTTCTCGAGCCGTCCGGCCATCAGTCCTCCGTCGAGTAGAACACGTTCTTCACCTCGCTGTAGCCGGCGAGGCCGTGCATCCCGAGCTCCCGGCCGAAGCCGCTCCGCTTGAAGCCGCCGAACGGGGTCGAGACGCGCACGGAGGAGTTCGAGTTGATCGAGAGGACGCCGGTCTCGACCGCCCGCGCGACGCGCAATGCCCGAGCGCCGTTCTCGGTCCAGATGGAGCCGGAGAGGCCGTAGTCGGAGTCGTTCGCGATCCGGATCGCGTCGGCCTCGTCCGCGAACGGGATGAGTGCGGCGACCGGCCCGAAGACCTCCTCGCGAGCGACCCGGTCCTCCGGCTGCGCCGTGACGATCGTGACGGGGTACCAGAAGCCCTTCCCCTCGGGCACCTCGCCGCGGAGGAACGGCTCGCCCTCGACGAAGCTCGCGACGGTCTCGCGGTGCGCAGCCGAGATGAGCGGCCCCATCTCGGTCGAGTCGTCCTCGGGGTCGCCGACCTTGACGCCGCCGGCCGTGCCGTGGAACAGATCGGCGAAGCGGTCGAAGACGCTCGCCTCGACGAGGATCCGCGAACGGGCACAGCAGTCCTGGCCGGCGTTGTCGAAGACGGCGTACGGCGCGGCCGCGGCCGCCCGCTCCAGGTCGGCGTCCGCGAAGACGATGTTCGCCGACTTGCCGCCGAGCTCGAGCGTCACCCGCTTGATCGTGCCGGCCGCGCCGCGCATGACCTCCTGGCCCACCTCCGTCGAGCCGGTGAAGCCGATCTTCGCGACGTCCGGGTGCTCGACGAGGCGCGTCCCGACCACCGATCCCTTGCCGGGGACGACGTTCACGACTCCCTCGGGGATGCCCGCCTCGAGCACGAGCTCGCCGAGCCGCAGCGCGGTGAGCGGCGTCAGCTCGGCCGGCTTCAGGACCACCGTGTTGCCGCACGCGAGCGCGGGGCCGAGCTTCCACGACGCGATGTTGAGCGGGAAGTTCCAGGGGACGATCAGGCCGACGACGCCGAGCGGCTCGCGAAAGGTCAGGTCGACGCCGCCCGCGACCGGGATCGTCTCGCCGAAGTGTTTGTCGACGGCGCCCGCGTAGTAGTGGAAGACCTGCGCGACCATGCCGATCTCGCCGCGCGCGCCTTGGATCGGCTTGCCGACGTTGCGCGTCTCGAGCTGCGCGAGCTCCTCGCCGTGCTCCTCGACGAGCGCCGCCAGCCGGCGCAGCAGGCGCGCCCGGTCGGCGGGCGCCACGGCGCGCCAACCCGGGTACGCCTCCTTCGCGCGCGCGACGGCAGCGTCCGTCTCGTCGACGCCCGACGCCTCGACCTCGGCGATCGTCTCCTCGGTCGCGGGGTTGAGGATCGCCGTCACGTGCGCGCGGCCTCGACGAGCTGCTCGAAGAGGCGCTGGTCTTCGCCGGCCTCCGGGTGCCAGAGGACGCCGACGACGAAGGGCTTCTCCGGGTCCTCGATCCCCTCGACCGTGCCGTCCTCCGCCCACGCGACCTCGCGGAGCCCTTCGCCGACCTGGCCGAGGGCTTGGTGGTGGTGCGACATGACGGGGCCGCGGACCTCGCCGATGCGCGAGGAGGGATCGACCCGGACCGCGTGCTCGGAGTACTCGCCGGGGACCTCGCGGTGCTCCTCGTGCCCGACGAGGTCGGGCAGGTGCTGGACGAGGTCGCCGCCGCGCGCCACGTTCAGCACCTCGAAGCCGCGGCAGATCGCGAGCACCGGCAGGTCGCGGGCGAGCGCCGCCTCGAGCAGTGCAAGCTCGCCGCGGTCCCGCTCGGGGTTCGTCCCTCGGGTCGCGTCGTGCCGGTCGGCGCCGTAGACGTCCGGCTCCAGGTCGTTGCCGCCGGAGAAGACCAGCCCGTCGAGCGCGTCGAGCACCTCCGCGACCCCGTCGGCGTCCGGGGGCACGAGCACCGCGCGTCCGCCCGCCCGCTCGACCGCGCGCACGTAGTCGTACGGGATCAGCGCCGCTTCGACGTGCCAGTGGCCCCACGCCGCGGGTTCGACGTAGGTCGTGATCCCGATCAGCGGCTTGGCCATCTAGCCCCGTTCGAACATCCGCTCGCGCTCGTAGCCGGTGACCGTGCGGTCGAAGAGTTCCTGCTCGGTGCGCGCAAAGTTGAGGTAGTGGTCGATCACGTCGTCGCCGAGCAGCCGACGCGCGACCTTGCTCGACTCCAGCCGCGCGATCGCCTCGCGCAGCGCGTGCGGGAAGCGCTCGACGTCGGACTCGTACGCGTTGCCCTCGAAGGCGGGCTCGAGCTCGAGCTTCTCCTCGATCCCGTACAGCCCGGCCGCGAGGAGTGCCGCGAATGCCAGGTACGGGTTCGCGTCGGCTCCCGGGATGCGCGTCTCCGGCCGCACCGAGGAGCCGTGGCCGACGACGCGGAAGCCGCACGTGCGGTTGTCGTAGCCCCAGGCGAGCGTCGTCGGCGCCCAGCTCGCCGTGGCGAAGCGCTTGTACGAGTTGACGACGGGCGCGACGAAGATCGCGAGGTCGCCCAGGCAGGCGATCTGCCCGGCGAGGTAGTGCCGGAACAGCTCGGACTCTCCTGCGAACGCGTTATCGCCTTCCCGCCAGAGCGAGGAGTGGATGTGGCACGACGAGCCGACCCACTCGTGGTGCGGCTTCGCCATGAACGTCACGGAGCAGCCGCGCTGGAAGGCGATCTCCTTGAGACCGGTCTTGTAGACCGCGTGGTCGTCCGCGGCCCGCAGCGCGTCGCGGAACTTGAAGTTGATCTCGTGCTGTCCGGCCCACGCCTCGCCCTTCGACGACTCGACGATCATCCCGGCGGCCTTCATCGACGTCCGTACCTCGCGCAGGAAGGGCTCGTCGAAGCTCGCGCCGAGGATGTGGTAGTCGAGGATGTACGGCACCGAGGGCGTGAGGTCGTGGTAGTGCTTCGCGTGCGCCTCGAGATAGCTCTCGCGGAAGAGGAAGAACTCGAGCTCCGAGCCGAACATCGGGTCGAGACCCAGCTCCTGCGCCTTCTCCACCTGCGTCTTCAGCACCTGGCGCGGTGAGGGGGCGACCGGCGTGCCGTCGTGCCACTCGACGTCGCACTGCACCATCGCCGTGGCCTCGTGCCACGGGATCCGGCGCAGCGTCGAGAGGTCGGGCCGCAGCCCGAAGTCGCCATAGCCGCGCTCCCAGCTCGCGATCGCGTACCCCGGCACGGGGTTCATCTCCATCTCGAGCGCGAGGAGGTAGTTGCAACCCTCGCCGCTGTGACCGGCCTCGTTCTCTGACAGGAAGAACTCGGCGTCGACCCGCTTCCCCATCAGCCGGCCCTGCATGTCCGTGAAGCAGGCGATGACGGTGTCGATCGTGCCGGCGGCGACGTCCTCCCGCAGTTCCTCGAGCGTAAGCATCGCCAGCCGACACTACACCTGGGCAGATGGTTGCATCGTTCGCCACATCCCGTTAGCTTCGCTCCTTCAGGGGTCGTGGGGGTGCGGCTCGTCAGCAACCGACGGGAGGAACGGATGAGCAGTTCGGCACCACCGGTGCACCTCACGGACGACGAGAGGCTGCTGCACCGACTCGGCTACAAGCAGGAGCTCTTCCGGGCGATGAGCGCCTTCCGGAACTTCGCGATCAGCTTCACGATCATCTCGATCCTGGCTGGCTGCCTGACCTCCTACTACCTCGCGTTCCAGTGGGGCGGTCCGGTGGCCGTGACGTGGGGCTGGGTCGGCGTCGGCGTCGGCACGACGTTCGTCGCGCTCTCGATGGCGGAGATCGCCTCGACGTATCCGACCGCGGGCGGCCTCTACTACTGGTCGTCGAAGCTCGGCAGCCCCGCGTGGGGCTGGTTCACCGGCTGGTTCAACCTGATCGGCCTGATCGGGATCATCGGCGCGGTCGGCTACGGCCTCGCGGTCTACGCGACCGCGCTTTTCAACCTGCTCTGGGCGTATCCGAACGACATCCACCACATCTTCTATCTCTTCGTCGCCTTCATGGTCGCGGCGACGCTCGTGAACATGTTCGACGTCAGGATCACGTCTCTGATCAACGGGATCTCCGCGTTCTGGCACGTGATCGGCGTCCTGATCATCGTCTTCGCCTGCATCTTCGTCCCGGACCATCACCAGTCGGCCGGCTACGTGTTCGGGCAGACGATCAACAACTCCGGGTTCGGCGGCCACACGTGGGGGCACTGGCCGTTCTTCGCCGTCTTCCTCATCGGCTCGATCGGGATGGCGCAGTACACGCTGACCGGCTACGACGCCTCGGCGCACATGTCCGAGGAGACGCACAAGGCGTCGCGCGCCGCGGCGACCGGCCTGATCTGGTCGGTGATCGTCTCCGTCATCGCGGGCTTCATCCTGCTCGTCGCGATCACGTTCGCGATCCCGAGCCAGACCGGCGTGCAGACGCAGTTCACCTACATCACGACGTACATCTGGCAGACCTCGATGGGCACCCACTGGGCCGAGGTGCTGCTCTTCATCGTCGTCTGCGCGCAGTTCTACTGCCTGATCGCGTGCATCACCTCGGGCTCGCGGATGTCGTTCGCGTTCGCGCGCGACCGCGCCGTGCCGGGCTGGAAGCTGGCGCGCTTCGTGTCGAGGCACCGCGTCCCCGTCGCCTCCGCGACCGGCGTCGGAATCCTCGGCTTCATCCTGCTGGTCCCGACCTACTGGAACAACCTCGCCGGCTACTACGTCGGCACGTCTGTTGGGACGACTGCTCTCTACATCGCGTTCATCCTGCCCGTGATCCTGCGCTTCAAGGCGGGAGCGAACTTCGAGACCGGCGCCTGGAGCCTGGGCAAGCACTACAAGTGGATCAACCCACTCGCGATGCTCTGGGTGGCATTCATCTTCGTGATCTTCATGCTCCCGACATCTCCCGCGGGGATTCCGTGGAAGTCGGGGTGGACGTGGAACGCTCTCAACTATGCGCCTGTGACGATCGGCGGCGCGTTCCTCCTCTTCGGCGGCTGGTGGGTCCTGTCGGCCCGAAAGTGGTTCAAGGGCCCGGTGCGGATGGGTACCGACGAGGAGCTTTCCGCGCTCGAGGAGCAGGAGGAGAAAGACTTCCTGCTCCCCGCAGACACCGAGTTCGGCTCAACGGAAGGCACGTAGGACACTTCTCGCTGGGACGGCGGCGGCTCGCAAGGGCCGCCGCCGCTCACCTACCCTGCAGCCGGTGCACCGTCTGACCAGGCAGCAGGCGCGCCGGATCGCGGTGCGCGCCCAGCTCCTCGATGCGCCGCGCCCGACGGATCTGCTTCAGGTCGTGACGCGGCTGACGCTGCTGCAGATCGATCCGACGGCGGCCGTCGCGCCCAGCGCGGACCTCGTCCTATGGAGTCGTCTCGGCTCGCCGTATCGGCCCGAGCAGCTGAAGCGTGCGCTCGAGGAGGAGCGGTCGCTCTTCGAGCTCGACGCGCTCGTGCGGCCGATGGGCGATCTCGGCGTCCATCTCGCCGGCGCGGCCGATCGGCCGCACCACGAGCGCCCGCGCGCCTGGCTACGCGAGAACGACCGCTTCCGGCGGGACATCCTCGACCTGCTCGGGCGTTCCGGCCCGCTCGCCTCGCGGGACATCCCCGACACCTGCGCCGTCCCCTGGGCGTCGAGCGGTTGGACGAACAACCGCAATGTCACGCGAATGCTCGAGTTCATGGTGGGTCGCGGCGAGGTGGCGATCGCCGGGCGCGTCGGACGCGAGCGACTGTGGGATCTTCCGGAGCGGGTCTATCCACGGTTCGAGACGCTCTCGGTCGAGGAGGCAGAGCGGCTGCGGAACGAGCGTCGCCTCGCCGCGCTGGGCATCGCGCGGCCGCGGGCGCGGGGGCTGCCGATCGACGCGATCCACGTCGGCGATGCCGGCGAGCCGGCCGTCGTCGAGGGCGTGAAGGGCGAATGGCGCGTCGACCCGCGCTACCTCGACGGCGACTTCGAGGGGCGGACCGTGCTGCTGTCGCCATTCGACCGGCTCGTCTACGACCGCGACCGGGCGAAGGAGTTGTTCGAGTTCGAGTACACGCTCGAGATGTACAAGCCGGCTGCGAAGCGCCGCTGGGGCTACTTCGCATTGCCGATCCTCTACGGTGAACGGCTCGTCGGGAAGCTCGACGCGACCGCCGACTGCAAGGCCTCGGTGCTGCGGGTGCACGCGATCCACGAGGACGTGAGCTTCAGCCGCGCGACGACCGCGGCCGTTCGGAAGGAGATCGACGACCTCGCGGCGTGGCTCGGCCTCGCCGTCCGATGAGTTCCCGCGGTCGCGGAGGTCACAGCTCAGACAATCCACGAAAGGGACGAGCGATGCAGAAGATCACGACCTGGCTCTGGTTCGACACCGAGGCCGAGGAGGCCGCGGAGTTCTACACGTCCGTCTTTCCGGACTCACGCATCACCGACGTCTCGTACTACGGCGAGGCGGGGCCGCGGCCTGCGGGAAGCGTCATGACCGTCGCCTTCGAGGTGTTCGGCCGCGAGTTCGTCGGCCTCAACGGCGGGTCCGAGTACAGGATCGAGGGCGCCGGCATCTCCTTCATGGTCGAGTGCGACTCGCAGGAGGAGGTCGACCGCTACTGGGACCTGCTCGCCGAAGGCGGCCGGGAGATTGCCTGCGGCTGGGTGACCGACCGTTACGGCGTGGCCTGGCAGATCGTCCCGAGGCGGCTGCGGGAGCTGCTGGCCGATGCCGACCGCGACCGTGCGCAGCGCGCGATGGCCGCGATGCTGAAGATGACGAAGATCGACGTCGGC
>Ga0335085_10007916_pt1 | contig 16322 bp, 12 predicted proteins | sample Lox_Sample_45_FD_206712 | JGI IMG/M metagenome (GOLD analysis project Ga0335085, IMG submission 206712) | Soil microbial communities from Loxahatchee National Wildlife Refuge, Florida, United States - Lox_Sample_4.5 | ecosystem: Environmental > Terrestrial > Soil > Wetlands | place: USA...
GCGCAATATCAAGCGCAACCTGACTCCCGCCGAGCCCGGACCAGCCAAGCAGAAAGAACACAAGAACGACACAACACAACAGCCCGAGCAGAAGCAGGAGCGCAATTACAGCCAGACAGGGGAGAAACTTATCCTGGCCAGCGCTCCTCTGGGTCCATCTCTTCAGGATCTGCCTGTAGTGTCGGTGACCACGTACAGGAGGTTCGTATGAACTGCGCCACGCACAACGATCTTGCTGCAGTGGCCTTCTGCCGCACGTGCGGCAAGCCACTCTGTAACCAATGCACCCGGGACGTCCGCGGTGTGATCTATTGCGAATCTTGCCTGGCTGCGCGCATAGAAGGCGCCAGTGCTGCGCCTTCGTCCGCAGGCATCCCGGGTGGCGGAACCACCGTCTATCCGCCGATCGGCAGCGTTCCTCCACCGATTCAGCCGCTGAACACCGGCCCGAATCCAACCGTCGCCGGTATTCTTGGGGCTATTCCACTAGGCTTCGGCGCTGTCTATTGCGGCCAATATGCAAAGGGCCTGGCGCATCTTGGTATCTTCGTGCTTACGATCATTGGCTTCTCGGCCGATGTGCCTTGGTACGTCAAGATGGCCCTCGGAGTCTTCCTCGGCTTTTTCTGCGTTTACCAGATCATGGATGCAGTTCGCACCGCGCGCGCCATTCAGACAGGGGAGCCAATTCCTGATCCGTTTGGTTTGCAGCAAATGTTCGGCACAGGCGGAGGCACTCCTGACGCAACCGGCCAAAGGACCGAGACGAAGGTTCCCATGGCCGCCGCCATCCTGATTGGACTTGGCGTGCTGTTCCTGATCAACACTGCCTTCGACTTCAGCCTGGATCGTTATTGGCCGCTGATTCTGATCGTTCTGGGCGTGTATCTCTTCGCCAAGCATTGGGGCTTACTCGCGACGTATCAGCCCGCGTGTGTCTGCGAGCGTTGCCGCACCCGCAAGTTGATGGGCCCCGCCATGCTCGTCACCATTGGCGTCATGTTCCTGCTGCACAGCATCTCTGAAATCGGACTTGGAAGAACCTGGCCCGCCATCTTGCTCGTAATCGGCGTGGTGAAGCTTGTGCAGAGCAACTCGTCCTACAGCGGACACGTTGGAGCACTACCAACGGACCCCAACGTCTATCCCCCGACACCTCCACCCGGCGCGCCTGCCATATCATCGGGCACGGGTGAATCTGCGGCGCAAAGCGTCGAGCCATCCGCTGGCGAGGTGAAAAATGTCTAACCCAGTGATTACGCCACCACCACAATTTTCACCATTGCCACCGCTTCCCCCGCAGCGCCAGCGTTCTTTCGCAGGGCCGTTTGTGCTGATCGTGCTCGGCATCGTCTTCCTGCTCGGAACCATGGGCGTGCTTTCGCGGGCCCGCATGTGGCATCTGTTTGCCAACTACTGGCCCTTGCTCCTGATCCTTTGGGGCATCATCAAGCTGATCGAGCATCAGCGGTCGCGCCGCGAAGGATTCCGCCCCAGCGGCATCGGCGCGGGGGGCGTCCTCCTGGCCGTCCTGATCGTGGTTGTGGGCCTGATTGCGACGCAGATCGAACGTGTCAATTGGTCTGGAGTGCGTGAGAACTTCAACTTCGACGACAACGACTTCCCCAACTTCTTCGGTCAGACCTTTGATTTCAATGATCATCTCGAAGAGACTTTCCCGGCGGATGCCAGTCTGAAAGTGATCAATAGTCACGGCGCCGTCAGCGTCCATTCTGCGGATAACGACAAGATCACTGTCGTAGTCCGCAAGCGCATCGCCGCCGAGAATCAGGGTGACGCCGACAAGTACAACTCGGAAACGAAGCCGACCATCACCGCCGTGGGTTCTCTCATCACGGTTGACGCCAAGGTCGAAGGTGCGGGAGACCATCCCGTCGAAACCGATCTCGACATTGCGATCCCGAAGAAAGCAGCCGTAACGATTGTCTCCCGGCGCGGTGACGTTAACGTCAGCGGGCGCGGGGGCAACGTCGATATTTCATCCCAGCGCTCCGACACTTCGGTTGATGACGTGGCCGCCAACGTCAAGGTCAATCAGGAAAAAGGCTCCGTACGTGTCGAGCAGGTCTCCGGCGATGTCCAGGTAGGCGGCCGGCTCAACGACGTCACAGTCTCCGACGTGAAGGGATCCGTGCAACTGGAAGGCGAATTCCAGGAGAGCGTCAAGCTGGAACGCATCGCCAAAGCTGTCACTTTCAAATCTTCCCGAACGGATATGGAATTCTCACACATTGCCGGGTCATTGGACCTCGATTCTGACGAGCTCCACGCGGATCAGATCACGGGACCATTGCACCTGGCTACGCGTTCCAAGAACATCCGCCTCGACGCACTCTCCGGCGATGTCCGTCTGAAAAACGACAACGGAACGGTCGAATTGATCATGCGGACGCTTGGCAATGTTCAGATCGATAACCGGAACGGCGACGTACAACTGTCCGTCCCTGAGAAGGCTGGATTCCGCCTGGATGCCCGTACCCGCAATGGTGGCGAGATTCAGTCGGACTTCGCGGAATTAAAAGTCGACAATGATGAGCACGAATCGAAGGCCAGCGGCAGCGTTGGCAATGGCTCCTCGCACGTCGTTATCAACAACGAACACGAGGGAATCGAGATTCGTAGGGCATCGGCGGTCCCGCCGGTACCTCCCGCGCCCGGCAAGCCAGCGAAGGCACTGCCATCACCGAAGGACACGCCAGAAGCTACGGACAACTAAGTCAAAAACAGAGGACACAAGGAGAGGGAAGTCGCTGGGATCCTCCCTTCGTGTCCTCGGTGGTCAGTTCATTTGCCTGGCGCGCGTTAGCTCTTCCACCTGCGCCAGCACTTCATCTTCGCTCATTGAAGTCGAATCGATCACGACTGCATCTTCCGCTGCGACGAGGGGAGACGCCGCCCGCGTTCGATCGCGCAGGTCGCGTTCGCGCAGTTCGGCCGCCACATTCGTCGCAACTGCACCCGAGATCATATGCTGCGCCAGGCGACGCTGCTCGCGTACCACGGGGTCGGCGTCGAGAAAGATTTTCAGGTCTGCATCCGGGAATACCTTCGTCCCGATGTCACGTCCTTCCATCACGACGCCTCCACCTGCACCCATCGCGCGCTGGTGATCGACCATCCATATCCGTACTCTTGGATGTACAGAAATCTTCGAAGCTGCGTCCGTGACGTCGCGCTCGCGAATCCGTAGGGAAACATCCCGGCCATCTAATAGGGTCCGGTTTCCCGTCGGCGTGGGCTCCAAGTGGATACGCGATTCATCCGCTAGTGTGACCAGGGCAGCCTCATCCTCGAATGATGCGCCGCTTTGAATGGCCTTCAGTGCGAGCGCTCGATACATCGCCCCGCTTTCAAGATTGACGTAGCCCAGTTTTCGTGCCAGGCGCGCGGCAATCGTACTCTTCCCGGCCCCAGCCGGCCCGTCGATGGCAATGATCAGTTTGCGTTCGTTCGTGTTCGTCATTGCGGAATTACAAATTGTACACACTCGTCGATATCGGAGTAACGATTCCTCCCGAAACGACCTTGCTCACCCTCATCTCCTCCTTGTCCGAGCGAGCAGTCGCGCACATGTCCACATGGACACAGAAAGACTAAGCCTTGCAGCTGCGATGATCAGCCCCTTCGATATCTGTCGCGGCGGCCTTCCAAAGGTAAAGAATGTCCGACTATTGGCACACGCTCCGTGTAACACGAGCCCGCCAAACTTCCTGCGCCCCTCCGTTGGAGGTTAATCATGTCCCAGATACACAAGTTCGTTCTCTGCCGACAGACACCGTGGAATTTGCCACGATTCAGCAGAGCCACACTCCTTGTCGCAACTCTTCTCTGCCTGCCGATGTCGGTTCAGCGGGCGGCGACCCAGTCGGCCACTGTACATGATCCCGGAGTGCGCGGAGGGGCCCCAGGAGCCGGCGGACCCATCGCAGGCCTGACCCGCAATCAACAGGCGTTCTTTGCCGCTGGATTGGACGATTTCTCCGAGATCGAGTCGGTCAAGGGTACCGTGTCCAATACCGGGGTGGGTCTGGGACCACGATTCAATGCGGAGGGTTGCGGACAATGTCATGCGCAACCTGCGGTTGGTGGCAGCAGCCCCTTTCTGAATCCCCAAATTGCCTCCGCCACGGATCAGGGGGCCACCAATCAGATTCCCTTCTTCATCACAAGCAATGGCCCGGTTCGTGAAGCCCGGTTTCCTTTCACCTCGGACTTGCGGCACCCGGATGGTGGGGTCCACGATCTGTTTACCATCACCGGCCGAAGCGATGCGGCCGGCTGCACCCTCAAACAACCGGATTTCCAGCAAGCCGCGGATTCCAACAACCTGATCTTCCGCATCCCCACACCCGTGTTTGGTGGCGGATTGATTGAGTCAATTCCAGAATCCACGATCCTGGCGCAAGTCAATACGCAAGCAGAAGAGAAGCACAGGATGGGTATCGGGGGACGTCCAAACCGCTCCCTGGGCACCGCCATCAGCGGAAGCCCCAACACCAGCGGCAATGATGGAACCGTCACGCGATTCGGCTGGAAGGCTCAGAATAAGTCGCTCCAGATCTTCGCTGGAGAAGCCTACAACGTGGAAATGGGCATCACCAACGAACTCTTCCCCAACGAGCGAGATGAAACTCCCGGCTGCGTGTTCAACGCAACACCCGAAGACTCGACGAACTTTGATGTGAATGGGACGGGCCTTCCCAACGATGTCATTCGGTTTGGTTTGTTCATGCGTTTTCTCGATCAGCCGCAGCCCGCACCGCAGACTGCCTCCACGCGAAATGGAGCCAAAGTTTTTCGGCAGATTGGCTGCGCCCTCTGCCACACCCAGACCATGACCACCGGTCCGTCGTCGGTGGCGTCGCTCAGCAACGTTCCCGCCAACCTCTTCTCGGATCTGCTGCTCCATCACATGGGGCCCGGACTCGCGGACGACATCGTCCAGGGGCAGGCCCAAGGCGACGAGTTTCGCACGGCACCCCTCTGGGGACTCGGACAACGAATCTTTTTCTTGCACGATGGACGAACAAAGAATCTGATCAAGGCGATTCTGTATCACGCGAGCGATGGAGGGCGCCAGTACCCACCCTCCGAAGCAAACGCTGTGATCAACAATTACCGAAAACTGTCCGATCAGGATCAGCAGGATCTGTTGAATTTCTTGCGCTCGCTGTAAGGACTTTCGGAGTCAATACTCATTGTCCGCCGGGTGGAACTGCCGAGCGCACCTGTTCTGGAGTCCATCCGGCTTCACGCAACTTGCGAAGGCTCAGCGCATCATGCCGCTTGGCTAGCCGCACGCCTGCGTCGTCCCGGACAAGATCGCAGTGATAGAAATCAGGGATCGCTAGGCCGAGTGCGCGATAGAGAAGGATTTGTCGCGCGGTTGATTTCAACAAGTCCGCTCCGCGAACAACCTCTGTGATGCCCATCGCGGCATCGTCGGCCACAACAGCCAACTGATAAGCCGGAACATCGTCACGGCGCCAGACGATAAAGTCGCCAAAATCCTTCCCGGCGACGATTCGTTGGGGGCCAAGATGCCGATCGATAAAACAGATCTCCTCACTATCGGATACGCGAAATCGCCAATTGAACCCAGCCGGCTCATCAACTTGCGTAGAGACAGCCGCCTCGGCTGTCCCGCGATCGCGAAGCTGAGCGGCTTCAGTCTTGGACTTCTGCGGTCGGCACTTGCCCGAGTACAGCGGCTCATCGTCTCCGTCATTCGGCGCTCCCGCCGCAAGCGACACATCCTTTCGCGAACACGTGCACGGATAAATCGCACCCACATCTCGCAGCCGCCGCCAGGCCGCCAGATAGAAAGTCCGACGCTCACTCTGAGTGTAGGGACCAGCAGGGCCGCCGCAATCTGGCCCTTCCTGCCACGAAATGCCCAGCCAGCGAAGATCCTCCATCATGGCGTCGACGAACTCGAGGCGGCAACGCTGCGGATCCAAGTCTTCGTTACGAAGAATCAGAGAGCCACTGAACTGCGCCGCTCTCTGTGCCGCAACCCAGAATGTCTGGGCGTGCCCGAGATGGAGAAGACCGGTGGGCGAAGGCGCCAGGCGACCGCGATAGCCTCGGGATTCCCTCGCTTGATCTTCTGCCACTGTTGTCAGGCGATCGCCAGCCGCAAAGGATCCGCGATCAGTTCGGGCGCTGCGTATTCGATGTGAAGTACTCGACGCGATTTTTCGTTTCGCGATTTCGAAGAAGAATGTACCAACAAAGGACGCATTGCAACGACGCCTCCTTTCGAGACCAGGCAATCGACCGGGGAGGTCGTTGCGCTCAATGCATGAATCTCATCGTCGCTGAGTACACCGCTATGATGCGTGCCGAGCAAGACTCGTAGAGGCCCATTCTCCTGAGTCGAATCATCGAAGTGGACTCGCAGCGCAAGAACATGCTCAAGGACCGAGGCCGGTGCGTGCGCATATGTGATACCTTCTTTCACCGACCATGGGCCCCAACCTCGAAGTTCACTGCGCTCGCAAAGTGGAAGAGCCGTATCCTGATGCCACACGACCAGCCAATTCGTAGCAGGCGTCTTTTCGAAGAAGGTCGCACGAAATGGAAAAGCATATGGACCCAGAACCTCATGCGCAAATTGTGTCAGCTGAGGGCACGTCGCAATCTTAGCAACAGGTTGAAGGCGAAGTGCATGTCTCACTCCGGCACGGCTTCGCCGCAGCGCCAGTCGTGTGACTTCACTCATTGTGTAGTCGAGGAATTCTGCTGAAAAAATTTGCGGCAGGATCGCGAAACCATGCCTCTCGATGGAGGCAAGGGCAATCTCCTTCATTGTACCGCGCCTCGAGGGGCTGGCACCGTTACAGTCTTCGGCGGAGCAATCTGCAACATAGAGCGTCCACTCACATGTACAAACGCGAGTTCCCGCGCTGCGAGCAGGGCGTTCACCGCATCTTTGACCTTCGAGCGGGCTACGAAGCGGCCGAAAAAAGTCTCCAGTTCCATTGGTTCCTCGGCAATGACGCAATCGAGATACTTCGACACCAGCGCCGAGAGCGCCTCCGGGACTGATAACCCGACGCCTTCCTTCACCGCGTCTGGCGCCCATCGGTACAGCACATCCCACACTGAGCCCTCGCTCGCGCTATAGTCAACGCGCGTGATGCGTAGCTTCGACCACAACTCCGCGAGAGCCTTATCCAGGGCTGGGACGGAAAGGCCGCCACCCAATCGCTCCAGGAGCTTCTTCTTTGAAAGCGCTCCGTCGCGTTGAATCAGGGCGAACAGGTCGCTTGCCAGCTGCGAATACGGAGACCGCGCCCCGGCTCGCGGAGCGAGCTTCGGGTTACGCTCACCCATCAACGCATAGAAATAAGGAAACACCGAAGCGGCGACCAGGAATCCATTGTTCTCCTCGCCCAGATTTGCCTCGAACGCAGTCCGCTCGCGCAACAGCCGCACCATCAACTCAGTCGCTTCCGCCGCTCGCGGGTCCTTGAATGCATGTTGCCACTCCGGCAGACGATCGTCCGATCCCACGAACGCCCCGATCAACGTCGGCACCAGCAACGCCGGACGCTGCGGATACATCAGGCAGAATCCCACATCCTCAAGAAACGCACGCGCAGCCTCGATCGTCCGGATCGATTTTCCGTCCAGCCGCCACTTCTCGCGCCGCATTTGTTGAAGTTCGAGATCAGTCATAAGAAACCTGAGAGTGATGAGCGATGAGCAAAAAGCAATAGCTCAAAACTCATTGCTCGCTGCTAGATTCTCTTAAACGCCTTCTGTATATCCTTCACAGAATACCGCAGCACCACGGGCCTTCCATGCGGGCATGACATGGGGTGATCGGTTTTTGCCAGTTCCGCCAGCAGCCATTCCATTTTGTTCTGCTCCAGGGGCATATTTACCTTGATTGCGGCGTGACAGGCGATTGAGGCTGCGATACGGGTCCGGATCTTCTCAAGGTTCAGCGATTGCTCCTCGGTGGAGAATTGATCGAGCAATTCATGCAGCATGTGTTCGACCGCGGAAGCCTCGATTCCAGCCGGCGCTACTTTGACCGCTACACTACGAGCGCCAAACGGCTCCGCCTCAAATCCGTTTTTCGCAAGTTCATCAGAAATCTCGCGAAACACAGCCTGCTGCGCCGGGGACAACTCCAGCACGATCGGCATGAGCAAACGCTGGCTCTCTACTCTCATCGCTGCGCGCTGCTTCAGTACCCTCTCGAACAGAACGCGCTCATGCGCAACATGCTGATCAATGATCCATAGCCCGTCTTCGTTCACTGCCAGAATGAATGAATTCCGAATCTGCCCCAGAGGACGCAACGTGCCGAGTGCGGACAGGGTCGGCTCTTCTTCACTGACATCGACGGCAGGGGAGCATCCATGGTCTGGAACCGCATCAAATTGCTGACGAGGCAGAGTAGCCGCGAAATTCGGTGCCATTGCCGCGGACTCCAATCCTCGGGCAACTGGTATCGCAGCGTTCGCCTCGACCGCAATGCCGCCATCAAATTGGAAATGTGCGGAGATCGGGGCAACTGTCGGGGCCTGCAATGAAAAGCGGCCCTCTCCCCCCTGCTCGCGTGGCTCGCTGTCCGAAAGCTGTGAAGCGGAAGCCGAAAGCCCGGACGCTTGCCACTCTCCATCCGGAGTCAATGCCCCCGGCGTCAAAGCCTGGCTGGCTGTCGCGTGCGCCCGAATTTCCGCCACGAATTGCGGCACCGGACGCGCCTTCATCAGCGCGCCCCGCACCGAGTCGCGCACGAAGTCGTGCATCGCTGTCTGCTGCCGGAAGCGCACTTCCGTCTTTGACGGATGCACATTCACGTCCACTTCGGCCGCCGGCAACTCCAGAAACAGCAGCACCACGGGATACACCGTCGGCGGGATGATATTGCGATAAGCCTCGGTCAGTGCGTGCTGCACCAGCCGGTCGCGGATCAGGCGTCCGTTGACGAAGACGAAAATCGAATTGCGATTCAGCTTTTGAATTTCGGGCTTGGAAACGAACCCATGAATCCGCATCTCGCCGGGATCCTTTGATTTAGGTTCTTCATCGTCGACTTCTTCTTTCTTCCGCCATGGCGGCGGCTGCGGTAACCCGATATGTTCCAGCGCCTGCCGCGCTGCGACTGGAATCAACTGGTCGAGCGTCTCTTTTCCGAATACCTGATATACGCGCTCGCTGTGCCCGGCCACGGGAGGCGCGACCAGCATGGCATTTGTCGCCGAATGCAATTCGAAGTGCTTGTCGGGATGTGCCAGCGCATAGTGCGTCACCAATGACGCGATATGCGACAACTCGGTCGACTCGGACTTCAGGAACTTCTTGCGCGCCGGAGTATTAAAAAAGAGATCGCGCACGGAGATCGAAGTTCCCGGCGGCAGCCCGGCTTCCTCTACGCGTGCGATGCGGCCGCCATGGATCTCGATGACGGTGCCGGCCGGCTCCTCCTCGGCCCGCGTCTCGAGCCGCAGCCGCGACACCGACGCGATCGACGGCAGGGCCTCTCCGCGGAACCCGAGCGTGGACACGCTCAACAGGTCTTCAGCGTTCTTGATCTTTGAAGTCGCATGGCGCTCGAATGCGAGCATGGCATCGTCGCGCACCATGCCGCATCCGTTGTCGGTGATCTGAATGAGTTTCTTTCCGCCCGCCTCAACGCTGATCTTGATCCGCGTAGCCCCCGCGTCGAGTGAGTTCTCGAGCATTTCCTTCACGACGGACGCAGGCCGTTCCACCACCTCGCCCGCGGCGATCTGGTTAGCGACAGTTTCGGAAAGAACGTGAATTCGGCCCATGGAAAGCAGCGGCCAGTTCTCAGTGGCCACTGGCCAGTTTCGCAGATGCCCCGCGAAAAGCAAAGGCGAGCCACGAGGTAGACGTCACTCACCACTTTCGCTAGAATCTCCGGTTTGCTACACCTCGGCCTTCCCCCAAGGCCATATTCCCAGACTCCTTCGAGGACCCATGGCTCTCATTCAGTTCACGCGAAACCACAATGACCATTCCACCGACAAGGGATTCCAATTCGAATTCCTCTGCGACCGCTGCGGCAACGGATTCATGACGGAGTTCCAGTCGTCCGTTACCGGAATGGCGGGCAGCGCGCTTCGCGCCGCCGGGAGCCTTTTCGGAGGGTTCCTCGGCCAGGCCAGCAACTCCGCCTACGAAATCGAACGCGCCATTCAAGGTCCCGCGCATGACAAAGCCTTCCGCGCCGCGGTCGACGAGGCCAAGCCGAATTTCAAACAGTGCCCCAAATGTACGCACTGGGTCTGCATCAGTTCCTGCTGGAATGCAAAACGATCTCTCTGTTTCGATTGCGCACCCGACCTCGAAGTCGAACTCGCCGCCGAACAGACCCAAGCCACCGTCGAGCAGATGCGGGAAAAGGTCCGCGCGCAGGATTTGACGAAAGATCTCGACCTCACCAGCGAGGCCGCCGCCTTGTGCCCCGCCTGCGGAGCCCGTACCCAGGGAGCGAAATTCTGCCCGGAGTGCGGCAAGCCGCTTCGTCCAAAGAACGAATGCTCGCGCTGCGGAACGAAAGTCGAGTCCGGTACCAAGTTCTGCCCTGAATGCGGCAACAAGATGGCCTAACGCATGGCTGACTTTCAGGGCAAATTCCAATATCGATCGCAAGGCGGCGGAGCCACGCAGGAGGGCCCGTGCCGCCTGCACTTCGACATGCAGACTTTCACTCTCACCCCCGACACGGGAACCGCTCTAGTCTTTGATCTTGGCGATCTGGATGCTGTAACCGCCGCCGACTACGAGGTCCGGCTTCCCCTCTACACCGGACGGAGCATCGTCCTCCGCCAGTTCGGCAAGTCGTATGACACTCTCGCCCACGACCTCATGGACGCTTACCGCAACCGCGTCGTGCAATGCATGCTGCTCGAAGACATGGCGGAAGTTGCGCGCTTCTCCGGCAACTTTGAAGCGTCGGGCACTCATTCCTCGCAAGGCCCTGCCGAGATTCGCCTCTACCGGAGCAATCTCGCGGTGCTGCCTTCAGCCGCGCAAAACTTCCAATGGCGCCTTGCGGATATCGACGAGATTAAATTCGATTCCGCAGCCTACGAGGTCATACTGCAATCCGGCAGCGAGCGCTTGAAGTTCACGCGCCTCGCCAAGCGCACCGAAGAATTCGCCACCAGGCTGCGCGAAGGGATGAATGCGCTGGCCACGCAGACTTCGCAGGCACTACACGGGATGCTCCCATTCCTTGATCCCGACCAGTTGCAGTCATGCGCGGACTTGCTGCGCGAGGGCCGCTCGGCGCCGCTCGCGAAACTGGCAGCGATTCACCGGCAAATTCCCGCAGCACTTGCCGCCAATGCCGTCGATAACGATTTGAAACCTTACTACGACAAACTCGCCGCTCAGACCGCGAATGCCCTGGGGTATGCTGGCTTCAAGCTGATACGAGGGGAACAGGGTAATGGCGCCACAGCTCCACTCGAAGAGGACGCTGACGCTGTGGATGCTGACGCCGCTCCTGACTCCGATGCCGCCGCTCCCCCAACGCTGTACTGGTTTTTGTTCCCGCTGGTGAAATCCGGAAGTTCGGCACTATCGAATGTCGTCGCCTGGGAAGCGAGTTCGCGCTCCGGCCGGGCTACGTATTTCTTCCGCATGGTCGATTCGGCACAGGCGAAGCAACTGGCCGATGCTGCGCGTGCTAGCGCGATCGTCGACTCGTCGATCCGCCGCCTGAATTCCGTTCTGGCCATGCTCAACTTCCGCCGCCGTCCCATTTATCTTTCCGACGACGAAATCGCACAAGACCCGCGATTCCACCGCTACGCCATCGCAGCCCGCCGCATGCCCGAAGTTCGAGAAGTGCGTGCGAGCTTTCTGGGACGCGCACTCCACTCCTCGCCAGATGCGTGGCAGGCGCAGGTGGATGGAATCCTGAAGAAAGCGGATGGATAAAAAGGAAAAGGCGCTCCGCCGAAGCAGAGCGCCGGATTCCAAGCGAAGAGTTACTGCGCCACACTAAGCTGGAATTGCAGCGAACTCGCGATGGGACTCGCTCCTCCTGTGGTTGCATTGACTGTAACTGTTGAAGTTCCCACGGGTGTTCCGGGATCCTTGTTGGCGCTGCTCGAACTGCCGCCGCATGAGGCCAACCATAGTGTCGAGAATCCGAGCACGACAATCATCGCAAGGAACCGCATACCTTTGACCGAATGCTGCCGAGAACCAAAGGTGAACACAATTCCCATGAGTCCTGGCAGCAGGAATGCGTAGAAGACCTTCGATTCACGACCGAGAGGCCATTGCAAACGGCCCGTCGGTGCAGTCGTCGTAATTGTGAGAGTCACAGCCGTTGCGCTGGACGGACTACCCGGGCTGAAGTGGCAGGTCGATTCGCTGGGAAGGTTCGCGCAGCTGTAGGTTAAGGGAAGTGCTGTTTCGGTGCTGCTGCCGTTGGTGATCAAGAACGACGGTGTGCTCGAACTACCGACAACCAGATTGACAGCTCCTGTGGTTTGCCCTTGTTTCACCGAAAGCGTCGTCACTTCCGGATTGGAAGTGAGGGTGAAGCTCTCTGTCGTGGCTACGACTGTCAAGTCAACTGTGGTCGTCGACGAAAGGGCTCCCGACGCTCCCTTGATCGTGACAGTCCCGGTTCCCGCTGCCATGTTGGCTGGGGTCTGAATGGTCAACTGCGTAGTGCCACTGGCGGTGACGGTCAAAGGATTGAAACTGCAGGTTGCTCCGGTCGGCAAGCTTGAGCAACTGAAGGCGACCGTTCCGGTAAAGCCGGTATCGGGTGTCAGCGTAACGGTCGTTGTGGCGCTGTTGCCGGCCGCAACGCTCGCCGGGCTCAACACATCCGCCGAGACCGTGAATCCAATCAATGTGGCAGCCCAGGCTTGTGCCAGCTTCGATCCGTTCACTGAACCGAGACCTGTCACTAGGTCATAGCCGGCCCCAGCCGTGAAACCGATCGACGTAGTTCCTGTCGGGCAGTCTGGTTTTCCCGTCGTGCATGGCACCTTGTTGTCGCCAGTGGTTACATCGTTAAAGGCTTCGGGGTTGCTGGCTGCCAAGGTGTAGAGCGTCGGATTGACCGGAGCTAATCCCGTTGGCGGACTATTCCCGAGGTACTGATTGATGAGCGCAAGTATCGCAGCAAAACTTGGCGACGCGGCCGAGGTTCCACCTACAACGTCGAGAAATCCCTGGACATCACGAAAGCCACTCGTGCAACTGGGATTGCCTGACGGATCGGTCTGCGAGCAGAACAGGTAGCCGTCATGGTTCGGGCTCGAGGTCAACGAAACATCCGGCACATCGCGTTTGCCGTCATTGGGCACTCCGGTACCGGTCTGCCACGAGGGCTTCGAGAAGAGCGTGCTGACACCGCCACCCGTAGCTGAAAACTGGCCTACGGCTAGAGTGTCATTCCAGCCCTCTTCTGGAATGTAGGATTTCGCCGAGGAGATCGTGTCGCTGCCAGATGCACCGGTCCAGTAAGTCGTGTCAGTGGTGCTCGCCCCGCCGTCGCTGAAGAATTCCGTGCCCCCCATCCCTGTAACTTCGGGAATCGCCGCGGGAATATCGACTGCGAGACCAGTAGTAGCGGTCGTACTGCTCTGGGATTCGCAATCAGCAGCTCCCGCATCCCCCGATGCAGCGACTATCGTTTGCCCTTGAGAAACCGCCTGTGTCGCCCAGCCTCGAACCTGATTCGAAAAAGCACTGCCGAGCCCGGCTTCGCAAAACCCATAACTGGTTGTAATAAAGGGAGCAATAATCGGCTGAGTGTCGACCGCGGTTTGCAGTGAGTCCCACACAGAGAAGTTCTGACTGTTGCCCACATACACGTACTCGATCGTGGCGTTCTTTGCAACGCCTCCCGACCATTCCAGGTCGAGATCGGTTTCAACCAGGTCGCTGTCGTAGATCTGGGGCGTGCCGCTACCTGACACTAGAATTTTCGTCGGTTGCTTTGCTGATAATCCAGCTGCAGAGCGGAAATGATCAAGATCGCTGGCAATAATGTCTGTTTGCCCCACCACCGCGATTTTCTGTCCGGTGCCGTCTATGCCATTGTCATAGAGAGCCTGGAGATCGTAGATGGTGGCGAAGTCCCCAGGACTCAGGAAATGATTGCCGCTACTAGCAGACGTGAAATTCGATCTCACTCTCGCTCTCGGTTTAGGACGGAAGTCGTGAATGTTTCCCAAGCCAATCACGGCATCGGATATCGCTGCCGGTACGGATGGATTGGTCGCATTCGCGAAGTGGATTTCTCCGTCAACAAGATAGTTGTGCATCTGCGTGGAGAATACCGACTCGATTTGAGCAAACGTTCCGTCGAACGTAATCTGGTTCCGGCTGTTGGAAATTCTGAAGTTCGAGAAACCCTGGGACTGCAACCAGTCCGTGACTTTCCTCAGGTCGTTACGGCTCATCCCGAACCGCTCCCCAAACTGTTTCGGGGTCAGATACTTGTGGTAGTTGGGCGAAGAACGGTCCCCCAATTGGGCGATAAACTGATCCAGATCCTTCTGCTGCGCTGGCGAGGGTCGGAACGCCACTGAGATGCCATGAAGCATGCGAGTGCCGTCAGCTCGGCCCAGATCGTTTCCCGGTCTCGCCAGCCCGTGTACGTTCCCCCGGAGAGCTATCTTTGTTCCTGCAGCCAAGTCTCCCTTGATCCGATCCGGTGTGACTGCAAAACTGAAACTCGACAAAAAAACGGCAGCGAACATCAGACACACGAGGCCCTTACCGCTCTTCGACATAGACGTTCCCCTAAAATGGTGCATTTTTGGATGTGTCTAGCTTATACGGCTTATCCCATCTTCGATCAAGTCTCGACGGCTGAAGGTTGTATGGTGACAGGATGTTGACAACGCTGGAATGTTCAAAAATCAGCACTTTCGCGCGTCAACGCGGGCATCAGCCTGTGAAACAGGGATAAATCACGGAAGGGATCGGAAGAAGCAGTCACCGCGCAGGCGATTCCCTGCGTTTTCAGGTCTGCTCCCGTATACTGGCGAGCTCACAATGCCCTCCCTCAACGCCCCGAAAACACGCCTCGCCTACGTCGATTGGATGCGTGGTCTCGCCTGCGTGCTGATGTTCCAGACCCACTGCTACGACTCATGGCTCAGCGGCCCGGCCCGACAAAGCCGCTTCTTCATGTACTCGCAGCTGGGCGGGACGTTTCCCGCCCCTCTTTTCTTGTTTCTCGCCGGCATCTCCTTCGCCCTGGTCACTGAGAAACTGATCCAGAAAGGACTCTCAGCGACAGAAATCGCCCGCAGCACGATTCGTCGTGGAGCAGAAATCTTTGGCTTTGGATTGCTCTTCCGCCTGCAGGAATACCTCATCTCCTGGGGGTGGGCGCCGAAAAGCGATCTGCTGCGCGTCGACATCCTGAACACCATCGGCCTCTCGATGATGCTGATGGGTGTGCTCTGCTGGATGATTCTATTGATGTCTCGCCGAAGGGAGAAAATGTGGCTTGTGCCGGCCCCTCTCGGCGCGGCTCTCACGATCTCGCTGCTGACTCCGCTCCTCTGGACGACCTCGCGCCCCCGCTTTTTGCCCTGGCCCCTCGAATCCTACATCAACGGCGTGCACAATCTGGGCACGCCGCAAGCCTGGCTATTTCCTATCTTCCCTTGGTCGGCGTTCGCCTTCGCAGGCCTCGGCGTCGGATTCATCCTGCAAAGCTCCTGGACTCGGGCTCACGAAACACGGGTCTTCATTTCTGCCGGGATCGTCGGGCTGGCGCTGATCCAGCTCTCCCGCTGGCTTGACTCTCGACCACTCCAGCTCTATCCCGTGTACGACTATTGGCACACCAGCCCCAACTTCTTCCTGATTCGAGTCGGAATGTTGCTCGTGATTCTGACCGGCGCCTACGCCTGGTGCCGCTGGGGTCTTGGCCAATGGGGATTCAGCCCTCTAATTCAGCTTGGACAGGCGTCACTACTTGTCTATTGGGTGCACATTGAATTCGTCTACGGCCGGGTTTCGATATTGGCGAAGCATGCGCAGGGAGTCGGCGGGGCGACCGTGGGACTGCTGCTCATCACGCTCGCGATGCTGGCGCTGGCCTACATCCGTACGCATTACAAAGGATGGATGAAAGTTCCGCGTACTCAAACGCAACCCGGACTGTCATCCTGACCCTGAGCGTGTCGAAGGGGAAGGACCTATGTGTGGTGTGTCAACAGGTTGTTCCGGTCGAGACCGGAACGGCTGATGGGTGGAGCGTGACCCAGACTAGCATGGGGACGGTGCCAGTTGTATTGATGGAGCCAGGGGGCGAGCTG
>Ga0335085_10007917_pt1 | contig 16319 bp, 18 predicted proteins | sample Lox_Sample_45_FD_206712 | JGI IMG/M metagenome (GOLD analysis project Ga0335085, IMG submission 206712) | Soil microbial communities from Loxahatchee National Wildlife Refuge, Florida, United States - Lox_Sample_4.5 | ecosystem: Environmental > Terrestrial > Soil > Wetlands | place: USA...
CGAGACGGCGCATTGCGCCTCGCCGGCCGCGACCGCATCGAGGGCGAGGCGCATCGACGATTGCCGCCCCTGGCGCAGGGCGGTCGAGGGCTTGGCATCGCCGGTGATGTAATTCTCGGTATGGCGGATGGTCGCGCAGCCTTTGAGGATCGGCAGCTTCTCGACCAGGGGTGCGAGACGGGTCTCGACCCCATAGAGCAGGAACTGGATTTGCGGAAAACGCTCGCGGGCGATGGCGGCGCCTTTGACGACAGCATCCGGGGCTTTATCGCCGCCCATGGCGTCGAGTGCGACAATAAGGGGGTCGCTCACGCGCTGGGCCCCCTACCCGTGACGGTCAGGCCGTCTCGGCGGCGACAGACAGGACCTCGCGCTCACCGTAATGGCCGCAGGCCTTGCAGACGTGATGCGGCCGCTTCATCTCGCCGCAATTCGAGCACTCGACATAGCTGGCGGCCGCCAAATGATGATGCGCCCGGCGCATGTTGCGGCGGGATTTGGAGGTTTTCTTTTTCGGCACAGCCATGACGATATTCCTTTAGAGCTCCAGGCCCGGACCGGCCGGGCAGAAGGGGTGGTAACTAGCCAAAAACGCGCCCGAAGGCAACCCGATAGCGGCCCTCCGAGGCGTCGGCCTCAGGCCTGGCCCGGCTTGCGCAGCTTGGCTAACGCGGCAAAAGGCGATTCGCGCGGGCTACGGTCGGAAAGATCGGCTTCCTCTTCCAGCGAGGCGCCCGGCGCGCGCGGAAAGGGATCGAGCGCAAGCGACAGCTGCTGCGCGACGGCCTCGCCGATATCGATCATGCCGTCCTCGAGCGGCTCGACCGGCTCGGCATCGCCATCGAGCACGATCTCGCTCGAATTCTCCTCGGGCCCGAAGGTTAACGTGAAGCTCTCGGCGAGGCGCGCCGGCACCGGCTCCGAGGTGATGGCGCAGGCCTGGGTAAGCTCGGCCGTGAATTCGGCGGCGAGCCGGTAAAAGCCCCCGGCCATCGGCGTCAGCTTGACCTTCGCTTCGAGGCGGTCGAGCGCCAGCAGCTCGAAGCGCTGGGCCAAAGCGGCGCGCTCCTCGGGCTTGGCCGCGATCTCGTGTTGCTCGCCGGCGGGGCTCAGACGCAACCCGTCGATGCGGCGCGAGAATTCAGGAAGATCATTCATAATTAGGTAGTTACCAGCTCGAACTTGATCCTGTTATCGAAGAAGTCCGCGACCGGTTGCCGGGCGAGCGCCCGCGCCTGCGCGCGCACATACCGCCCCATCGCCGCGATCGTCTCGGGGCGCGGCTGGACCGTGCCGTAAAGGTTGCGCTTCAACCCCTCGCCGAGCGTCTGGTCGTCGCCCGCCAAGCCTTTCTCATAGGCGGCGATGCGGCCGTAGAACGCCTTCGCCATTTCCTTCACTCGTTTGCCGACGCCGATATCCGTCGCCCCCATCTCGCGAATCCCGCGATCGAGATCGGCGAACATGGCATCGAACAGGGCTTGGGCGAAATCCGCCGTCGCCTCGTGCTCGGCTTTCAGCCGGTTCAGAACCAGGAACATGTGCAGCGCGATCATCTCGAACCGGCCATCGAGCGTGTCGGGCACTTCGAGCGCGAGGAAGAACTGCGGCGCGCGCGCCTGCTCGACGATCGAGGCATAGGTCGCATGGGCTTGCGGACGGTAGCGATTGCGGCGGAAAAGCGTGGCGAGCGGCATCATCAATTCGGCTTGTGACAAAAACGCCCTGGCCCGGCGTCAGGATTGACAGCCCTTGGCGGGCACAGGCATCTTCGCGGCATGATAGATCGGCATTTCGCGCCGCGATACCAGGTCTTGCGCCCGTTCATATTTGCCGCAGCCCTCATGACACTTGCGGGTTGTGGCTTGCCCGTGAACGACCGCGGCAACCTGCCGAAGGCCGACTTGCTGGCGCAGATCAAGCCCGGCGTCACCGACAAGAACAGCGTCAAAGCCCTGCTCGGCACGCCCTCGAGCATCGCCGCGTTCGACGGGGACACCTGGTACTACATCAGCAAGCAGGAAAGGCAGATCGCCTTCCTCAAGCCCGAAGTGCTGAACCAGCAGGTCTACATCGTCCACTTCAACGACAAGGGCATCGTCACCGACGTCGCGCACAAGGGACTCCCCGATGCGCAGAACATGACGATGAATCCGGATGCGACGCCGGCGCCGGGCCGCGAGTTCACCTTCCTCGAGCAGCTGATCGGCAATTTCGGCAAGTTCAACGCCGGCGGCAGCGGCGGCAATACGCCGGGCGGCCCGAATACCGGCGGCCCTTAAGTCTTTAAGCAGTTCGCGCAAACGAAAAGGCGGGCCCGCGGGAAGCGGACCCGCCTTTCGTTTTTATGCCCTCAGTGCGCGGCGGCCGCGAGAATGGCGAGGAGCAGGATCGCGACGATGTTCGTGATCTTGATCATCGGATTGACCGCGGGCCCGGCGGTGTCCTTGTAGGGATCGCCGACGGTGTCGCCGGTCACCGCCGCCTTATGGGCGTCGGAGCCTTTGCCGCCGTAATTGCCGGTCTCGATGTACTTCTTGGCATTGTCCCAGGCGCCGCCGCCCGAGGTCATCGAGATCGCGACGAAGATGCCGGTCACGATCGTGCCGAGCAGCATCGCCCCGAGGGCGCTGAACGCCGCGGCGCGGCCGCCGATCGCATCGATCACGAAATAGAGCACGACCGGCGCGAGCACCGGCAGCAGCGAGGGCACGATCATCTCCTTGATCGCGGCCTTGGTCAGCAGGTCGACGGCCTTGCCGTAATCCGGCTTGCCCGTCCCTTCCATGATGCCCTTGATCTCCTTGAACTGGCGCCGGACCTCGACGACGACCGAACCGGCGGCACGGCCGACCGCCGTCATGCCGAGCGCGCCGAAGAGATACGGCAGCAAGCCGCCGATGAAGAGTCCGATCACGACGTAAGGATCGTTCAGCGTGAAGCTGACATTGAGGTTCGGGAAGTAGTGATGAAGATCCTCGGTATAAGCCGCGAACAGCACCAGCGAGGCGAGCGCCGCCGAGCCGATCGCATAGCCCTTGGTCACCGCCTTCGTCGTGTTGCCGACCGCATCGAGTGCGTCGGTGAATTTGCGCACGTCATGCGGCAGCTCCGACATTTCGGCGATGCCGCCCGCATTGTCGGTGACCGGGCCGTAGGCATCGAGCGCGACGATCATGCCCGCGAGCGCTAGCATCGTCGTCGCCGCCACGGCGATGCCGAAGAGTCCCGCCAGCAGATACGAGACGATGATGCCGGCGCAGATCACGATGACCGGCAGCGCGGTCGATTCCATCGAGACCGCAAGGCCCTGGATCACGTTGGTGCCGTGGCCCGTGGTCGAGGACAGCGCGATCGAGCGCACCGGCCGGTACTCGGTCGAGGTGTAATATTCGGTGATCCACACCAGGAGACCGGTCACCACCAGACCAGTCAGCGAGCAGAGATAAAGGGCCTGACCGGTATAAGGCGTGCCGGCGAGCGGACCGAAGCCGGTCGTCTCGGCGATCACGCCGGCAACCGCGGCCGCCGACAGGACGCCGGCGACGATGAGGCCCTTATAAAGCGCGCCCATGATGTTCTCGCTCGCGCCGAGGCGGACGAAATAGGTGCCGATGATCGAGGCGACGATGCAGACCGCGCAGATCAGCAGCGGCAGCATCAGCATCGTGTCGCGCAGCGCGCCGGTGAAGAAGATCGCAGCGAGCAGCATGGTCGCAACGACGGTCACGGCATAGGTCTCGAAAAGGTCCGCAGCCATGCCAGCGCAGTCGCCGACATTGTCGCCGACATTATCGGCGATCACGGCCGGATTGCGGGGATCGTCTTCCGGAATGCCGGCTTCGACCTTGCCGACGAGATCGGCGCCGACATCGGCGCCTTTCGTGAAAATGCCGCCGCCGAGCCGCGCGAAGATCGAGATCAGCGAGGCGCCGAAGGAGAGCGCGACGAGCGATTCGAGAACCGGACGAAGATCGTCGCCCGGCAAACTCGAGCGCAGGAAGATGTAATAAAGCGAGACGCCGAGGATGCCGAGGCCGACGACGAGCAGGCCGGCGGCGAGACCGTCGCGGGCCGCCTGGGCGGTGCGGACATTGGCGCGCACCGAGACGTTCATGCCGATATAGCCGGCCGCGCCCGAGAGGATCGCGCCGACCAGGAAGCCGAGGGCGGCGTGCCAGCCCAGGGTCGCGAAGAGGATGACGAAAATCACGGCGCCGGCGATGGCGATCGTCGTGTATTGCCGGTTGAGATACGCGCGCGCGCCTTCCTGGATGGCGCCCGCGATCTGCTGCATCCGCTCATTGCCGGCATTCGCCGCCAGCACCTGCTGGCTCGTGACCAGCCCGTAAAGAATTGCCAGCACGCCCGCGCCGATGACCAGCCAATAGGCGATGTTCATTTCTTCTGTCCTTTAGATCGAATCTTCAGTTGGTTTTTGAGGTTCTTCAAAAGCGCGCGGAACATGCCAGAAGCGCGCTGCCGAGGCAACCCGCGGTTTCTTTGGACCTTAGCCCCGAGGCCCCCTAGAATCGGCCCGAATGCCGCCCCATCCCGAGCAATTACTACAACGCGCGCGCGAACTTGTCCCGGCAATTGCCGACTCGGCCGTCGAGGGCGAGCGCGACCGCTGCGTGCCGCCGCGGATTGTCGCAGCCCTCAAGGAAGCCGGTCTTTTCCGTGCGCTCCAGCCCCAACGCTGGGGCGGTTACGAGCTGCAGCCCACGGCGGTTTACGATGCCGAGATGGCGATCGGCGGAGCGGACATGTCGACCGCCTGGATCGTCGGCGTGCTCGGGATCATCCCCTGGTCGGTCGCGCTCTTCGATGACCGCGCCGGCGACGAGATCTGGGGCACGGACCCGAACAGCCTCATTTGCTGCGCCATCCGCCGCGCCGGCACGGCGACGCCGGTTGCTGGCGGCTTCCGCCTCAGCGGCCAGTGGGGCTACGCGAGCGGCTGCCAGCACGCCGATTGGGCTTTGCTCGGCGCCGCCGCGGGGACGACGCCGGAAGACGATTACTTGATGCTGGTGCCGAAGCGCGACTTCGCGATCCTCGACACGTGGCATGTCACCGGGCTCAAAGCGACCGGCAGTCACGACGTCGCGGTGAAGGATGTTTTTATCCCCGCCCATCGCGCGCTGCGCATGGTCGAGATTTTCGATTGCAAAGGTCCCGGTCAGGCGGTGAACACCGCGGCGCTTTATCGCATGCCTTTCGGTCTCGTCTTCGCCGGCGGCGTCGCCAATGCGTCAGTCGGCGGGCTTGCCGGCATGCTCGATCGTCTCCTCGGCGAGATCCGCGCGCAGCGCGGCCCGCGCCGCCCGGATCCCGATCTCAGCTTCGTCGTCGCCGAAGCTGCGACCACGATCGACGAGGCCAAAGCCGTCGTCACGCGCAATTTCGCGCGGCTCCTGGCGCATGCCGAGGCGCGCGAGCTGCCGCCGATCGAAGAGCGGCTGCAGGTGAAATATCAGCTGTCGCTCAACACCGAGCGCTGCCGCATCGCCGCCAACAAGCTGCTCGAGGCCAGCGGCGCGTCAGGCCTCTACACGACGCGGCACCCTTACGGCCGCATCGTCGCCGACATCACGGCCGCGCGCCAGCACATCACCAACAGCGTGCCGCTGCACGCGCGCGATTGGGGCCAGGTCATGCTGGGCCAGCCGCGGCGCCACGATTTCATGTTGTGGAAAAAAGAGGCTTATTTGTTCTGCTCGAAGAATTGCTGGATCAGCACTTCGCGCACGGCCTTCCCGCCAATGACGTTGTCGGCGACTTTCAGCAGCCGGTCTTTGAGATAGGTCTCGTCGATATCGGCGCCCTTGACCCCGGCGCGCTGCTGGAAGAAGGCGTAGAGATCGCGCATGAAAGCGTCGTTGAGCTGGAGGCGCTTTTCCTCGACCGGCGATTTCTCCTGTCCCTTTATCAGCTCGAGCATCAGCGTGACGCCGACCTGGCGGGTAACGCGGTCGCCCTGGATGATCGGGATGAAGATCGGCGAGAAACGCACATAGGACGGCGCGCCCTCGATCAACTCCGGCACGGCGTCGCGATTGGCCGCCCGGGCCGGCAGCGCGAACAGCACGGCCATGAGAATCGGTACAATTTTACTAAAAGTGCGCATAACCCTTCAGCTCGACCTTTACCGGACGACCGGCCGCGTCGATCAACGCGACACCTTCGCCTTTTTCCATTGCGCCAATTGCGGTCATGGGAACGCCAACAGCCGCGGCGGCCTTGGCGATCGCATCCGCGGCTTCTGCCGGCGCTGTCAGCAACAGTTCGTAATCATCCCCGCCGCCCGTTACCGCGGTGTTAAGGATTGGATTTGCGGCAATTGCCGCGCGAGCGGCCGGCGACAGAGGCAGCGACGGCTGCCGTACCACGCCGCGCAGCCCGGAAGCACTGCAGATGTGGCCGAGATCGGCGAGCAGGCCATCGGAGATATCGATCATCGCATGTGCCAACCCGGCGAGCGCCTGGCCGAGTGCGACGCGCGGCCGCGGCAGGCGATAGCGATCGATCAGATAGTCGCGCTCCGCAGCGCCGAGCGCGGCGCCGAGGGTGCCTTTGCGCGCGGCGAGGCCGAGCGCCGCATCGCCGAGCGTACCCGAGACATAGATTTCATCGCCGGCGCGGGCCGTGCTGCGCAACACCGCGCTACCCTTCGCGACCTTGCCGATGAGCGCGAGCGTCAGCGTGGCCGGGCCCGGCGTGCTGCTGCTATCGCCGCCCAGAAGCATGACGCCGAACTCCTTCTGATCGGCGGCGAGGCCCTTGGTGAATTCGTCGAGCCAGGCTTCGCCGTGCGTCTTCGGCAAGGCCGTCGTCAGCAGATAGCCGAACGGTGTCGCGCCCTTGGCGGCGATATCCGACAGATTGACGCGCAGCAGCTTCTGCGCGACCTGGAACGGCGGATCGTCGGGGAAATAATCGACGCCTTCGATGATCGTATCGGTGGTGAGCGCGTATTGCTCGCCGGCCGGGCCGTCGATCAGCGCGACATCGTCGGTGAGCTTGAGCGCGCCGGGCCCCGCGAGCGGCGCGAAGAAGCGCGCGATGCGCTCGAATTCACCGAGCGGCGCTGTCGGCTTGGTCATCCCGCAAGCCCTCGGTTCGGATCGAGCGCGCGAGACGATCGAGCACGCCGTTCACCAGCCCCGGCTCCTTGCCGGCAAAGAAGGCATGGGCGATGTCGAGATACTCGCTGATGATGACGCGCGCCGGCACGTCTGGCCGCGCCAGCAACTCGTAAACCGCGACGCGCAGGATCGCCCGCAGGATGACCTCGAGCCGCTCCAAGGGCCAGTCGGCCGAAAGCGCCGAAGAGAGGCCGCGGTCGATATCCTCGCGCCGTGCCGCCGTGCCTTCGACGAGCTCGGCGAACAGCTGGTCATCGGCCTCGCCGAAGCTTTCGTCCGGCGCGTTGCCGCCGAGATTGTGGCGCGTGAATTCGATGATCGCCGTCGCCGGCGACACGCCCGTCAGATCGATCTGGTAGAGCGCCTGCACCGCCGCGAGGCGCGACGCGGTGCGTTTCCGCCCCGATTCCGAGGCTTTCGCTGGTTTCGGCTGGTCCGACTTGGTTTCCGCCATCGTGATCAAGTCGTGAGGCCGAAGCGGCGTTTCAACTCGACCATCGCAAGACAGGCCTTCGCCGCCTCGCCGCCCTTGTTGCGCTTGTCCATGCGGGCGCGGGCGAGCGCCTGATCCTCGTTCTCGACCGTCAAGATGCCGAAGCCGATGGCGAGCTTCTGCTCGAGCGCCAATTGCTGCAACCCATGCGCGCTCTCGGTGCAGACATGCTCGTAATGCGTGGTCTCGCCGCGGATGACGCAGCCCAAGGCGATGTAGCCGTCATAGGGATTCTTCGACAGCGCGGCGAAGCGGATCGCGGCCGGGATCTCGAAAGCGCCCGGCACGGTGATGACCTCGTAGCGCGCCTGCGCCTCTTCGAGCGCGGCTTTCGCGCCTTTGAGGAGCTCGTCCGAGATATGCGCGTAATAGCGCGCTTCGACGACGAGGATACGCGGTGCGGCCATATCAGTTCGTCCCCGTCGGGGTGATCGGCCGGCGCTCGACGACGCTGAGGCCATAGCCTTCGAGCGCGACGATGGTGCGCTCGGTATTGGACAGAAGGATCATCTCATGGACGCCAAGATCGAGAAGGATCTGGGCGCCGATGCCGTAATCGCGCAGCGCCGGAACGAAATGCTCGCCCTGCATCATGCTGCGCACGCGATCGGTGAGGATGGTCATCGTCGGCTCGCGGATGGCGACGACCACGCCGCGCCCTTCCTCGGCGATCATCTCCATCGCGGCGCCAATCGCGCCGCGGCGGTTGTTGCTGACATTGCCGAAGGCATCGTCGAGCATGTTGATCGCATGCATGCGCGCCATCACCGGCCCGCCTTTCGAGATATCGCCCTTCACCAGGACGATGTGCTCGGCATAGGGCACCTTGCTCGAATAGATGATCAGCTTCCACTCGCCGCCGAACTGGCTGGTGAAGGTGGTCTCGAGCTTGCGCTCGACGATGCGGTCGTGGCGCAGGCGATAGGCAATGAGATCGGCGATCGTCGCGACCTTCAGCCCGTGCAGCTGGGCGAAGGCGATGAGATCGGAGCGTCGCGCCATGGTGCCGTCGTCGTTCATGATCTCGCAGATCACGCCCGACGGGTTGAGGCCGGCGAGCCGCGCGATATCGACCGCGGCCTCGGTATGACCGGTGCGAACGAGCACGCCTCCGTCGCGCGCCATCAGTGGGAAGATATGGCCGGGCGTGACGATGTCGTTCGAGCCCTTCGTCGGGTCGATCGCCACCGAGACGGTGCGGGCGCGATCCGGCGCCGAGATGCCGGTGGTGACGCCGTCCTTCGCCTCGATGGAAACCGTAAACGCCGTCTGCAGCCGCGAGGCGTTGTGCTGCGCCATCAGCGGCAGCTTCAGCTGCTCGACGCGCTCGGAGGTCAGGGCGAGGCAGATCAGCCCGCGCCCGTGCTTGGCCATGAAATTGATCGCCTGCGGCGTCGCCATCTGCGCCGGGATCACGAGGTCGCCCTCGTCCTCGCGATCCTCGTCATCGACGAGGATGAACATCTTGCCGTTGCGGGCTTCCTCGATGATCTCGTCGATCGGGGAAATGACGTCGATAAAGCTCATTATCTCGTTCCAAAATCTGGGGCGACTATATATCGGCCACGCCCGCGACGGTCACGCGCTAAACGCCGGGCAGCCATCGCTGCACCGGCATAGATTAATCTTTTTAATTCAGATTGCTAGCGGGCGGTGTTCAGCCGATCAGGGCCTGCCCGGTCAGCCTTGCGACATAGCGCGCCAGCATGTCGATCTCGAAATTGACCTGGTCGCCGACTTTGGCCGTCCCGAAGGTCGTATGCGCCAGGGTGTGGGGGATGATGTTGACCCCGAACCGGCTGCCCTGGACCTCGTTGACCGTCAGCGAGACGCCGTCGAGCGCGACCGAGCCCTTGGGCGCCACGGCGCGGGCGAATTCATCCGGCACACGGAAGGCGAAGCGCTCGGAGTCCCCCTCCTTGCGGCGCTCGACGATCTCGGCCACGGCGTCGACATGGCCCGAGACGATATGGCCGCCGAGCTCGTCGCCGGCTTTCAGCGCGCGCTCGAGATTGATGCGGCTGCCGACGCGCCACGCCTTGAGGGTCGAGCGGGCCAGGGTCTCGGTCGAGGCCTGCACCGCGAACCAATTGACGCCGTGATCGATCGCGGTGAGGCAGACGCCGGAGCAGGAAATCGACGCGCCGAGGGCGAGATCGCCGAGATCGAGGTTCGTCTCGATGACGAAAGTCGTGTCGCCGCCGGGACGGATCTCCCGCACGGTGCCGATATCGGTGACGATGCCGGTGAACAATTCAACGCACCAAGGTTAGGGTTTCGAGCACATCCTCGCCGATCGTCTCGAGCGCGAGGCGATGGAATTTCGGCGCCGCGTTCAGTTTTTCGACGCCGAACGCCTGCACCGCCGCGAGTCCGTCGCCGCCGATGAGCATCGGCGCATGGAACCAGGCGAGGCGATCGACAAGACCTTCCTCGAGCAGCTCGCCGGCGAGGCTCGCGCCGCCTTCGACCAGCACGCGCGTCAGGCCGCGCTTGCCCAGCTCTTTGAACGCAATCGTCAGATCCATCTCGACCGTCTCGGATACCGGTACCTCGATGAGATCGACGCCGCAATCGCGCAAGGTCTGACAGCGCGCGGCATCGGCGCCATGGCGATGGATGATCCAGGTGGGCACCAGCTTGGCCTCCGCCACAAGCTTGGCGGTGAGCGGCGTGCGCAGACTGCCGTCGATCACGATGCGCACCGGGCTGCGCCGCGTCAGACCCGGCAAGCGACAGGTAAGCTGAGGATCATCGGCGATCACCGTGCCGACGCCGACCATCACCGCGTCGTGCGTCGCGCGGAGCAGATGGGCGCGGTTGCGTGCCGGCTCGCCCGTGATCCATTGGCTCTCGCCATGCGAGGTCGCGATCCGGCCGTCGAGCGTCGCCGCCAGCTTCAGCGTGACGAGCGGCCGGCCCTCGCCGATGCGTTTGAAAAATCCGGCATTGAGCTCGGTCGCCTCTTTGGCGCAAAGCCCGGTCTCGACGGCGATGCCGGCCTGGCGCAGACGCTCGAGGCCGCGGCCGGAAACGCGCGGATCGGGATCCTCCATCGCGACCACGGCGCGTGCGATGCCGGCGGCGATCAGCGCGTCGGCGCAGGGCGGCGTCTTGCCGTGATGAGCGCAAGGCTCGAGGCCGATATAGGCGGTCGCGCCCTTGGCTTTGTCGCCGGCGCGGGCTAGCGCTTCGGTCTCGCCATGCGGCCGGCCGCCCGGCTGCGTCCAGCCGCGCCCGGCCACTTCGCCGTCTTTCACTATCACGCAGCCGACCGCGGGGTTGGGCCATACCGAGCCGAGCCCGCGTCGCGCGAGGGTGAGCGCCGCCCGCATGTAAGCGGCGTCATTCATCGGATCAGTCGTCGCTGTCGGCGTCGGCGCGGATGCGGCCGATGAATTCGCCGAAATCCTTCGCCTCGCGGAAATTGCGATAGACCGAGGCGAAGCGCACATAGGCGACTTGGTCGAGCGTCGCGAGCGCTTCCATCACCAGCTCGCCGATCACGTCGCTCGGAATGTCGCTCTCGCCCGAGCTTTCGAGCTGGCGCACGATCGAGTTGATGACGCGCTCGACACGCTCGCCTTCGACCGGCCGCTTCCTCAGCGAGATCTGGATAGAGCGCGCGAGCTTGTCGCGGTCGAAAGGCTCGCGCTGGCCGTTCTTCTTGACGACGGTGAGTTCGCGCAGCTGAACGCGCTCGAAGGTCGTGAAGCGCGCGGCGCAATTCGGACAGAGCCGGCGGCGGCGGATTGCCGCGTGATCTTCGGTCGGACGCGAATCCTTGACCTGCGTGTCTTCGGTTCCGCAAAACGGGCACCGCATGTTGTTCCCCCTCCCCGCCTAGCCCGGATAGACCGGGAAAGCGGCGCAGAGCGCCGCCACCTCGCGCTTCACATTCGCCTCGACCCCGGCATTGCCGGCATCGCCATTCGCCTGCAGCCCGTCGAGCACGTCGGCGATGAGCTTGCCGACTTTCTTGAATTCAGCCTGGCCGAAGCCGCGCGTCGTCGCCGCGGGGCTGCCGAGACGCACGCCAGACGTGACGGTCGGCTTTTCAGGATCGAACGGTATGCCGTTCTTGTTGCAGGTGATGCCGGCGCGCTCGAGCGCGACCTCCGCGGCCTTGCCGGTCGCTTTCTTCGGCCGGACATCGACCAGCATCAGATGCGTGTCGGTCCCGCCGGACACGATGTCGAGACCGCGCTCGACGAGCGAGGCGGCCAGCGTCTTCGCGTTATCGGCGACCGCTTTCGCATAGATCTTGAATTCGGGCCGCAGCGCCTCGCCCAGCATCACGGCTTTGCCGGCGATGACGTGCATCAATGGACCGCCCTGCAAGCCGGGGAAGATCGCGCTGTTGATCTTCTTGCCGATATCCTCGTCATTCGCGAGGATCATGCCGCCGCGCGGGCCGCGCAGGGTTTTATGGGTCGTCGTCGTGACGACATGCGCATGCGGCAGCGGGCTCGGATGGACGCCGCCGGCGACGAGCCCGGCGAAATGCGCCATATCGACCATAAGATAGGCGCCAACCTCGTCGGCGATCTTGCGGAAGCGGGCGAAATCGATGATCCGCGGATAGGCCGAGCCGCCGGCGATGATGAGCTTCGGCTTCTCGGCTTTGGCGAGGCGCTCGACCTCGTCGAAATCGATCCGCGCATCGTCGCGCCGCACGCCGTACTGCACAGCGTGGAACCATTTGCCGGAGAGATTGGGCGGCGCGCCATGTGTCAGATGCCCGCCCGCGGCGAGCGACATGCCCATGATCGTGTCGCCCGGCTGCAGCAATGCGAGCAGCACCGCTTGATTGGCCTGCGAGCCGGAATTCGGCTGGACGTTGGCGAATTTGCAATCGAAGAGCTTCTTGGCGCGGTCGATCGCGAGCTGCTCGGCGATGTCGACGAATTCGCAGCCGCCGTAATAGCGGCGACCTGGATAGCCCTCGGCATATTTGTTGGTGAGCACCGAGCCTTGCGCTTCGAGCACGGCGCGCGAGACGATGTTCTCCGACGCGATGAGCTCGATCTGGCTGCGCTGGCGCCCGAGCTCCTGGTCGATCGCCGTGGTGAGCTCGGGGTCGACCTCGGCGAGCGAGGCGGTGAAGAAACGATCGGCGTTGGAATGCGTGATTGTCGGCGCAGCCATCGGCGGAGATACCTTTACGAGATTAGAGCAACACGGCGAGCGTGACGCCCGCCGCCTTCGAAAGCGGTGGTAAAGAAGGTGCGGACACAGGCTTTCGCGGTCTCGATACCCAGCACGCGGGCGCCGAGGGCGAGGACATTCGCGTCGTTGTGCTGGCGCGCGAGCTCGGCCGTCGTCACGTCATGCGCGAGGGCGCAACGGAGATGGCGATGGCGATTGGCGGCGATGCTCATGCCGATGCCGGTGCCGCAGATCAGCACGCCGCGCTGCGCGCGGCCGCTCGCGAGCGCGTCGGCAACGGCGTTCGCGAAATTCGGATAATCGACGGACTCCGTGCTGTCGGTGCCGAGATCGAGCACCTCGAAGCCGAGCGCTATCAACACCGGCACCAGGGCCGTTTTGAGCTCATAACCGCCGTGATCCGCGGCGACGGCAACGATGTCGGGCATGCTCGCGCTAAACTAGGAACAGAGCCGCGACTCTACCAGATATCGGGGGCTCCCGCCAGCCGCCTACTATCCCTCGCGGTTCACCGCTCGCGTTGAATTTGCTGGGAAATCGTCCCGATGGGCCGCGGCCTAGCGTTCCGGCGCTGCCGGCAAAAACGCTTCGGTCGTGAATTTCGCCAAGTCCGGCCGGCCCTCGAGCAGATGGAGATCGCTCAGCGATTGGCCGATCGCTGCCAGCGCCTTGGGATCGAAGCGTCCGTCCCGCGAGAAGGTCGGCATGAGCTGATCGTAGATCCCGCCGAGCGCGGCAGGATCGGTGTGCGTGACCGGCGCCAGGATCTTCACGGTCTCGTCCTTGTGCCCGCGCATCCAGACGATGGTGTCGAACCAGCCGGCGAGGAACCGCCGCACATCGTCGGGCCGATGCTGGATGACATCGAGCGTCGCGTAGATTGCCTCGATGTGAAAGTCCTTCACGATATCGCCGAAGTTCGCAAGGGTTTTGCCGACATGCGCCGCATCGAGCTGCGAGGCGAGCGTCAGATCGATGAACATCGCGTCGATCTGCCCGGTGCGCAGCGCCGCCGCGATCGCCGTCGGGGCCCCGAGACCGATGAGCGTGATGCTGCCCTGCGGCCAGCCCTGCTCGCGCACGAGCTGGCGCATCAGCCAATCCGACAGCGCGCCTTCGGCCGAGATGCCGACTTTATGACCCTTCAGGTCCTTGATCGAGGCGATGCCGGCCCCGTCGCGCGCATAGACCGCAAAGCCGCGCGGCGCATTGGCGAGCGCGGCAATGGCAAGCTCCGGCGAGCCCTTGGCAATGAAGGACAGATCCGTACCGCCGGATAGGCCGATATCGACGCTGCCGGCGATCATCGCCTGGTGCATCTTCGGCGCGCCGGCGAAGTCGATCGGCTCGACCTGCAAACCGTGCTGCGCGAAAGTGCCGGCGGCAACGCCAACGTTGGCGACCGTATAGCCAAAATCGGGCGGCACGGCCTTGCCGACATGCAGCACGTTGTCCGCGTGCGCAACCGATGCGCCCGCCACCATCAAGCCTGCCGCCAGCAGGCGCCCGAGCATCGCCATATTGCAGTCCTCCCCTTGCGCCGATCCTACGCGTGCGGATGCTGCGCCGTCATGCGACCAATGCGCGGGATTGGTGGAGAAAGCGCACCATGCGTCCCGTGCCGCGAGATGCTTGCGACGATTGATCTGTTGTCGCGGCGCACTAGACGCGTCACGCTGCGCGCCAGCAAAGGAGCGGCATCATGAATGTCCTCGGGGTCGAGCGGATCTATTATGGTGTGGCCGATGTCGAGTTCGCGTCGCGGTTCCATGACCATTGGGGGCTGACGAAGCGCGACGCGGCGGCGAGCGGCGCCGATTACGCGCTCGGCGACGGGACGACGATCCATATTCGCCGCGCCGCCGACAACGCGCTGCCTGCGACCGTGATCGATTGGGCCGATCTCAATGATTCGACCGCGCGCGAGATCATCTGGGGCGTCGACAGCAAGGCGACGCTCGATGCGATCGGCGCCGAGATCGCGAAAGATCGCGAGGTCAAAGCCGGCAGCGACGGTATCCTGCGCTGCCGCGACGATTACGGCTATTCGCTCGGCTTCATGGTGTCGCAGCGCAAGGAGACGCCGCTCGCCTTCCCGGCGACCAATACCGTCGGCAATCACGCCCGCCGCAACCGCGTCGCCGAGGGCACGATCCGCCGTCCCGTCGCGCCGTCGCGCATCGGCCACGTCGTCTATTGGGCGCCGCGCGACGTGCCGGGCGCGGCGAAATTCTATCAGCGCCTCGGCTTCAAGATCACCGACGACATGACCGCGGGCGGGCTCTTCATGCGCTGCGGCGGCTCGTGCGATCATCACTCGCTGCTGCTGCAAGGCGGCAAGCACACGGGCTTTCAGCACGTCGCCTACGAGTTCCGCGATTTCGACGAGGTCATGCTGCTCGGCAGCCAGGTCGAGGCGCAAGGCTGGAAGACCAATGTCGGGCCGCTGCGCCACAACGTCAGCTCGACCTGCTCGTGGTATTTCTGGAATCCGGCCGGCGGCCTGTCGGAAGCCTATTCCGACATGGATTGCGTCGACGACAATTGGGTGCCGCGCAAATTCCGTCCCGGCGAGGATCCGAATTTCTACGGCTCGTCCTGGAACGCGCGGCCCGAGCACAAGAATACGCCGCCCGGCCAATGGCGCGACGAGCGCACCGCACCGGGCTACGCGCCGCAGTGATCATGCCTGTTGGTGAGTGGTGACGATGAGCGACGTGACTTCCGAAATCCGCGTCCCTGTCCTGATCGTCGGCGGCGGGCCGGTCGGCATGACCTTGGCGATGTGTCTCCATGCGCTGAACGTACCCTGCCTCATCGCCAATACCGAGATCAGCCCACGCTGGCATCCGAAGGGCTCGACGCAGAACGCGCGGACGATGGAGATCTACCGCCGGCTTGGCATCGCGAAGACGCTGCGCGGCATGGGTCTCGGACAGGATTACGCGCTCGATATCGGCTATTTCACGCGTCTCACCGGCTGGGAGCTGACCCGCATCGAGCAGCCCTCCGAACAGGAGAAGCAAGCGCGCATCGCCGCCGCCGGTCCGACCCACCAGGTGCCGGAGCCGATGCTGCGGCTCAATCAGATGATCTGCGAGGATCATCTCTTCAAGCACATCCAGACGCTCGCCGGCATCGATGTGCGTTTCGGCTGGCAGATAACCGCTTTCACGCCGCGCAGCGACGGCGTCGGCGCCGAGATCGAGCACGTCGAAAGCGGCCGCCGGCAGCGCATCGAGGCGCAATACATCGTCGGCTGCGATGGCGGCCGCGGCATCGTGCGTCGCCAGCTCGGCATCAAATACGGCGGCGATAGCGCCAACCCGGACAAGCCGGCCTATCTCAACGGGCGGATGGTCTCGACCTATGTCAGCGCGCCGGATTTCTTCAAGCGCATCCCGCACAAGCGCTGCTGGCAATATTGGACGGTCAATCGCGACATCCGCTCCAACACGATGGTCGTCGATCAATCGACCGATATCCTCTTCGGCACGACGCTGCGTAAT
>Ga0335085_10007918_pt1 | contig 16318 bp, 15 predicted proteins | sample Lox_Sample_45_FD_206712 | JGI IMG/M metagenome (GOLD analysis project Ga0335085, IMG submission 206712) | Soil microbial communities from Loxahatchee National Wildlife Refuge, Florida, United States - Lox_Sample_4.5 | ecosystem: Environmental > Terrestrial > Soil > Wetlands | place: USA...
TCGAGCAATTGTTCGCGGACGAAAGGCTTCAGCAAATAGTCGTACGCGCCATTGCGAATGGCGGCGATGGCGGCAGAGATATCATGAACGGAAGCCACCACGACCAAGAGTGTGTCGGGGAATGACTGCTTGGCACTTTCCGCAAAGGTGACCCCGTCCACATCCTTCATCGTGAGGTCGTAAAGGACGAGTTGGAACGGGCCGTCGCTCGTGAGTGTCTGCCAGGCATCAGTGCCCGAACTGCACTCTCGACAGGTGTAGTCGGCTGCGGACAACATTGATGACACGATCTCGCGAATCGTCTGTTCATCATCTGCGATGAGGATTCTATCTGCCATTGGAGGGACTCAGCTCACAACCTGTCGTTTGGTTAGTACCGCTTTTACTACCGCCAGTCCCGCGTCACCTCGTAATCAAGGTTTTCCTTGAACTGCTCAATTTGGGCCGTTTCAGCCTCGGTCCATTGGTCTTCGGGATTGTTCAGACTCACTATGAAGTCACCTTTGACGGGTGCGTTCCAATTTTCCACGACTACCGAGGTCCCAGAGGCCGTCTTTTATGCGCCTAATTTTCATTTATTGCTCTGTATCGGGCGTGCTCACGGGCCATTCGGGGCTGGTACGGTTTCCGGACAAGACAACCTCATACTCTTCTGTTTGGCTCTCTTTTCGGTTCCAGACAAGAAAGAGAGGTCCTCCTGCTGAGTTGTTCCTTCGACCATGAAAGAAAGTCTCGAACTCCTCTTCGTTTGTTAGGGGTCTGGGGATACCGTTCTCTATCGCGAAGACGTAATCTCCAGCGCTCCTCCTGTGCTCGTCAGCTCAATTGTTGAGCTGAAACAATCTGAATCGACGTCACCCTGTCCGTTAGCAACCGCGTAATAGACGCTTGCCGTCATACTCGGAGCCTCCTGCCCGTTACAGATGGCCCGACCTCTGAGATGGAAGTTTTATCCTGATGCTGCTGAAAATCTAGCCGGAATGCCCAGAAGTACATGACTAAAGTAATGACTCTCCCAAAACGCAGGCCAGCACTAGAATTCCGGGCGAGGTGTTGCGATGGAAACCGCACGGCGAAGTGAAATCACGAAAGCGGTCCTGGGATACGACCTGCGCTTCAAGATCACAAACGAACTGATGGAAAGCTACCTGACCCCAACATATTTCGACCTCCGAAGGCGCTTCCCCTGAATTGCGCTTTGTGGAGCTAGTCGGAGAGCTGGCTGGTGGCGCACGCAAACCAGCTCCCCGAGAACGGCTCAGTGACGATTGTTGCAGCTACCCACACAACGAACGGCGTGTTGTGTGGGCTACCCAGTTTCGAACTGGAGCTCGGATTTTTCGAAATAACCGCAACGTCCGGAGGTCGAGGTTTACTCATTATTGTTGAAAAGCAATCGGGCCGGAGGAATGGTTCAGCATGGATGGCTTCCCAATCGCCGCCACGCAGAGGTTGGCAGTGTCTGTCGATACCTGCAGATCTTGCAATGAGACGGAGTGCCGGGACGTTGGGAACTCGCCGACTTCGCTCCATCCCGACGATTTCTGTTGCAGTACGGCAATGTGATCGATCGTATTCTCACTGCCTGAGATGTTCCACGCGAGAGTGTTTCCACGGATTGAGGCTTTGACCTCTACGCAGTTATCGATGCCGGTTTCGATCTCTGTGCCTTCCTCGTAATCGTTCCAGGTGGGAATGATCAATGCGGGCAACTGATGACTGGGGGAATAGAAGCGTCCTGCAACCGCGAAGGTCGAGAGCCAGGTTTGACCACAGCGCTGCGCAATCACGCGGCCCTTGCCCCAGCTTGCGTCGGCGTCATCGAATCCCTTGTAGGCCGAACCCATGGCGACTTTGTTCGACTGCTGCGCCTTGGAGTAGAAGCGCTCGAGATATTGCAGCGCCATCGGATCACCTGGACCGGCGGTTTCGGGAGCGATCCAGGAATAAGCTCCATCGGCGTCATCGTTGGCAAATGAGCCCGAGTTGCGAAAGAAGAGCAAGGGGGAGAGAGGAAGGCTGTGGCGCACGCGCTTCCAGTCAATTGCGTATTTTTCCAGCCCGAAGAAGAAGACTGCTGGACGATTGCTGAAGCGGATATAGGCGGGTGAGTTTTCAAAGTGTTCTGCCGCGTACTTCAGATCATGGATCAGCTGGTCGGTTAAGTCACAGCCTCGCTTCTGGCAATCTCCGAGCGAGCCGGCGTCTTCTGAGACGGCAAATTCAAAGTGTTGCCGCTCGGCTTCTTTCATGAGCAGGATCGTGCTCTCATTTTTCGCGCCTGAGTCGGGACCATACCAATCGACGATGGCTCCCTGAATGCCGCGGCTGATCATGTCGGTGACCTGGTGGGTTATCTGCTCGCGATCATCGGAGCGATAGCCGATATCGCGGTGTTTGGGATCGCCGAACCAGGGCATGTAACGGGTGAAAATCCGCGTGTTCGAACCTTGGTAGAGAAGCGAGCGAATCGGGAGTTTACTTATGTTGGATGGTGCGGCATTGGCTCTGCCACCGCGGTAGCGCGGGCTTGCACTGGTGTTGTTGGAGAGTTCGCAGGAGGTGGGATTATTCGCGTTCTGCGCGCTACAGAACGTCGCCGCAAGGAGCAGGGAAAGCATGCAAGGGCGAAGCATGCGGGCTTGGATGCCTGGATGGCATCAGGCGTTTACGGTGGTTGCCTGGTCAGTCGTGAAACTTTGATCTCCCAGCATGGAGGGAAGCTGAGCGTAATCGATATTTCGCCAACCGTGCAAAACACCAAGGGACGTGAGAAGGCGGCGATTGAGACACGGCGGCTACAACCGGATCAATCCGAAAATTCTCCAATGCATGTCGGCTAGTGCCGGTTCAGAGGCAGTCGGATCAATGGGCGTGAGTGCCCAGCTTTGCGCCAGGTCATCCATCGGCTCTCTAAACTTTGAGAGTGTTCTACGCACGTAGCAACACTCGTGGACGGCCTTGCCTCTTTCGTCCGTTTTGCTCAATTCGAGGGTGACCCTGCAGCCACAGATGGAACACCGCGTGGTCGCTTCCTTCCAATGGTGCAGAATAGAAAATGTCATGGAACAGCCCTCTGTGAAGACCAAGGTCGAGCAATGACTACCTTGACCTCTTGCAAGCGTAGAACCAAAGTCGATGGGGCGGACTAACCTCGCCCTGAGCACGAAGTTAGCCGCTGTATCTGCCGCATCAGAGCATTGAGTCTTTCGAGGTTGGCTAAGGCAAGAATTGCACTCGTTGCGTAGGAATCGGTACCCATGAGAGGGGGATTGTCATGTTGCGTCTTAGGGGTTTTCCCAGACCCGACTAGGTTGCGGCACATCTGGACAATCAGGCAACCACCTCGCCCCTTTCAGCAGACAGTCGTATTGCACAGGACGTCACGGGAAGCGAGAATCGCAACATGAAAACCGCCTACGTGGTTCGGGAACTGGTATCGCGTCCGGCGGGTGAAAATGAGTTTCTTACCCACTATGAGTACGGCACATTCGGGACCTACAGAGAGGCCAACGAGTGCGCGATGGCTACGAAAAACCCGAAATGCTTTCCTCAGAGAGAACAGTTTCTTGTATCCAAACAAGAAGACCCCTCAGTTAACTAGTACGTATCTGGAGATGCATCCGAGGGGTGTTTTAAGCAGACCTTTGGGGATAACGGCGCGCCTGAGGCCGAGAATGTGGAGTTAGCCTCTGCCACTTATTACGCGTGGTGGAATTGTCGCCGCAGCATTTCCACAATCAGACCAACGACCGCATACGTTACGGCATTAGCGGCAAGAACTTCGTAGAGACTGACAGCGTGATGCATTCCAACTATCGCAATGGGGCAGGTGAAACTGATGAGAGGCCAAGCATCACGCATTCGGTCGGTTGATGGGAAAGTCATGAAGGCAAAGACCGCCCAAAAGACAGCGACTAGCAATCCTACGATCGCCCAAATTGCGATTCGGTTTTTCATAGTGTCACCCCGACAAGCGTGATTGTACGCTTTGGTAGATGCCAAAAGCGCAAGTGTCGTTAACAACACGATTGCGCCCATTGACTCTTCTGGGAAGTCCCGAACTCCACTCAGTCAAGCACAGTTAGGCACCAGGTACTCACCGCAACCGCATCCACTCCTCACTGAAATTCGACGCTCTCGAACCCCAGCCCCTGCAGCAGGCTAGTCAATGTGCTGCGGGCATTCGTGTTCGCCGTCTTCAGAATCCCATCCAGCAGCGCGGCCTGCTGCATCTGCCTCTCAGCCTCCTGGCGCACCTGCGTCTCCAGATTCGGATCGACTGGGACCAGCAATCCCGTTTGCCGTGAATACACTTTGGTTCGCTCATTATCAATGCGAGTGGAAAAGACCTGCGCCGAGGGCAGCCGCAAAACTACCTTCCTCTCCTCGACGGCCACATCACCGCTCTTCAGTCCGCTGAAGTCCACACCCGCCACGACTTCGCCGTGCACGATCATGAGCAGGCGATCTCCCGCCAGAAAGCTCGGCAGGATCGGGTTCTCCTTCTCGCCGCTCACCACTTTGTCCATCGTGTACATCACGGTTTCCAGGCGCTGGAGTTGCTGGATCTTGTTCACAACGGTCGGCTGGCTTACGTCGATCTCCGTGCCGCGCCCCAGCAACTGTCCTGCCCAGTGGTTCCAGAATGACGAAGCCGCTTGCCGGGCAATCATCGTCAGGCCCAGCACGCCTAGCAAAATTCCGAAGAAGAGCGCGGCTGCAATTTTCGCCCGGCCCTGCCGTCTAGGTATGCCCTGATCTGTCTCTCGCATCCTGCCTCGCTGCCATCGCAACATAGCATAAGCCCGCCATACGACGTTTTGCAGCTTTTCAAATGGCGGATTCCTGGGGTGCTTCGCAAGTGGAATTTTAAGCTCTTGAAACCAAGCTGTGCGGAGTCTAAGGTTTTCCCTGGCGCAGGAGGGCAGATGCGAGATCAACAGATACATGCAGCGCTGGACCAGCATTGGGCGGCCTCCGATGCCAACGATTGTTGGATGGACACGCAATCTCGAAGCGCGGGGATTCGCTGATCACGCCGGGCGCGACGAACCCCCACTTCCGGCAAAATCCGCCAGAAGTGGGGACCCCTATGCAGGAAGGGATTCAGTAATAGGTGAGGTTCAGCTTGTCGAGATACACGCTGTAGTCCCACTGCTTGTAGTTGCCGTCGAGCTGGAAGTTGATGACAATGCCATACCATCCGCCAGGAACCGAGAAGTGCCCATACTTCCAGTTCAGGTCATGAGTCACGCCATTCAGCGTGAAGGACTGATACAGCACTTTATTATCGGAAGTACGTTGCATCTTGATGATGACGTGATTCCATGCATTCTTGTTGGGCTTGCAGGGAATACTAGTCTTGATCCACCTGCCATTGGCCGGATCCCAGACATCCCAAACCTCGCCGTTGGTCACTTCACATTGAGTTCCATACATGAAGCCCATACCATTGAAGAACTGGGCGACGTCAAATTCAATGTTTTCGGAATTGTTCAGATCGTAGCTGAAGAAGTACGTGTCGTAGATGAAGTCGTGGACGTTGGGAACGATCGAGTGGCTGCTGTCGGGCATGCCTTGCGAAGTGCCATCGCCGATCAGGTGGTTGTTCCACAGAACATCTGCGTAGGGCGTCGATCCGCCGATAAAGAATTTCGCGGATTTCCCATCCATGGAAGGAGACGATACTCCTTGCGTCAAGGACCAGGAGACGCCGGAGCACGAGGTGCAAATGTCATATTTCGGCGGCAGTTCCCCATATCCTTTCCATCCCTTGCTGGATTGCAGACTGTAGAAGGTTTTGGCTCCGCTGCTGATGACCTTTACCGTGAGCGGTGTGGTGGTCGCACCACCACAGTAGTCCCATTGCTCAAGTGTGGTGTTGTAGGTCCCGGAGCTAAGCGAGAGATCGGCGCTCAGTTTAGTCCCGTTGACGACATAAGCGAGAACGCCGGGTGCTGTGTAGACGCCCATTGATGCGACACCCTTCGAGCAGGATGTGCCGCCTGCTGTCGCACTGAAATGAACGGGAGATTGAACGGTTGAGCCGTTGCTGGGCGAACTCACATTGACACCGGCCAATGCTGCGGGAATCAGCAGAACTGCGACACACACGAATAAGGCACACGTTCGCATAGAACACACTTCTCCAGATGATTATTTGCTTGCGCCTTGCCGGCGGCGAGCCGTGCGCGAACTATCCCTCTGCGTAAGCGGGAACGCAGGGAGCACAGCAAGAACAAATGGCCCGGGCCGCGATCTCAAACGCTCTTCCAGCAAAATGACGCGGAGACAACCACCGAAACAGGATTGGGAATTCCACGCCGGGCTGAGAGGTTGAAGAATTGAAATGACAATACCAGAAGCACTGTATTTCACCTACAGGAAATTTCATCCGCAAGTAGTGGGAAGTTCTAAGTCTGAGACGTGAAGGCATCAAGGACCGGACTGTGACTGCGCCTGAGGCAGCGACTCAGGCGAATCGATTCAGACCTTATACAACCATGAAGTGGGCGCTGTACATCGAATCGCCGCTTAAGGTTAGGCAAGAATACGGAAGATGAAATGGATAAAAGCACCCTGCCGCAGATGACACATTCGTGCATTTTGTTATTCCTCGCATTCTTCGTTCTAAGCTGTCAGGGAATGCATCAGTCCACGCCTCAACCTACTCCTCAGCCGACGCCTCAGCCGCCTCCCGTGAACTCAGGATCGGATGCGGTGTTCAAAGGCGTTTTGATGTGGAAGGGAGATTCATCCGAAAGCGGGCTCTACGCGGCCGAGACTACGCTCACACCAGCCAATGTGAATATGAATCAGTTCGGAATGATTGGGAGTTTTCAAGCTGATGGAATCGTGATGGCGCAGCCGTTGTTCGTTTCGGCTTTAGATATGGGAGGTGGTGGGACACACGATGTAGTCATCATCGCGACCGAGCACGACAGCGTGTACGCGATCGATGCGGAGAACCCCGGAGCCGGGTCTCTCTGGGAACGGCATTACGTCGATCCCGCGAACGGAATCACGACCATGCCCGACAATTTTGGCGGCCGCACCACGCTGGGCGGCGAGGTCGGCATCACGGGCACTCCCTATATCGATGCGACCACGGGAGCTCTCTATTTTGTGACGACCCTGTCACGGAACGGCACGCCAGAACAATGGCTGCGAGCGATCGACATTCGCACTGGTAACGGCTTTGGTCCGGGGAGCGTGCAGATCACGGCCAACGTACCGGGCGACGGCAAGGGCAGCGTGAATGGACAAATTGCATTTGATCCCTCGAATCAAAACCAGCGTCCCGGACTAACCAAAGTAAATGGGGCAATCCTGGTAGCGTGGGCATCATTCTCCGACTGGGGCGTCTATCACGGATGGTTAATGGCCTTTGATCCTTCGACCCTGCAGCAGATTGCTGTATTCAATTCCACGACGCAGGCTCAGTCTATCGATTCCGCGAGTGGGCCTTCGGACTACGGCGGCGGGGGAGCGTTCTGGCAGGGGGGCGCAGCTCCGGCGGTGGATGGGGACGGGAACATTTTTCTCAATGCTGCGGACGGCAGCTTCAACGCCGACCAGGGAGGCAATAACTACGGCGACAGTATGCTGAAACTGAAGCTGAGTGGGAATAGCTTCCAAATAATGGACTCCTTCACACCATCCGATGCGGCTTGCATCGATCTACACGATCTGGAACTGGGTTCGGGAGGTGTGGCGCTGCTTCCCACCGATTTCACCAACGGACTGAAATTGGCGGCGGCCTATAGCAAAGAGGGGCGATTCTTTCTTGTGAATACCGATACGATGGGTAAATTCAACGCCGGAGGCGACAACCAGATTCCGCAAGAATTCATGATTGGAGCGAATACGTGCTCCGACGCGACCACCGGCGACGTGGCGGAAGGACCCAATTGGAACCGATTGTACGGTAATCCTTCTTATTGGAATGGAAATCTCTATGCGGCAGCTTCCAGCATGCAATTGAAGCAATATCAGTTTCAGGACGGGCTGCTGAACCCGACGCCGGTGGCGATCTCGCCGTCCGCCTATGGATTGCGCGGAGCAAACACCGTGGTGTCGGCAAGTGGGAACCAGAATGGAATTGTCTGGGCATACGAAAAGTCTGTGGCAGGGCAGGGTATCCTGCACGCCTACGATGCGACCGACGTATCGAGAGAGCTGTGGAACAGCAGCATGAATGGAAGCCGCGATGGAATGGGCACAGGAATCGGGTTTGGCACACCCGTTGTCGCGAATGGACGCGTATTGGCAGCGTCGGACAAGATACTCGAGATCTTTGGCTTGCGCCAGTGAAGACGAACAGAGACTCATTCCCGGGAGACGCTCATCGAGGGTCGGAATGATCCAGTTGGAGCGCCTAGCGGAAAGATGACGGATACCGTGGTCCCAGCCGGTGTCGAGCGGAGTTCAAGGTGGCCTCCGAACTGACGAACGCGTTCCCTCATCCCGGTGATGCCGACACCAGCTTTGCCGGCGGGTTTGTCGAGAACTTGGAGTCGTTCTGGTGCAATGCCTTTACCGTTGTCCCTGATTTCGAGTTGAACTTCACCAGCATGTTGCTGAAGACGGATCGTAGCGGCCGAAGCTCCGGAATGGCGATGAACATTGGTGAGACTTTCCTGCAACACGCGAAAGAGCACCAGTTCGCATTCTCTGGGAGGTCTTTCCAGATTCGCAGCAATCTCGCATGTCACCTGGATCCCGCTACGACGGGCGAAACCTTCAGCGAGCCAGCGGGCTGCCGAGGCTATCCCCGCTTCATCGAGCAGCGGCGGGTGCAGCAAGTAGGAGGTCGTGCGGACTTCCTGGAGTGCAGCGTCCGTAAGCGCATTCAAGTCGTCGACAAGAACCTGGAGTCCGGGGCGCTGATTCTCAAACTGCCGAATCAAGGCGATGGACATCTTCATTGCGGCGAGAGTTTGACCGGCAGTGTCATGCAATTCGCGGGCGATGTGCCTTCGTTCTTCGTCCTGCAGAGTCATCAAACGCAGGGACAGCCGACGCATCTGTTCCTCGGTATGCTCGCGGACGTCCATTTCGGCTCGCAGGCGCGACAACGCCTCCGACAATTCGTAAGTCCTAACCTGTACTCGTTGCTCCAGTTGATCATGCGCTTCCTGCAAACTGCGTTGAGCCCGTTGCCGTTCACTGATCTCACGGGTAAGGGCAGCGATACTCTCGTTCAGTCGCAACTGCTTGCTGCGATTGGCCTCTCCAAGCGTAATGAGAACACTGCTGACCAGAAAACAGCCCACAATTCCGTGAACTTCAGCAGGGCGAGCCGGCAGGAACGAATGGCGTGGATCGACGAACCAGTAGAAGATTCCCACGAAGCCAAGAACGGCCGTCAGTATGGCGGGAGCGTACCCGCACACAATCGCACAGTAGGCCACCGCAATATAGACAGTGACGTAGAAGGCGACGTGCCCCAGAACCGGGTCCAATATCCAGCGGAATATTACCGCGAGAACTCCCGCCAAGGAAGCAACCGCATAGCGCGCTAAAAGGCGCTCAGTAGGAAGCGGTCCAAGAACTCTTCTGACGCCTCGCCGAAAGGCTCCTGCCATGGATTCATTCCGAGAATATTGTGAATGGAGTAAGCCTTCCAAACAGCGTGGAAGGGCCGTATCTTGTTAATGCGCAGGAAAAAGCGATCTCTTGTTCCAGATGCAGAGTAGGAAGAGAACGTTGCCACTCAACCAACCGCGATCCAAGATCTATAAATGCGTTACGTCCTGATTCGGGCTGTCGTTCGGGAGAGCCTTGGTGTTTCGGAGGCTCCTCGCTAGACTACGCTGTTGCGGAGGGTTCATGACACCGCCAGCTGAGTCTTCCACCAGGCGCGAGTTTCTTCAGAGTTCTGCGATGCTCGTAGCGTCGCAGGCTACAAATCGGAGTTCGTTAGTTCAAGTTGCAGCCGTATCCGACGATTCCTCCTTTGCCGCATATCAGAAACAGCGCCGGAAAGAGCTTTGGGGATTGCTTGGTGATCTTCCCTGGCAGCACGAGCCTGGCCCACCGAAACTCGTAACCAGGGAGGAACACGAGAACTACACACTGGAACGGTGGGTTCTCGATCTGAATGGAACTGAGCAGGTACCCGCACTGCTGCTGATTCCGCGCAAACGTCAGAACCCGGCTCCGGGAATGCTCTACATCCATTGGCATGCAGGGATGTACGGGTTGGGCAAAGAACAGCTACTCGTCGGGGTCAAGGCGCAACCTGCCTATGCGCCAGTCCTCGCTGAAAAAGGCATTATCGCGTTGGCAATCGACAGTTGGTGCTTCGGCGAGCGTAAACACGAAACGGACGGCAGCGAGGGCGAGCAGAATGCATTTAAGCTCATGCTGTGGAAGGGACAGGCTCTGTACGGAATGATGATGTTTGACGAATTCCGTGCGCTTGATTTTCTGGCGAGCCGTCCAGAGGTCGATAGCGCGAGGCTCGGTGCTATGGGCATGTCGATGGGAGCAACGAAAGCCTGGTGGCTGGCGGCCCTCGATCCCAGAGTCAAGGTTTGCATGGACATTTGCTGCCTGACCGACTACGACGAACTCATTAAGACGCACGGGTTGAAGGAACATGGAATCTACTACTACGTGCCCTCGCTGTTGAAGCATTTCCAGGCCGCGCAGATTAACGAATTGATTGTGCCGCGAGCGCATTTAAGTGTGAACGGGCGGCGTGACCCGCTCACGCCGCCAGCCGGGGTTGAGAAAATTCGTGATTATCTGTTGCCGCTCTATCGAGAGCATGGCAGGGAGGCGGATTGTCGCATTGAGCTCTTTGACTGCGAGCATGTAGAACTTCCGGTGATGCGGAAGCTTATTCTGGAGTGGATGGATCGTTTTCTGGTGGCACAGACATAGAGACAGTTGCTGTCATTGAGGTCCTGCCGACGCGGGCGGCTTGAATCCTCGATGCCGGAGTTGGCATCAGGTGTTGGAAGGAAGGGAAAAACGGATGGCGCGAGTCTTCATCACGGGATCATCGGACGGCTTGGGCAAGATGGCGGCGCAGTTGCTTGTAGAGGAGGGGCACAAGGTCGTGTTGCATGCGCGCAATGAAGCGCGCGGCAACGAGGCCATGGCGAGTGTTCCCGGAGCCGAGACGGTCGTCATTGGAGACTTAGCAAGTATCGGGCAGGCGCGGACCGTCGCTGATCAGGTAAATGCCCTCGGAGTATTCGACGCCGTAATCCATAATGCGGCGGTGGGATACCGCGAGGGCCACCGGATTCAGACCGAAGACGGACTACCGCACGTATTTGCCATCAACACACTTGCGCCATACATCCTCACTGCGCTGATTCGCAAACCGAAGCGGGTGATCTATCTGAGTTCCGGACTGCATCATCAGGGGGATGCGAGTCTGAAGGATCTGCTGTGGGAACGTCGCGCGTGGCAGGGACAGCAAGCGTACTCGGATACGAAGCTGCACGATACCATTCTGGCATTTGCCGTCGCCCGCTTGTGGCCGGAGGTGCTGTCGAACGCGGTTGAGCCGGGCTGGGTGGCAACGAAGATGGGAGGACCCTCCGCGAGCGATGATCTCGACCAGGGGCACCGTACCCAGGTGTGGCTGGCGGTCAGCGATGATGCGGCGGCAACGGTGAGCGGCGAATATTTTTATCACATGCGTCGTCGTGCGCCTAAGCCGGATACCCGCGATGTCGCCGTGCAGAATAAGCTTCTGGGAGACTGCCGCAAACTTTCTGGAGTTGAATTGGAAGCTTTGGCCGCGTCGCCGATGAAGTGAGTTTCAAGGGCGTGTGCGTCTTGCACCAGCAAGTCCGGACCCACTGCTATTTCGTCCTGCAAATAGCCATTTGTTGCTTCACAGCATCCGGACCCCGAGACAAGTAACCATTTCCCGTGTAGCGAGAGGGATGCGGGATTCGCTTCCATGTATCGATGCCAGACTGATACGAAGCGCATGAGCTCGTCAGCAGCTTCTCGCGAGCAGGTATGTTATCTGGCACTCTCGACTGTGCGAGCGCAGCATCGCCCAAGCCTGCATATGCCTCGGCTGCGGCGTACAAGGCGGGGAAGTCATTATGTTCGATCGATACGGTCAGTTTGGCGGTAGTTAGCGCTCTATCGTAGTGCTCTTTGGCCTGGATCGGGTTGTCCATTTTGAGAAGCACATTGCCGATTTTTGTTTCGACCATTGCTAAATCACAGCGCGCATCGTCGAAGTTTCCCTGATCTTCTGCCAAGCCAGCGGCAGCGGCTTCGAAACTTTTCAGCGCTCCAGGCAGATCGTGCGTGCCCGCCTGAGCCTCTCCAATCCAGGCCCGCATGGCGGGAGAACCTACTCCTACCTCTGCTTCCAAGCGCAACGACAGGTACCCTCGTAAGGCGTCCTTCATAACCGGTAGAGCTTCGGCGTAACGGGTGCCGACAGCCAGGGCTCGTCCATATTCGAAGCGTCCGACCCAGATGTCGGACTGAAGCATTTTGTTTTCGGGATCGAGTTTGGCCAATCGTTCTATCCGCTGCGATGCGTTCTGGAAATCCTTGCGCGCGGCGGCGAGGTCGCCTTGTAGCAACTCCACATCGCCCCGACGACTTTCCGCCGCCGCGACTTCGCGAATGAGTCCCGGATCTCCTGTTTCCCTGGCGAGTGCTTCAAAATCGGCGATGGCCAGGGTCATCAGGCGAAGCGCCTCGTCACGTGGTCCGAAGCGTCCCATCTCGTGCGCCAGCATGACGGTGACCTTGGCGAGCGCTTGTCGGGCGCCAGGATAGCCAGAGTTTGTACTCAGGATTTCTTGTCGCAGGTCGCGCACTTTCCGGTATGACTCGATTGCGTCGAGCCGATCACCGACCGCATCCTGAATGTCGGCCCTAATCATGTACTCCTGGGCAAGTTCGTTTTTGACATCGATATTGTTCGGGTTCTTGCCCAGCAGGGGTTCGGTGACGGCAAGAGCCCGATCAATTTCCGCGCGTCCGGTGGTTTCAAAGACGTCGAAGAAAGCCCGCCAGCGGTAAGCCATCGCAAGATTGAGTTGGTCGGTTACATCATTCGGGTTTGCCTTGGCAACGGCTTCAAAGAAAGTCATCGCCTTGCGGTTGCTGATTTCAGCAGCGTGTACCTGCCCCAGATTCGATTGCGTGGTGTCGCCCTGAACCGTAGCCAATCTGTGATACGCCCAGGCCAGTTCGCGTTGCAGGTTTATATCTCCGGCGGAATCGGACGAGAGCTTGTCGAGATATTGCAGGGCGCGATCGAGCAACAGCTTGCGTGAAGGAGTGGCGCCGGGAAGGCTCTGGATGGAATCGTGGATTTCGAAGATCAGGGAGTTCGCCAATTCCCGGACATCGTTGAAACGTTTCTCTGCCCGGGCTCGCTCGCGGCCGGCAATCTCGGCCTGCTTACGAGCGATGCGAGCCTGGCGGATGGTCGCCGCGATGCCTCCTAAGAGCGTTATCGCGAGCAAAACGCCAGCCACAATACCCATTTGATTTCTGCGAATGAATTTATCGGCACGATAGGCGAAAGATCCCTTAACGGCCGTTACTGGCAGACCTTCCAGATGACGGCGAATGTCTTCGGCGAGTTGCTCGACAGACGCGTAGCGCTGGTGAGGTTCCTTGCGCATAGACTTCAGCACGATGTTGTCGAGGTCGCCGGCTAGTCGCCGCTGCAGTTTTGCAGGAGAACCTTCGCGAATGCTGCTGAGCCGATCCGGAGTGTCCTCCAGATCTTCGGAAGCTGTTGGAATCGGCTTCAACACCACTGAGCTGGGTTTCGCAGGATCGGTTTCGCAGACGGCTTTTGCCAATTGATGGGAGCTGCGCGTGTCACCGGGGTATGGCGAGCGACCGGTCAAGAGTTGATAAAGCACAACTCCCAGGGAATAGACATCGGAAGCCGTGGTAATCGGTTCCCCGCGAATCTGTTCCGGGCTGGCGTACTCGGGGGTCATCGGCCGGACCAGGGTGGTCTCTGAAAGAGAGTCGGGATCGATCAGTTTCGCGATGCCAAAATCGAGCAATTTGGGGACGCCATCCAGTGTTACGAGAACATTGCCCGGCTTAAGATCACGATGAATGACCAGGCGCTGGTGTGCGTACTGTACCGCGGAGCAGATCTGACGGAACAGGTGCAGTCGCTGCGTGACCGAAAGTTGATTGGTATCGCAATAGCTATCGAGGCGCTCTCCCTCAATTAATTCCATTACGAGGTAGGGGATTCCGTCCTCTGTCGTGCCGCCATCCAACAATCGCGCGATATTGGGATGATCAAGGGATGCCAGAATCTGACGCTCATGACGAAAGCGCTCGAGCAAGAGGCCGCTGTCGTAGCCACCGCGAACTAGCTTGATGGCCACCGCTTTTTCATATTGGCCGTCGGCTCGTACGGCGCGATAGACCTCGCCCATGCCACCATGGCCGATCTCCGTGAGAATTTGATATACGCCGATCCGGCACCCGATGCGGCTGGATTTAGCGGGGTCCAAGGCTGCCGTCGTCAGGCTGGCAGCAGGGTGCTTGAGAAACACGCTTCCGGCTTCCTCATGGGAGCGAAGTAGGGACTCCACTTCGTCACGAAGTTCCGGATCGTCGACGCAATTTTGGTCGATGAACCGCGATCGCTCCGAGACGGGCAGTTCGATGGCGCGATCGAGAATGGCGCGCACATGCTGCCAGCGCTGTGCCTTCACGTGGATGCGCTCCGGGCGAGTTCGCGGTGCAGCCAGGCTCGGGCGGTGATCCAATCGCGCTTTACCGTGGAAGCCGAGATGCCGAGGACTTCCGCAGTATCTTCAACAGACAACCCGCCGAAGAATTTCAATTCCACGACTCGACTCTGCTGAGAATCCATTTCGGCAAGGCTTTTCAGGGCATCGTCGAGAGCGATGATATCGACATCAAGAGCTTGAGATTTATCTCCCGCATCCTCCAAAGCCACCTTGCAGACGTCGCCTCCCCGTTTTGAGGCGCGATGGCTGCGCGCATGGTCGACCAGAATTTGCCGCATGAGCTGTGCGGCGACAGCGAAGAAATGTGCACGGTTCTGCCATTGCGGAAGGTCCTGCTCGGCCAGACGCACGTAGGCCTCGTGAACCAGCGCCGTGCTCTGCAGGGTGTGGTCAGAACGTTCTTTCTGCAGATAGCGAGCGGCAATCCGGTGCAGTTCGCTGTAGACAAGAGGCATTAACGCGTCGAGCGCGGCCTTATCTCCGCCACGCCAGCGCACTAGTAATTCTGTAACCTGTTTGGAAGGCTCGCCCGGCAAGTGTCTCCGCCCAAAGACGCACGCGGGGGATGCGTGTGGGTCGGAGGATATCCATTTCTTTTTTCGCTGTCAATCTTCTGGAAACGACGGGTTTAGCTGGAGGCCACAACTGTATTGCATTGAAGTGAGATGTGGCCTTTGCCATGGGTTCCTCGCCACGAGGTCATCCCATAGAGTTTACCGTCGGCTGCTTGCATGTCGGGTGCTTCCGATTGCTGAGGCACAGTCTGCATCTTCGGCCGCGAGTTCCTCCCCCGAAACTCGCGGCCCGGCGGTTTAACCTGCTCGCCTATCCAATAAGGCGGGAAAAGCCAGGCGAATCGGGTCAGGTAGCTCTTCTTTTGTTTAGTCCTATGTTCGTGAAGCATGCGAAGAGGGACAGGGAGGCCGCCGAGGCGACTGGACGCGTACCGAGGATGCCCTTACAATCTAAAGAGCGATTACGGCTTCCGTTTCGACTGGGATGTACTGCACTGGACCACACTCTCCTAAAAGGGAATAGTGAGGGCACGAAACGATACAGGCGTCGGTGCGGCCGGAAATGTCTGATTCTACAAGGCGGGCGCGTAGCTCAGTTGGTAGAGCAATGCCCTTTTAAGGCATGGGTCGCAGGTTCGAATCCTGCCGCGCTCACCAAGATTTCAAAGCACTTAGAGGATTTCGACAGGGTTGAGTTCGGGCACCCCCGGACACCCAGAACAAGCCGCACTCTACTTTCTAGGCAGTTGCCGTAACGGTCCTCGCTTGCGGTTGGAACTGGCAGGTTCGACACAGGGAACCGGATTAGCGGCCGGATTGACCTGCCCCCCGATTTCGTTCACGTAAGAATACGACAAGTTTCAGTGACTCCCTGTCCGGCTTGAGCCGGGATAGAGGAGCGCGAGGGGAAAGGGACGGCGTTTGAGTCCCTTTCCTCTCGTACAGCGGTGTAGAAGCCTGCGGCGTGCGCCGCCGCGAACTCTTGCGGGGTTTTGTATCCCAGGCTGCTGTGCGGACGCTCTTCGTTGTACTCCTTTCGCCACGCCGCGATCTTGCGCCGCGCGTCGA
>Ga0335085_10007919_pt1 | contig 16317 bp, 15 predicted proteins | sample Lox_Sample_45_FD_206712 | JGI IMG/M metagenome (GOLD analysis project Ga0335085, IMG submission 206712) | Soil microbial communities from Loxahatchee National Wildlife Refuge, Florida, United States - Lox_Sample_4.5 | ecosystem: Environmental > Terrestrial > Soil > Wetlands | place: USA...
GGGACGCTCAGGCTCGGTGTCGCGCGTGTGCACGGCGGCAACCGCGGCCGCCAGACGGTCGAGCAGTGTGTCTGGCGCGTAACGCGGGCGCCGCTCCACGAACTCCGCGACGAAACCGGTATGTAAGCGCCCTTCCGCGAACTCCGGGTCGCGCAGCAGATCGCGAAAGAAGGACAGGTTCGTGGTAACGCCGGTCACCGCGCACTCGTGGAGTGCGCGCAGCAATCGCGCGATGGCTGCGGGGCGATCGGCCGCGTGCGCAGTCAGCTTGGCCAGCATCGGATCGTAGTCGAGCGGAACTTCCCAACCGGGATACACGCCTGAATCGACGCGCACGCCGGGGCCGGCGGGTTCGGTGAGGTGCAGAATGCGGCCGGGGGAAGGGAAGAAGCCGTGGTCGGGATCTTCGGCATAGATGCGGCATTCGATGGCCGCGCCCTGCCAGCGAATATCGGTCTGGCGCAGGCCCAGCGGCTCGCCCGCGGCCGCGCGCAACTGTAGATGAACCAGGTCGACGCCGGTGACCAGCTCGGTGACTGGATGCTCAACCTGCAATCGCGTGTTCATTTCGAGGAAATAGAAATTGCCGGCGTCGTCGGCCAGGAACTCGGCGGTGCCCGCGTTGGCGTAGCCGGCGGCGCGCGCCAGTTTCACCGCGGCCTCGCCCATCCTGTCGCGCAGCTCCGGCCGGGTGCGCATCAGCGGCGACGGGCACTCCTCCAGCACCTTCTGATGCCGCCGCTGCATGGAGCACTCGCGCTCGCCGAGATGAATCAGGTTGCCGTGGACATCGCCAATAAGCTGGATCTCGATATGCCGTGGGTTGACGATCAGCTTCTCGATATAGATCTCGTCGCTGCCGAAGGCGCGCAGCGCTTCGCTCGAGGCGTCGCGCACGGCGGATTCCAACTCGGCCTCGGTGTCCACGCGCCGCATGCCCTTGCCGCCCCCGCCCGCCGCAGCCTTGAGCATCACCGGATAACCGATCTCACGCGCCACGCGCCGCGCGTCGTCCAGTTGCGCGGCCGGTTCTTCGGTCCCAGGCACCACGGGCACACCGTTCTGCTTCGCCAGGCGACGCGCCTCCGTCTTCGAACCGAGCCGCCGGATCGCGCGCGCCGGCGGACCGATGAAGGTGACGCCGTGGTCTGCGCAGGCGGCCGCAAACTCCGCATTCTCGCTCAGAAATCCGTAGCCGGGATGAATCGCGTCGGCACCGTGCGTGTGCGCGACCTCGAAGATGCGATCCATGCGCAGATAGCTTTCGCTCGACGGAGATGCGCCAATGTGCGCTGCCTCATCGGCCAGCCGGACGTGCAGGGCCTTGCGATCCGCGTCCGAATACACGGCGACGCTGGCGATGCCGAGTTCCCGCAGTGCGCGAATCAGCCGGACCGCGATCTCGCCGCGATTGGCAATGAGGACCTTGCGAAACAAATCAGGACGATTCTAGCAGGAGGAGGTAAGGGGAGGTAGAGGAGGAAAGGTGAGGTAAAGGGAGCTATGGGGAGGTGAAGGGAATGCGTGGAGCATGGCGGCGAGTCTCGCGCCCGGGAAGCCGGCGAGCGCCCGCTGTCTGAGCGCTGCCTTTACTGCCTTGACCTCCTCTATCGCCCTCTACTCGCTTTGATCTGCTACCCTCAATGAAAGCAGACCGCTCGTGAAGCGCAACGGTTCCAGTTCTGGCGCGCCCACCGAAGGAATCAAGGATTCACTTCGTCAGCGTGGAGTGCGTCTCACCCGCCAGCGGCAGATCCTTCTGGATCTCATCGACCAGTCCGGCGAGCATCTCGATGCCGAGCAGCTCTTTCAACTGGCGCGCCAGCGCGATCCGAAGATGAACCGCGTCACCGTCTACCGCACGCTCAAGATGCTGAAGAACGGCGGCCTGGTGGATGAGCTCGACCTCATGCATCACGCGGGCGATCAGCATTACTACGAGACGCGCATGAAGGGCGAGCACGCCCACGTCATCTGCCTGCGCTGCGGACGGGTGGAAGAGTTCTATGGCGAGCCACTACAGCGCCTGCGCCGGCAGATTGAGAGCCACTTCGGCTTTCAGATTCTGATTGCGCGCACCGAGGTGGGCGGTTACTGCTCGCATTGCCAGATGCTTCGAACCCACGAAGTGGATGAGGCCGCCACGTTGACGTTGCCGGCGACAGGCAGGAGCGCGCGGAGACACTGATGGCCGGGCCGCTTCCGGATCGGCCTGCGCGCAGCGCGGGGCTGGTCGTGGTGAATCCTTCGGGCACGCGCACGCGCGTCGTCATCGAGCCGGTTCCGTTTCTCATCGGCCGCCAGAGCGACAACCACCTGGTGTTGCGTGACAATCGCGCCTCGCGCACTCACGCCTGCATCACCTGGGAAGACGGCAACTGGTCTATTGAAGACCTCAACAGCCGCCACGGTGTCTACGTCAACGGCCAGCGCATTCAGAAACAGCAGCTCGCGTCCTCGGATCGCATCGAGTTTGGATTCGCCGATTCCTACAAGCTGATCTTCAGCGTCGAGGAAGACGAAATAGCGCGGCTGCTGGAGACAATCACGGCGCCGGTAGCGCCCACGGGCGGATCGAGCAGTCTGGGCAAGCTGCGTGCGCTGGTGGAGGTTGCGCGCGCGCTCCAGAATTCGCTTTCGCTCGATGATGTTCTGGCCTCCGTGGTGGATGCGGCGCTGGCCATCACCGCCACCGAGCGCGGGTTCCTGCTGCTGCGCGATGTCGGCGAGCTGCGCATGAGCGTCGCGCGCGACCGCTTCGGTTCCCCGCTCAGCGACTCGGATTTGAAAGTGCCCACCTCGGTGATTCACCGCGCCCTCAACTCGCGCCGCGAGCTGCTGAGCATGAACTTCGATCCGGCCGAGGAGCAGGGCGTGCGGCCTTCGATGTCCATCAGCGATCTGGAGCTGCGCAGCGTTGTCTGTGTGCCCCTGGTGCGCGTGCGCGCGGGCTCCGGGCAGGAAACATTGCTGGCCTCTGTCAGCGACACAGTGGGCCTGCTGTATCTCGATTCACGCCAGGCGCACGCCGACCTTTCCGCGGGCAATCGCGAGCTGCTGCAGACGCTGGCGCTGGAAGCCTCCACCATTCTGGAAAATGCGCGCCTGCTGGCCGAAGAACGCGAAAAGCAGCGCATGGAAGAAGAGCTGCGCGTGGCCCAGAAGATCCAGAGCGATCTGCTGCCACGCGAGCTGCCTTCCACGGGATGGTTCCGCGCCGCGGCCACTTCGATTCCATCGCGCGAGGTCGGCGGCGATTATTACGACCTGCATCAGCCGACTCCGGATAGCTGGGCCATTGTTGTGGCCGACGCTTCCGGCAAGGGCGTGAGCGCCGCGCTGCTCGCGTCGCTGCTGCAGGGCGCTTTTCTGCTGGGCGGCGAGGCCGAGCTGCCGATTGAGCAGATGATGTCGCGGGTGAACCATTTCCTGAACGCGCGCACAGATGGCGAGAAATACGCGACGGCGATCTACTGCACGCTCCAGCACGACGGCCGGTTGCGCTGGGTGAATGCGGGACACCCCAAACCTTGCCTCATTCGCGGCAACGGCGAAGTGGTGCGGCTGGCCAGCACAGGTCTGCCGCTCGGAATGCTTTCGACCGCGTGTTACGAAGTACAGGAGGAGCAGCTCGCGCCCGGCGACCGCCTGGTACTGTTCAGCGACGGTCTCTCCGAAGCCGAGAATGCCGACGGACAATTCTTCGACAGGACTGCACTCGGCCCCCTGATCGCCGAGAGCTCCGGCAGCACCTGCGAAGAGATCCTCGCTGCGCTCGAGCAGGGCGTCATGAAGTTCCTCGACGCCCCCGTGCCTACCGACGACATCACCGTCGTGGTGGCCGAGTACGCGGGCTGAGTTCTAATAAAGCGGCGCTTCGCCGGGAGGACGTGTCTTCCAGCGGCGGTGTATCCAGAGCCACTGATCGGGATTGCGGCGGATTACCTGCTCCAGCACCGCGTGCAGCCGCTGTGTGTCGGCCTGTACGTCGCCGCTGATCTCGACGGGCGGCAGGAAACGCAGCACGTAGCGGTTCTGGGCCGCTTCCCACACCGCAAAGCCCGGAACCACGGTTGCGCCGCTGCGCGCGGCGATCTTCGTAAAAGCGGCGTTCGCACATGCGGGCACGCCGAAGAAGTCAACGAAGACGCCCTCGGCGAGCGAGGAGTTCTGGTCCATGAGGATGCCCACGGCTTCGTTGGCGCCCAGGGCCCGCAGGATTTCGCGGGCCGCATCCTTTTTCTGGATGAGCTTGTTGCCGCTCATCTGCCGCCGCGCCTCAACCAGACGATCGACGGCCGCGTTGTCCAGCGGACGCACCACTACGTTCATCGGCTCGGTGAGCAGCGCGTGTGCGAAGGCGCTCAGTTCCCAGTTGCCGAAGTGCGCGGTGGCGAACAGCACACCGCGCCCGCGCCGTTTCGCCTCCTCGAAATGCTCCAGGCCCTCGTAACATATCCACTCACCGATGTTCTGGCGGTTCAGTTGCGGGAAGCGGGCGAACGTCGCCACCAGCCGGGCGATGGAAGCGAACACGCCGTCAACGATCGACTCACGGTCGGCGGCTGGGTATGCGGCCAGTTCCAGATTTCTCCGGGCCACGCGCCGCAGCCTCGGCAGCAGGGTGTCGAGCACGCGCGTGTAGAATCGCGCAATGGCGAACGAGAGCCGCCGCGGTCCCCAGGCCAGGGTGAACAGCGCGAGTCTGGCAAGCAGATATTGGATGCAACCAGTTTAGAAGAACGGTACTCTACGGTACAGGTCCCCGCGGAGGGGGACCGTCTATGCCCTGCTGCCTGCTGCTCGCGCTGCTGCTGCTTTCGCCGCGAATCATTCTCGTATTCATGTTTTTCACGGGATACCTGGGCCATGCGTTTCATCATCATCTCCTGATCCCGCTCCTGGGCTTCATCTTTCTGCCGCTCACGACGGTGGTGTACGCGTGGGAGGTTAACAACGGAAGGCCTCTGGAGGGGCTGAATCTGGTGTTCATTATCATCGCCGTGGTCATCGATCTTGGCGCGCATGGCGGCGGAGCATCGCGGAAGTGGCGCAACAACTGAACGCGCCGCGCATGCGCGAGCTGGTGGACGAGCTGCACACGCTCGAAGACAAGCTGCGCGCGGGCGGCGGCGCGAAGAAAGTCGAGAAACAGCATCGCGACGGCAAGCTGACGGCGCGGGAACGCGTGGGCGCGCTCATCGACCCGGGCTCGATGTTTCTCGAGATCGGCCTGCTGGTCGCCTGCGACCAGTACGACGGCCAGGCGCCGGGCGCGGGTGTGGTGACGGGTCTCGCGAAGATTGAGGGCAGGCCTGCGGTGATCGTCGCCAACGACGCGACGGTGAAGGCGGGCGCGTGGTGGCCGGAGACGATCACGAAGATTCTGCGGGCGCAGGAAATCGCCATGCGCAACCGGCTGCCCATCGTCTACCTGGTGGATTCGGCGGGCGTGAATCTGCCGCTGCAGGATGGCATCTTCCCCGGCAAATACGGGGCCGCGCGCATCTTCTATTACAACTCACTGATGCGCCGCGTGCTGCATGTGCCGCAGATCTCCGCGGTGATGGGCCCGTGCATCGCGGGTGGCGCGTATCTGCCCGCGCTGAGCGACGTGATTGTGATGGTGGACGGGCCGAGCTTCATGGGGCTTGGCGGGCCGAACCTGGTGAAGGGCGCGGTGGGCCAGTCGGTGGACGCGGAGACGCTGGGCGGTGCGCGCATGCACACCTCGGTGAGTGGCGTGGCGCACTACATGGCGAAGGACGATCGGGAATGCCTCGGCATCGTGCGGCAGAAATTTCGCGAGATGCCCGCGGCGCCGGACGCGCCGTCCGGGACGTTGCCCGCGAAGCCGGCGGAGGGGCTGTACGATCTGATGCCTGCCGACCATCGCCTGCCCTACGACATGGACGAGGTGGTCCGCTGCATCGTGGATGGCGACGACTTCCTCGAGTTTCAGCCGGAGTTCGCGCCGGAGATGCTGTGCGCGAATTGCCGGCTGGCCGGGCGCGCCATCGCGCTCATCGCGAACCGGCGCGGGTTTCTGAAGTCGGCGGGCGGGCCGCGCATCGGCGGCATCGTCTATACAGAGACGGCGCGCAAGGTGGCGTACTTCGTCGAGAACGCGAATCGCGCGGGCACGCCGCTGGTCTATTTTCAGGACGTCTCCGGGTTCATGGTCGGTGTCGAGGCGGAGGCAGGCGCGATCATCCGCGCGGGCGCGGAGATGGTGGAGACCATGGCCTGCGCGACCGTGCCGAAGATCGTGCTCACGCTGAATCACGCGAGCGGCGCGGGCTATTACGCGATGTCCGGCCAGGGGTTCGATCCCGCGTTCACCTTCGGCTGGCCGACGGCGCGCATCGGCGTGATGGAGGGCGAATCGGCCGTGCGCGCGATCTATGGTCCTGACATTGACAAGGGCACGGCGGACGCGGAACGCGTGGAGAAAACGCGAGCGGATTACGAACGCTGGCTCGATGCGCGCTACGCGGCCGCGCGCGGGCATGTGGACGCGCTGATCGATCCGCTGGAGACGCGCCGCGTGCTGGCGTTCGCGCTGGAGGCCGCGAAGACGGCAGACCATGATTCGTATCGCTAACGGGCAGGGTTTCTGGGGCGACTGGCTGGAAGCGCCGGTGCGCCTCGTCGAGCAGGGTCCCATCGATTACCTGATGCTCGACTATCTGGCCGAGGTCACCATGTCGATTCTGCAGAAGCAGAAGGCGGCCGACCCGGCGCTGGGCTACGCGCGCGATTTTCCGCCGCTGATCGGGCGCATCGCCGGACGGCTGCGCGAGCGTGGCGTGCGCGTGCTGGCCAATGCGGGCGGGGTGAATCCGGTGGCGTGCGCGCGCGAGGTGCGGCGGCTCGCGCCGGGGCTGAAGGTGGCGGTGGTGCTGGGCGACGATATTCTCGATTCGCTCGATGAGTTGCTCGCCGCGGGCCACGAGATGCGGAACATGGACACCGGCGAGCCGCTCTCGACGATTCGCGACGACATCCAGAGCGCGAATGCATACCTCGGCGCGTTTCCCATTGCCGAAGCGCTGGCCACGGGCGCCGACGTCGTGATCACGGGACGCTGCACCGACAGCGCGCTTGCGCTCGCGCCGATGATCCACGAGTTCGAGTGGAAGCAAGACGACTTCGATCTGCTGGCGGCGGGCACGATTGCGGGGCATGTGATCGAGTGCGGCGCGCAGTCCACGGGCGGCAATAGCCAGGTGGACTGGCAGTCCATTCCGGACATGGCGAACATCGGGTTCCCGATTCTGGAGATGGAGCCCGACGGCACGTTCGCGGTGACGAAGCATGCCGGGACGGGCGGTCGCGTGACGGCGGCGGTGGTGAAGGAGCAGCTCCTCTATGAGATCGGCGACCCGCGGCGGTACATGATGGCGGATTGCGTGTCGGACTTCACGACGATCCGCCTGCACGATGAGGGGCACGATCGCGTGCGCTTCACGGGGATTCGCGGCGGCCCGCGCCCGGAAACGCTGAAAGTTTCGATCAGCTATCACTATGGCTGGAAGGCGGCGGGGACGCTGGTCTATACGTGGCCGCAGGCGCTGGCCAAGGCGCAGGCGGCGGATCGAATCGTGCGGGCGCATGTGGACGAGCTGGGGCTGAAGTTCGAGAAGATCCATACGGAATTCTTCGGCGTGAACGCGTGCCTGGGGCCGGCCGCTCCTGTAGTGGCCGATCCGGCGGAGGTGGAGTTGCGGATGGGCGTGCGTGGGACTGATCGAAAGGCGGTGGACCGGTTCACGCGCGAGCTGATCCCACTGGTACTAAATGGTCCGCCAGGCGCGACCGGTTATAGCGACGGCCGGCCGAAGGTGCGCGAGATTGTGGCGTACTGGCCGGCGCTGATTCCGCGTGAGGCGATCCGGGCGCGCGTGGAGGTGGTGGAATGAATAATCACAGGCTGAAGTCTGTGCCACCAGGTGCCCAATGAAGATCCCACTTTCCCGTGTCGCGCACACGCGGTCGGGCGATAAGGGTGATCTCTCGAACATCGGCGTAATCGCGCATGAGGAGCGGCATTACCCGGTGCTGCTGCGCGAGGTGACGGCTGAGCGCGTGAAGGCGCGCTTCGGCGATCTGGTGCGGGGGCGTGTGGAACGCTATGAGCTGCCGAACCTCGGCGCGCTGAACTTCCTGCTTTACGAGGCGCTGGACGGCGGCGGCACCATTTCGCTGCGCACCGACGCACAGGGCAAGACGCACGGAGCCGCGCTGCTGGCGATGGAGATCGAAGTGGACCCGGGGGAGCTTTGATCCGTTCGCTGACGTTCTGGATCTTCGCCGGAATGGTGGTGGGCGTGGCGCTGGGTCTGGCAGCGCCGGAAATCGCGGGGACGGCCGCGTTCTCCATCGTCGGCACCGCGTTTCTGCGGTTGATCCGGTCGATTGTGGCGCCGTTGATCTTCGCGACGCTCGTGGCGGGCATCGCCGGCGCGGGCAGTGTCAAGGCGATGGGCCGGATCGGGCTGAAGGCGCTGGTCTATTTCGAAATCGTCACCACCGCGGCGCTGGCTATCGGGCTGATCGCCGTCAATATTGTGCGGCCGGGCGAGGGCGTGCACCTGGCGAAATCGGCCGCTGAGGCCGCTCTGCCGGCCGTGCGCTCGGACTTGGCGACAGTCATGGAGCACACGGTACCCGCGAGCATCATCGACGCGATGGCGCGTGGCGAGGTTCTGCAGATCGTCGTGTTCGCGTTTCTGTTCGGCGCGGCGTGCGCTGCGGTGGGCGCGAAGGCACGGCCGGTGGTGGAATTCTGCGGCGCGCTGGCCGAAGTAATGTTCCGCTACACGAATTACGTCATGTACGCGGCTCCGGTGGGCGTGGCGGCGGCGATGGCTTACGCTGTGGGCAGCAAGGGCGCGGGGCTGCTGTGGAGCCTGGGGAAGCTGATTCTGACCCTGTACGGCTCGCTCGTGGTGTTCGTTGTAGTGGTGCTGGGGGCGACGATGCTGATTGCGCGGGTGCCGGTGCGCCGGTTCATTGCGGCGGCGCGCGAGCCGTTCCTGATCGCGTTCTCGACTTCCACCAGCGAAGCCGCGCTGCCGCGGGCGCTGGAGAACATGGAAGCGTTCGGCGTGCCGCGGCACATCGTCGCGTTCGTGATTCCCGCGGGCTACAGCTTCAATCTGGACGGCAGCACGCTGTATCTGTCGCTGGCGGCGCTGTTCGTGGCGCAGGCGGCGGGTGTGCAGATGTCCATCGCGCAGCAGGTGCTGATGCTGCTGACGCTGATGTTGACGAGCAAGGGCGTGGCGGGGGTGCCTCGGGCGGCGCTGGTGATTCTGGGCGGCACATTGGCTTCGTTTGGTTTACCGCTGGAGGGCGTGGCGGTGCTGCTGGGCGTGGACACGCTGATGGACATGGTTCGGACTTCGGTCAACGTGCTGGGGAACTGCCTCGCGAGCGCAGTGGTAGCGCGCTGGGAAGGTGTGGAACTGAAGTAAGTGCGGGGGCGCGCGGAGCGTCCCCGCTACCGGAATTAGGCCGTGGCCACGCTGGCCAGATCTTCGATGGCGTCCTCGATGTTGGTACGCGCATCGTTAACGGAATGGTCTTTCAGGTCGGTGAGCGCCTGGCTCACGTGGATCAACGCCGATTCGATGCCGGGGATTCGAAGCACCCGGACACTGCCGGACTGATCGCGCTGGCGCACGAAACGCTTTGCAACCAGTTCCTTTTCGCACACGTGGAGCTGCTGAATCAGCTCCCTGGTTGGAATCTCGTCGACGGCAGCCCCCTGAAGGCGCGAGGCTGCCGCCGACAAGCTCGTTTCCAGTAGTGATGTATCCATACCTCCAGTGTAACGCCGCGTACGCTCAATGAGCGAGATCGATGCCGAATTTCTTCAACTCTTCGGCATAGTACCGGCGATGGAGCAAATCCCACTCTTCGGTACCTTCGGTAATCTCGCGCTTCTGCGAACGGATGCGGGTGCGCGCGGCCTTATCGACTTTGTCCTCGATCTGCAGGATCTCGGTTATGGCCTTGACGATTTCGAGACGCGCGTCGTTGGGGTCTTTCTTGACGCGGACTTCGCGCGATTTGCGGAGCGCGGTGACCAGCTTGTGGGAGATGTCGTTGACCTTGTCGCGCGAGAGCTTCATGCCGTCGCCGCCAGAGGCGCGGATTACTTTGCGCTGCGCAATGAGCGTGTTCTTGATGCGCCGGAACATCTCCTGGTAGCTGACGTTCTCCTGGCGCATGTAGTCGGCGTACTGGTCGAGGAGGTCGCGGACCTCGTCGTTGAGCCGGTCTTCGATGGCCAGTTCCTCTTCGACAATGCCGGCGATGACTTCGGCGGTGCCCTGGGCATTGCTGGTGTCGATGATCTTAGGGCTCAACCGGTTGACGATCTGGCGCGAGAGATAACCTATGAATTCGCGGGCTAGGAGCATTCTTCGGACGTCAGATGTGCGCAAAACTGCGACAGTGCTGGCGTAAGAATCAGTTTAGTTCCGCGCGATAGTGTGCGTCAAACCGCGATCATGGGCCCAGACGACAGCGCATGGCGCTGTCCCACCAGGCGTTTCCTTTGAGGAGGCCTCCAACCGGATGCGCGCCGGCACGCGATCGCCGTTTTGACGTTGCGCGGGGGAGCCATGGATACTCCGCGCCTCGTGGCCCGCCGCTCCAGCGACTGAGCGACGAACTCTTGCCTGGAAGGTAGCAGACGGAACGAGCGCGACCGGCGGCGCGGTTGCACAAGTTGCTGGATTCACGGCAAATGTTGTCGCAAGATTGTTGTGACGGAGGTCGGATGCGAGTCAGCCACTGTGTGAAGTGCGGCGCGTTTCCGTGCGCGGATGTGAGGCATGACTGCTATCTCGTGCCGGACGTAGTGGTGAAGCCGGAAGAGATCCGGATGGTGATGATTTCGGAGGCGGCTCCGGAGGATTCGGCGGACTTCTACTATGCGAAGGGCGATCCGCTGTTCGCGAGGACCACGGTGGCGGCGTTTCGCGATGCCGGGGTGGATGTGTCGTCTGTGAAGGAGATCGTGGCGCGGGGCGTGTACCTGACGACGGCGGTGAAGTGCGCGAAGACCGGGTATGCGGTGGCGACGGAGACGGCGCGAGAATGCTCCTTGCTGCTGGAGAAGGAGCTGGCGCTGTTCCCGAATCTGAAGGTATTGATGTTAATGGGCGACGTGGCGATCAAGGCGGTGAATTGCATTGCCAAGCGGGCGGGGGAGAAGCGGCCGGTTCCCGCGGGATCGACGTATAAGATCCGCGGCGGGAAGTTCGAGTTTCGCGGCGCGCGGGTGTTCCCGTCGTACCTGCAGGCCGGGCCGAGCTACTTCATTGAGAAGAGCAAGCGGCGGATGATCGCGGAGGACATTCAAGCGGGCATGAAGGCGGCGGGGTGAGGTAGGGGACGGGTAACACGGGAACTTACTCGCAGCGGGTTCGGTCCAATTCCTTGTGGGCGCGATTCGCACAGCGGCGATGCTCTTGGGACTGCTCTTCTGCGGCGGAGTTGTCCTGTACTTATCGGACGTCTGGCGGCAAGCGACGATGATTCTGCCGAAAGCGCCTCTGCCACTAACACCCGGGGTTGTCGTGCATGGGTGCGTAACACCCACCTTGTGCCCGTATCCCTGCCGCACGCCCCCTGTCTGGACCACCGTGTGTGACATTGTGCGGAATCCTCTTGCCTTCGTGTGTGGCCGTGTCCAGCTTCGCGCGAGCCTGCTCACAGACTGCATGCACGGTGTGGTGCTCGTCGCCAGGGGTTGCGCGCGCGGCATGGTCCCCGAAGAGCGGCCGGGGCACCCTTTTCGCGACGCATTCTTTGACGATGCATGTTCGCAGGGGCGCGAAGAGCAGCGCACCGCGACGTTTACCGGCCAGTTTGCGGTGCGCATCGCCAACCACCGAATCCACTACATCCTCTACGTTGAGCGCATCGAGGACGTCAGCATCAGGCGGATCCCGAATCCGCTTGATCATCCTGTGGAGTTTCCGCCGCCTCCCGTGATAAATCCCGAACCGATGACGGTCCTGCCATATCCAGAAGTATTACGCCCTATCCCTCCTCTTCCTCCAATACCGCACGTTTGATTCCACCCCACTGATATCCTGAGTGAAAGCATGAATCATTCGGAAGTGGTGGAGGCTGAGGGCCACCTCATCGACTCCCACATCATGGAGCAGATCTTCGACACGGTCGTCGAGTACGACGGGCGGTTCGAGGTGGAGCACTTCAGCATCGGGCGCACCAACAGCGAGCCGTCGCGGCTGCGGCTGCGGGTGGAGACGCCGAGCGCCGATGCGATGCGTGTGCTGCTGGGGCAACTGGTGGGGCTGGGATGCTCGCCGGTGGATTCGGGCGACGCCGATCTGGAACTTGTCGAGCGCGACCGCTGCGCGCCAGAGGATTTCTATTCGACCACCAATCACCGAACAATGGTGCGCGTCGGCGGCAAGTGGGTGGAAGCGGCGAACCAGCGCATGGACGCGATGATTGTAGTGGCCAATGGCACGGCAGCGTGTCGGCGGCTGAGAGACCTACGCGCAGGCGATCGCGTGGTAGTGGGGATGCGCGGCATTCGCGTGGTGCCCGAATCGAAGGAGCGCGACCGGCTGGCGTTCGCGTTCATGAGCAACGGCATCTCGTCGGAACGGCAGGTGGAGACGGCGGTGCGGCAGACCGCGGCGCTGCTGCGGCAAACGCGGGAGGCGGGGCTGAAGGTGATTGTGGTCGCCGGACCCGTGGTGGTGCACACCGGCGGCGCCGAGCCGCTTTCGCGACTGATTCGCGCGGGCTGGGTGAGCGCGGTGCTCAGCGGGAACGCGCTGGGCGTCCACGATATCGAAGCGGCGCTGTTTGGAACCTCACTGGGCGTGCGGCAAAGCGACGGGCGCCAGGAAGACCACGGGCATCGGAATCACATGCGCGCCATCAACGCCATCAATCGCGCGGGCGGCATTCAAGGCGCGGTGAAATCGGGCCGGCTCACAAAAGGCATCATGTATGAGTGCGTGAAGGCGGGCGTGCCGTTCGTGCTGGCGGGAAGTCTGCGCGACGATGGCCCGCTGCCGGAGACGATCACGGATATGAACGCGGCGCAGGACGCCTACGCAGCCCAGTTGAGGGGCGCGGGCGTGGTGCTGGCGCTGGGGTCGATGCTGCATTCCATTGCCACCGGCAACATGCTGCCGAGCTGGGTGAAAATTGTGTGCGTGGACATCAATCCGGCGGTGGCGACGAAGGTGAGCGATCGCGGGACGGGCCAGGCGGTGGGCGTGGTGACCGACGTCGGACTGTTCCTCGATCTGCTGGCGAAGGAGCTGGCGAAGGAGCCCGCAGCGCATGGCGCTGCCCACGGAGCTGAGCGATGAAACGCGAATACACAGACGAGCACGCGGCAGCGGGCGTGAGAGCGCCATTGCCGGAGATCGAGACGTGGCCGAACCAGTATCCGGGTTACGAGATCGAGATCGACATGCCGGAGTTCACGTCGGTGTGTCCGAAGACGGGTCTGCCGGACGCGGGGCGCATTATTCTCCGCTACATCCCGGACAAGACTTGTTTGGAACTGAAATCGCTCAAGATGTACACGCTGGCCTATCGCAACCTGGGCATCTTCCAGGAGAACGTCGTGAACCGATTTCTGGAGGACGTGGTGAAGGCGTGCGATCCGGTGTGGGCGCTGGTGACCGGCGAGTTCACGCCGCGGGGCGGCATTTCCACGCGCATTACGGCGAGCTGGACGCGCGAGGAGCGCGGCAAATCGAAGAAACGCAATGGCCGACGAAAGCGCTGACGAGCTGAGCACGGTAATTCGCGAGATTCAGGAGCGGGTGCGCGCACGGCATCCGAACGGCACGGGCGGCGGGATTCCGCTGGCGGACCTGATGCCGCTGTTGCACGCGCGCGATGCGGCCGAGGCCAAGGTGGCCAGCATCGGCAGCGTGAATCCGCGCCCGCCTGGACTGAAGAATTCCATCGTGCAGCGGGTGAAGCGGCTGGTGGCGCGCGCGCTGGACTGGCATGTGCGCGAGCAGGTGGAATTCAATCGCGCGCTGATCGGGTGCGTCCAGGCGACGCTGGAGGCATTGACGGCGCAGAATCGTGCGCTCTCGACCATCGCAGCTGAGCAAAGCCAGGCGCTGGCGGCGGCGGTGGCGCGATTCTCCGCGCAGGGTGAGCGGCTTCAGGAACTGGTGAACACGCTGGGCGAGGAGAATCTGCGGCGTTCCGCGGAGATTTCGGCGCTCGACGTCACCACCTCGGAGCTGCGCGCCACGGCGGCCACGCTGGATGCCGAAGCGCGTGAGTTGCGCGACATCCGCAAGCACTGGGCGCAATGGCGGCAGGAGTGGGAGGCGAAGCTCTCGCACAACGAGATCGTGTATCTGCGGAACCTGGCCGAATCGCACGCAGCGTTTCAGCATCGCGTGACGCGCCTTGAGGAGGCGTATCGCGATCTGTCGAAGACGCAGCACGCCGAGTTCAAAGCCTCACTGGCGCGGACGAATCTCGAAATTCAGAAGGAGTTCCGGGACGACCTGCTGCGCGTTCGTACCGATGCCGACGACATCATTCACCGCGAATTACGCACGCTGCGGCAGCGAAGTGCTCCGCCAATGCCGCAGGCGTCGAGTCCCGCCGGCGACGAGGAGCGGCCGGTATCCATCGACTGGCTTGCTTTTGCCGAGCGCTTCCGTGGCAGCGAGGACCACGTCCGCGCCGTACAGAGGCTGTACGGTGCGCGGCTGGCGGGTTGCCGCAATGTGCTCGATCTCGGTTGCGGGCGCGGCGAATTGCTGGAAGTGCTGCGCGACGCCGGCATCGACGCGCGCGGCATCGACGCCAACGCGGAGTGCATCGCGCTGTGCACGGAGAAGGGGCTGGCGGCCGAAGTGGGCGATTTGTTCGCATATCTTGCCAGCGGCGGCGAGCAGTTCGATGCGATCATCTCCGCGCAGGTGGCGGAGCATCTGCCACCGCTGCGCCTGCCTGAGCTGATCCGCCTCGCGAGTGAGCGTCTTGCGCCGGGCGGCATTCTCGCCATCGAGACGCCGAATCCGGAATGCCTGGCGATTCTGGCGACGCACTTCTGGCTCGACCCGACGCACACGCGGCCGGTGCCCGCGCCGCTGCTTTCGTTCTGGATGGAAGAAGCGGGGCTGGGCGGCATCGAGGTGGTGCCGCTGAATCCGGCCATTGACGCCATTCCCGCGCTGTCTGAGCTGCCGGAAGCGGTGCGCGAAGCGCTGTTCGGCGGCATGGACTATGCGATATTCGGCCGCAAACTGTAGAGCCGCCCGATGTGTCGCCTGGCTCCAGCCGTGCACTCCAGGTAGAATGGCAGCGGCATGGAAGCAGGGCTGATTGTTCCGTTCATTGTCTCGCACGCCGTTGCGGTTGTTTTCGTGATTGCGGCCTGGCGCTGGCCGCAAGTGACGCGTTATGTGGCTGGCGCTGGGTTCGCGTTTGCCGGACTCTTCAATCTGTGGTGGGCATGGCATCATCCGGAGATCTATGCGCGCGCCTACGGGCCGCACGCGATCGCCCTCTACCGCGAGTTCATTTACGGCGCGTTCGCGCGGCATACCGCCGCCTTTATCACCGCGATCGCAATCGGCCAGATAACAGCCGGTGCGCTGACCTTCGCGCCCCTGCCGTGGCGATACGGCGGTTTCGCCGGGGCGATGATCTTCCTGCTCGCCATTACGCCGCTGGGCATCGGCGCGGCGGCTCCCTCCACGCTGGTCTTTGCCGCGGGATTCGTGATCCTCGCGAAGCGGTAACCTCGGCTTGTGACCTGGAAGCTGGTTCTGGAATACGACGGCTCGCGCTACAGCGGCTGGCAGGAGCAGAAGAACGCGCGCACGGTGATGGGCGAGCTGCGGCAGGCCGTGGAAGAGACGCTCGGCGCAGAGGTGGAGATGCAGGGCGCGGGCCGCACTGACGCCGGAGTGCACGCGCTGGCTCAGGTGGCGCATGTGCGCGCGAAGGTGACGCGTCCGAAGCCCCCTGCAACGCTGCTGCGCCAGATCAATGACCTGCTGCCCGCCGATATCGTCCTGCTGGAGCTGGAGCCCGCGCCCGCGCGCTTCCACGCACGTCACCATGCCGTCACGCGCACCTACATGTACCAGATCTCGCGCCGCAAGGCTGCCTTCGCCAAGCGCTACGTGTGGTGGATCAAAGAAGAGCTGGACGTGGAGCGCATGGCGGAGGCGGCCGAGCTCCTGATGGGGCGTCACGACTTCATCTGCTTCCGCGCGCAGGACCCGTCGAAGCCCGGCGAATCGACCGTTGTGGTGGTGGAGA
>Ga0335085_10007920_pt1 | contig 16313 bp, 20 predicted proteins | sample Lox_Sample_45_FD_206712 | JGI IMG/M metagenome (GOLD analysis project Ga0335085, IMG submission 206712) | Soil microbial communities from Loxahatchee National Wildlife Refuge, Florida, United States - Lox_Sample_4.5 | ecosystem: Environmental > Terrestrial > Soil > Wetlands | place: USA...
AAGGTGACGCCATGGTCGGCCGCGGCGCGGATCAGGGCGATGCCGGCCTGCTTGTCCGCCGGCTGGCCGTAGTTGGTGCTCAGGCCCATGCAGCCCAGGCCGAGGGCAGAGACCTCCAAGCCAGGCCCGAGGGTGCGGGTCTTCATCGTGTTCATCGTGAGCTGCTTCCCCTTCGCCAGGTAGTCGTTACTCGCCGGGCAGGAAGTCGGTCGAGGCGGCTAGGCCGGCCTGTGCCTCGAAGCCGACGATGCGCTCCTTGAGCACGCCGACGGTGATCTGCAGGGCCTGCGATCCCAGGATGATGCGCAGCGGGGCGGGTTCGGTATCGGCGCTGGCGATGATGGCGGCAGCCATCCGGGCCGGGTCGCCGGGAGCGAGGCCGTTGGCGGGGTCGAGCATGGCCAGGAAGCCGTGGGCTGGGGTACCGTCGTAGGCGGGCAGGAGGTCGGCGACCTGGGCGCTGCCGTAGCGGAACTCGGTCCGGGCGCCGCCGGGTTCGACGATGGTGACGCCGATGCCGAACGGGGCTACTTCCCGGGCGACGGACTCGGCGAAGCCCTCGATGCCCCATTTGGTGGCGTGGTACACGGAGTTGCCGGGGAAGGCGACCTGCCCTCCGTAGGTGGAGATCTGGATGATCCGCCCGCCACCCTGGGCGCGCAGGTGCGGCAGCGAGGCGCGGATGAGCTGGATCGATCCGGTGAGGTTGGTGGCGATGATGTGGCTGACCTGCTCATCGGATAGTTCCTCGGCCCCGCCGAACAGGCCGTAGCCGGCGTTGCTGACCACTACGTCGATGCGCCCGAGGGAGGTGAAGCTGCGGTCCACGACGTCGCGGACGGCGGCGGCGTCGGTCACGTCGAGCAGCTCGCAGTGGAACGTGTCCGGGTACTTCTGCACCAGGTCGGCGACACTGTCCGGGCGGCGGACGGTACCGATGACAACATCGCCGCGGTCGAGCAGCTGGGTGGCCAGCTCGCGGCCGAAGCCGCTGCTGACGCCGGTGATGAGCCAGGTTCGTGAGGTCATGTCGTTTCCTTCTCGGGTGCGGGCGCGATCTCGTTGATGGCGGCCAGGGCGTTGAGGGTGCGGGGGTAGCCGATGAACGGCAGCAGGACGGTGATGACGCCGATCAGGGCCTGCCGGTCATTGAGGTTGGCCGCCACGTGTCCTTTGACCTGGGGGTTGCATCCGCCGAGGGAGACGAGCATGGCGAGGGTGAGCAACTCGCGCACCGGTACGTCGATCCCGCCGCGGGCGACGTGGTCGCCGAAGCAGTTGGCGGACTGCCCGGCCAGCGGCAGGGCGATGCCGCGCTCGGTGAGGACGTCGTTGGTGGCACCGATGAAGTCGAAGGCCTTGCCCATGCCGACGTAAGGGACGGCCTGGCTGCCGATGAGGGCCGCGAGCTGCACCATGAGCCGGGTCCGGGTGTCGAGGCTGGTGTGCCTGAGTGTCTCGTCGAAGGCGAAGTTGTCGAAGATCTCGATCAGCTCGGGGTCGGTGGCCTTCAGGGTCGAGACGTGGCCGGGGAACAGCTCGTCGTGGTTCTTCCGCGCGGTCTCGCTGATAGCCACTGCGCCTACCCCTACTCGGCTTGCGGGACAAGACGGACGGTCACGCCGTGAGCATCGGGACCGGTGACGGATCCGACGATCTGGGGCCCTTAGCGGTCGTACTTGGCGTGATAGGCGGCGTCGATGTCGTCCTGGGCCTGCGCGGCGGCCTGGGCGAAGGACACGTCCCGTTCGATGCCGCCCGCCCGGATCCGGCCGGCGCCGCTGGCGGCGGCGCGGCGGTACCAGGGGTTGCCCGGGCCGTAGGCGGAGCGGATGTACAGGTCATCTCCGGCGCAGACGACCCACATCGTCACGAACGGGCGGAGGCTTCCGTCCGGGCGGCGGGACGCGAGCTGGAGCTCTTCGGACGCGCCGATGCTCCGCAGGTCTTGCGGTGACCAGGCGGCCCCCAGCACGCCGGTTCTTGCCATCAAATTGCTCCGATGCGGACCAGGGACTTGATGGCTCGTCGTTCGTTCATCGCCTTGTAGGCGTCGGCGATGTGGTCCAGATCGGTCTCGTAGCCGAAGACCCGGCCGGGGTTGATGGTGCCGTCGAGGACGTCGTCGAGCAGTTCGGGAATGTAGATGCGGGCCGGGGCCGGGCCGCCCCGCCAGCCGGTGTTGCGGAAGAACGCCTGGGCGAACGGCGGCTGGCCGTGCGGGACCCCGACGATGCCGACGACCGAGCCGGGCCGGGCGACGGCGAACGCGGTCGCGATGGACTGCCCGGTGCCGACGCATTCCAGCGCCGCGTCGGCGCCGATGCCGCCGGTAAGCTCCAGCACAGCCTGGCTGGCTTGCTCGCCGCGGGCCTCGACGATGTCGGTGGCGCCGAACTCGCGGGCGATCTCCCGCCGGCTGTCGTGGCGGCTCAGCGCGATGATGCGCTCGGCGCCCAATCGCCGGGCGGCCAGGACCGCGCACAGGCCGACGGCGCCGTCCCCGACCACCGCCACCGTGTCACCCTTCTTCACCCCGGCCACGGCCGCCGCGTGATGCCCGGTCGACATCACGTCGGACAGGGCCAGCAGCGACCGCAGCGTCTCATCGGAGTGCCCCGAACCGGGCACGGGCACCAGGGTGGCGCCGGCCAGCGGGACGCGGACCGCCTCCCCCTGGCCGCCGTCGATCTCGCCGTTGCCAAAGTTGCCGCCCGCCGGGCAGGAGATGGTCGACCCGTTCAGGCAGTGCGGGCAGGACATGTCGCTGTAGATGAACGGGGCGACCACCAGGTCCCCCGCCCGGACCTCGTGCACGTCGGCGCCGGCCTGCTCGACGACGCCGATGAACTCATGCCCGATCGATCCGGCCGCGTGCGGCGACTCGCCCCGGTAGTACCACAGGTCAGACCCGCACACGCAGCCCAGCACCACCCGCACGACCGCATCGGTCGGCTCCTGGATGACCGGATCGGGCCGCTCGCCCGCCTCGACCACGCCGGGTCCTTTGAATATCGCAGCTTTCATAGCTAAAACGGCTTCCCTGAATTCGGATGTCTTTACTGTCCCGGCTTCCAGGCAACCACCGGCTCGCTGACGTCGGGAGGGCCGGTCGTTCGGGGTACCGGCAGAACCCCCTTCACCGGACGGCCCGGATTATGCAGGCATGTTCGCTCCCGCGACCAGCTCCCGGCCAGCCATCATCCGCTCTCGAAGGACCGTGCTTAGTCGCCGTCCGCGGCGGCGGCCCGGTCGGGAGTAGCGGCCCAGGAGGCCAGGACCTTGAGGGCGTCGTCGGAAGGGGTGCCGGGCTCGGCCGTATAGGCCGAGATCCGCAGGCCGGAGTCGGCCGCCAGGTCGAAGGCCTCGAAGGTGAGGGTGAGGTCGCCGACCACGGGATGACGGAACCGCTTGATGCCGGTGCGGTGGAACCGCACGTTGTGCGCCGCCCACCAGGTCCGGAAGTTCTCGCTGCGGGTGGACAGCTCGCCGATCAGGTTCGACAGTTCCTTGTCGTGCGGGCTGCGCCCGGCCTCGGTGCGCAGCATGGCCACCACGTCCTGCGCCTGGCGCTCCCAGCCGGGGTAGAAGCCGGGCGCGGCGGGGTCGAGGAACAAGAACCGGGCATTGTTCACTGGCCGGGCCGGGCTGGCCAGGATGGGCGCGAACAGCGCCGCGCCGAGCTGGTTGGCGGCCAGGATGTCCAACCGGGCGTTGCGGACGTAGGCCGGGGTGGTGGTCATCGAGTCCAGGATGCGGCGCACGCTCGGCCGGACCTGCTGCGGGGACGGGCGGCGGGGCGCCCGCGGCACAGCCGGGGCGCAGGCGCGGGCGAGGTCGAACAGGTGGGCGCGCTCGGCCTCATCGAGGTGCAGGGCGCGGGCGATGCCCTCCAGCACGCTGTCGGACGCGCCGTGCGCGCGGCCGCGTTCCAGCCGGGTGTAGTAGTCGATGCTGACCCCGGCCAGCAGCGCGACCTCCTCCCGGCGCAGCCCGGCCACCCGGCGGTTGCCGCCGTAGGCGGGCAGCCCGGCCTGCTCGGGGGTGATCCTGGCGCGGCGCGAGACCAGGAAATCGCGCATCTCGTTCCCGCTGTCCACAACCCCAGGCTACGGCCGCGCCGAACCGCCTGGGGGGCCCTGTCAGTACCCCGAAGGCCAGGCTCTCCGTGCTTGCCGCTGATTCAACCACTCGACCTAGCTGGTCTCCGCGATCGTGGTGGCGTACGAAAGCGGTAGCCAGTGAGCGCAGCCATTCCGGCTGCTGATGCGGGCCGGAGATCCGGCTCGGTGATCCTGCTGCGGGGTAGGTACGGCGCCGTCAACCAGTGAAGGTGACAGCCAGTATGTCGAGGCCGACGATACGGTCGAAGTGCCGGAGATTGGCTGTACCGACACGCCACCCGGCGCTGATGGCGGTCGCGGCGACGATCCGGTCGTGAGCCCCGACGTCCTGACCCGCCGCCGCCAGCCCGGCCCAGATGCGGGCATGCGCGCGAGCGGCGAGAAGCTCGAAGGGCAGCGGAGGGAACGCGGCCAGGACTGCCTCGACGAAGGCCTCCCGGCGCGCCCGGTGCTCGGGGGTGGCACGGTGCACGCCGTGCAGGAGCTCGGAGGCGGTGATGGCGGCGATCCCGACTTCCTCGTCCGGCCCGAGCTGCTCTTCCAGGCGCCTGCTCACCTCGGCCATGGCGCCTCCCGGCGGCAGACGCCGGACGGCGCGCTCGAGGTCGATAAAGACGGTGGTGTCTAGGAGCGTGCCCACGGGTCTTCCGGAGCAGGCCCGACATCGGCAAGTACAGCTTCCATATCCTCGGCGAAACCCGGATCCGGCATGGCCGCGCCGGCGAGCAGGCTTAGCGCCTCGCGCAGCGGCCGTCCGCGCCGCGCGGCCGGCGGCCCGGCTGCGGTGTCGTCTGGATGCACGATGACGAAGGCCGGGCGTTCGTGGTTCACTACGACCACTCGCTCGTGCCGGGCAACCGCTTCGCGGGCATGCCGGGGAATCCGCACTTCCTCGGCCCTGATCGTCGTCATCGTCCCATAATATCACGCAGCCGTACAGAACCGTACGATTCTGTACGGCTGAGCTTGCTTGCTGTCCCGGGCCTTCATCATGCGCCCCGGAGCGAATACCACGGTGGCCACCATCTCAGTGGGCCGCGTCAGGACACGAACGGGAAACCAATACGCCGTTCGTGGAACGGGTCACTCGTTCCACGGCCGACGTCCATGATCAGACGGGCACGTCAAATTCCGGCGCTGAGCTGCAAGTATGTGGAGCCGCCTATCGGAATCGAACCGATGACCTACGCATTACGAGAGGCTCGCTCTCTGCCCATGCGCGCACTAGCTGCACTGATGGAATCGACCATTGCACTGACCACACTCGCTGCGCTGGCATAACGTGGCGCGCCGTTCCACGAGCCGTTCCACGCCCGACCGGTCGCGTTCTGGGCGGCCTGGTCGTCTCGATCGCGGGCGGCACGGGAAAGTGCTGGTCAGTACCAGGACGGCCCGTGGCTGGTGTAGGGCGCTTCCAGCGTGGCGGCCTCGTCGTCGGCCAGGGGCAGGTTGAGCGCAGCGGCGGCTTCGGGCAGATGGTGCGGTCTGGTCGCGCCGACGATCGGGGCGGAGACGGCCGGGTGGCGCAGCACCCAGGCCAGCGCGATCTGGGCCATGGTGACGCCGCGGGTTTCGGCGAGTTTGTGCACCGCGTTGATGACCGGTTCGTCCATGGGTGAGTCGAAGGCCTGGACCACGTGGTCGACGCTGGATCGGGTGGACTGCTGGCCCCAGGGGCGCGCCAGCCGGCCTTTGCCCTGCGGGGAGTAGGGCACCAGGCCGACGCCGGTGTCGGCGCACATGGCCATCAGCTCGGGCTCGTCCTGGCGGCGCAGCAGGTTGTACTGGTTCTGCATGGACACGAACCGGGTCCAGCCGCCCTGCTCGGCGGCGCGCTGCAGCTTGACGAACTGCCAAGCGAACATGGACGACGCGCCGAGGTAGCGGACCTTGCCCGCTTTGACGATGTCGTGCAGCGCCTCCATCGTCTCGGCGACCGGGGTGGCGGGGTCGAACCGGTGGATCTGGTACAGGTCGACGTAGTCGGTGCCGAGCCGGGTCAAGGAGGCGTCGATCTGCTCCATGATGGCCTTGCGGGACAGGCCGGATCCGCCGGGGCCGTCGTGCATCTTGCCGAACACCTTGGTGGCCAGCACGATGTCCTCCCGGCGTGAGTAGCGCTTGATGGCCCGGCCGACCACTTCCTCCGACGTGCCGGCCTGGTAGACGTTCGCAGTGTCCCAGAAGGTGATGCCGAGCTCGACGGCCTGGGCGAAGAACGGCTGGGCCTGGTCGTCGGCCAGGGCCCACTGGTGCGCGCCCTCGGTGGTGGGATCGCCGTAGCTCATGCAGCCCAGCGCGAGCCGGCTGATCTTCAGCCCAGTATTACCGAGCCGCGTGTATTCCATCGTGATCTCCCTTGGTGTGGGCTTGTACGAGTGCGCCGACGGCCTCCGGGCCGTTGGCCGTACGGCCGCGCTGAGCTGAGCCGAGTGGCCCGTAAGGGTAGGGGTCTGGGTCCGGGTCACTGGCGGTATCAAGTACGGCCATAGCGTCCGCGGCGAGGTCCACGTCGGCAGTGGCGAGGTTGCCGGCGAGCTGTGGTGTATTCCGGGCTCCGATGATGGCAGCCACGACACCCGGCCGGTCGAGAATCCAGCTCAGGGCCGCCTGGGCGGGCGAGATGCCGGTCTTGGTTTCCTCGGCCACGCCGCCGTTGTAGACGTCAGCGGTGTCGATCAGATTGCCACCCGCGTCAAAAAGGCGTCGAGCTGGGCGAACGCTTCTGCCTCGGGCGTCTCCTTGGTCCCGAAGTTCATCGTGCCGAGCGCCAGATTGGATACCAGGATGCCGCTCTCGCCGAGCCTGCGATACTCCATGCTCATCCTCGCTCCTTTCCGTGTTGTACGGGTGGATGGCCTAGTGCTCGCTGGCCGTCTTGTACTGGTCGTCGGTGACAGGTTCGAGCCAGGTGGTGCCGTCGCCGCCGCCGGTGCCTTCGAGCATGGCCAGGTGGCACATGAAGTTGCCCTCGGTGGCTCCATGCCAGTGTTCCTCACCCGGCGGGGTGTACACGGTGTCGCCGGGGCGCATGCGGATGATGATGCCGTCGCGGGTGACGACAAGGCCGGTCCCATCGGTTACGTGCAGGGTCTGGCCGACGGCGTGAGAGGGCCAGTTGGTCCGGGCGCCGGGCGTGAAGCGGACCAGGCTGACGATCATCCGGGAGCGATATTCGCCCCGGTAGATGGGGTTGACGTAGACGTCACCGATAAAGCTGGCCGCCAAGCCTTTGGCGGTCGGGGTGACGGGCTTGAGTTGCACCTCGTGCTCCATAACTGGGGTCGTGGGTGTTTTACGGGCGCAGCAGGGTCTTGATCGCGCGGCGTTCGTCCATCGCGCGGTATCCCTCGGCGGCCTGGTCGAGCGGCAGGGTGAGGTCGAAGACCTGGCCCGGGTCGATGGCCTTGCTTTCGATGAGGCGGATCAGGTCGGGCAGGAAGCAGAGGACCGGTGCGGGGCCGCCGTGCAGGTGGACCTCGGTGTAGAAAAGTTCCTCGCCGGAAAGCCGGACGCCGTGGGCGACACCGACGTAGCCGACGTGCCCGCCGGGCCGGGTCGACCGGATGGCCTGCAGCATCGATTCCTGGGTGCCGACGGCCTCGATCACCGAGTGTGCGCCCAGCCCGCCGGTGAGTTCCTTGATCGCGGCGACGCCTTCGTCACCGCGCTCGGTCACGATGTCGGTCGCACCGAAGCCAAGCGCCAGCTTCTGGCGAGATTCGTGTCGGCTCATCGCGAATATCCGCTCCGCGCCCAGCTGCCTGGCAGCGAGGACGGCGAGCAGGCCGACCGCGCCGTCACCGACGACCGCGACGGTCTTGCCTGGCTGCACGTTGGCGGCGACCGCGCCGAACCAGCCCGTGCCGAGTACGTCGGAGGCGGCCAGCAGGCTGGGCACCAGGTCGTCGCCGGGCTGGCCGGAGGTGGCGACCAAGGTGCCATCCGCCAGCGGAACACGGAGGTAATCAGCCTGCGCGCCGCCCGTGCCGACGTATTCGACGTGGGCGCAGCGGCTCTGATATCCGGCTTGGCAGATCTCGCAGGTGCCGTGGGAGGCCATAAACGAGCCGATGACGAAGTCGCCGGGCTTGATGTTCCTCACCTCGGGTCCGGTCTCCTCGACGACGCCGACGTACTCGTGGCCCATCGGGATCGGACCGTGGTGTGTTCCTCTCAGTTGGTGTGGAAGACCTGCTTGGCCACGGCCATGGCAGACATGGCTTTCGGCCAGCCGGCGTAGAACGCCAGGTGGGTGATGGCCTCGATCAGGTCCTGCTCGGTGGCGCCGTTGTCCTTCGCGAACTGCAGATGGAAGGTGAGCTGCTCGGTGTTGCCACCTGCGGTCAGAGCGGCGACCGTGATCAGGCTGCGCTCCTTCGGCGACAGCCCGGGCCGCGTCCATACCTGGCCGAATAGCACCTCATCGGTGAAGCCCACGAACGCGGGGGCGAAGTCACCGAACGCTTTCTGCGCGCCTGATGGCCCACTGGTTTTCTCTGTCATGTATTCAGGCAACCGCCAATACCCCCGGCGCGGGAGGTTGCGTTGTTGGGGGTTATGACAGAACCCCCCTGGTCCGCGGGGCCGGCCATAGGCTCAAGACGTGGACAACCGAAGTGAGGTTCGCCAGTTCCTGGTCACCCGGCGAGCCAAGATCACCCCGGAGCAGGCCGGGCTGCCGTTCTACGGCAGCAACCGCCGCGTGCCCGGTCTGCGGCGCGAGGAAGTCGCCATGATGGCCGGGGTCTCAGCCGACTACTACACCAGGCTGGAAAGGGCAACCTGACCGGGGTCTCGGACAGCGTCCTGCACGCGGTCGCCCGGGCCCTGCACCTGGACGAGGCCGAGCAGGCGCACCTGTTCGACCTGGCCAAAACGGCCAACACTGCCCCGTCGCGGGTGCCTCGCCGACAGGCCGCGCCACGGGTGCGGCCCAGCGTGCTGCGAGTGCTGCACTCCATGACCGGCACCGCGGCGTTCGTCCGCAACGGGCGCCTGGATGTCCTGGCCATCAACCAGCTCGGCCGCGCCCTGTACGCGCCGGTGTTCGACGACCCGCGCCGCCCGGCCAACATGGCCAGGTTCAACTTCCTCGACCCCCGTTCGGCCGACTTCTACCCCGACTGGGACGACGCCGCCGACACATCCGTCGCGCTGTTGCACACCGAAGCCGGCCGCGACCCCTACGATCGCGGCCTGACCGCCCTGGTCGGTGAGCTGTCCATCCGCAGCGAGGCGTTCCGCACCCGGTGGGCCGCGCACGACGTACGGCTGCACCGCACCGGCGTCAAGCACTTCCGCCACCCCGTCGTCGGCCGACTCGACCTCACCTTCGACGCGATGGAAATCCCCACCGACCGCGGCCTGACCATGACCTGCTACACCGCCGAACCCGGCTCCGTATCCGACGAAAACCTCAAGCTGCTCGCCAGCTGGGCCGCCACCTTGGAGCAGGAAGTCGCGGCCCACGACGACGCAAGCGAGCGCCATCTCACCTGACGGTTCCTAGGGAACGTAGCCGGGATCATGGTGCTGGCCGTCGCGGCGATGGCGGCGCGGTCGGTGGCGCTGGCCGGAGCCGTCCTTGGCGCCACCAGCGGGATCGCCTGGAGCCACGCCTGGCCCGGATCCCCGGCCGGTGCCTACGCCCTGCCCGGGCGGCCGCGATGCTCGGCACCGCCATACAGGCACCGCTCACCGGCCTGGCCCTGATCCTGGAGCTCACCCACGGCGGCTTCGCGATCATGATACCGATGATCGCCGCCACGTGACCGCCACGGTCATCACCCGCTATGTCGACGGGTACTCCACCTACACCGCCCAGCTCCGCGGCCACCCCGGGGGATTACGGTCATTCGCCATGACACCAGTACCGCCGATGCCAGCTCCGCCTGGGGACGCGCCGCGGCACCCGCGAGGTATCGTTCCGAACGAACCCCGGCGGGACGAGCTGCTTAGAAGGAAGGCAGCCTCGGCGTGGTACGGCGTGGTACGGCGAAGTATGCTTTGAGCATGACGCATTCGAGCGGGCGGCCGACCGATATCAGCGTCCGCCAGTTCGTCGCGGACTCCGGGGCCGTCACGCGCGGCCTGCGGCAAGGACGCGCGTACACGCTGACCCTGAACGGCGAGCCGCTGGCCAGAATGATCCCGATCCGTCAACGCCGGGCGGTCCCCAAGGAGGAGGTCCTCGCGATCTTCGCCACGGCACCAGTAGTCAACGGGGACGAACTGCGTGCCGACCTAGATGAGGCCGTCAGCCAGGATCTGCGCGATCCATACGAAGGGACAGGCCTGTGACGGCGCACGACGCCGCCGTCGTGGACACCAGCATCATCGCTGCGCTCAAGCTATACGACCCGGCGGAGCTGCCCGGCATGATCTTGATAACCAGCGTAAGAAGCGGTATGTCAAGTGGTTCCGGGGGTTTCTGGTGGTCTTGGTGAATGGGTTCTGATCTGGGGTTTTACTACGGCTGGCCGCTGCTGGGGCGGGCGTTCGCCGGGTGCGGGCACGGGAGAATTCCGCGCCGGGCCGGCGGCCGTTGTGCGGCGCGGTTGCGGTGCCCGTCACCCGGGTCTTCTCGCCCTGCGTAGTGCAAGCGGGCTCGGCCCGCCCGCGGGTGCGGGCGGGCCTGCTCCTGCAGCGTTCAACCGGGCTGGTGAGAAGGTCCGGGCGACCAGGGGAGAGCTGCCCAGGGTTATCTGCGAGGTGATCCTCGTGGCGGATGCGGGCTCGCTCTCCCCTCATCGGGGAGAAGGGTCCAGGGCACCGGTGCGGGTGCGGGCCGCGAAGCGCTCAGGCGGCCTCCGCCTGGTAGCGGGGGGCGTGCTGGCAGGTGGCGGCGCCGGAGGCGACGTCAGGATCCCAGCCGGTGCCGTGGACGACCATGGAGTAGATCCAGCGCAGCAGCGAGGCGGCGCACGCGACCCGGGCCTTCGCGCGCCGCGCCTGGGCCGCGGCCGCCGCGCTGGCCTGCCGTGATCTCGTCCCGGACTGCGCTTGCGCGGCCTGCGCCGCGGTGCCGGCGGCCGCGGTCATCGCCGCGTATTTCGCGGCCATCACCGGGTTGTGGATGAGCAGCGGCCAGATCGCGCGCCACACGGTCAGCCGCAGGCCGGGCCGGCCGCGGCGGGAGATGTGCGCCTGGCCCTCGAAAGCGCCTGAGGCGTTACCGGACGGGGACAGCCCGGCGTGCTTGACCAGCGATGACGAGCTGTCATACCGGCGGGGGTCACCGGTCTCGGCCAAGATCGCCGCCGCGCCGGCAGCGGTCAGCCCGGGGATGTCCGCCAGCCGGGACAAGCCGAGCTCGCCCAGCACGGCGGCCATGCCGGCCTCCGCCGCCCGCAGCTGGGCGCGGGTGCGCTGCAGGTCACCCAGCTCATCGGCGCACCGCCGCAGCAGCGCCCGCCGGTGCGATACCACCACCCCCTCGGTGCTGGCCAGCGCGGCGGACACGGCCCGGCATACCCCGCTGGCGGGCCGCTGGCCGCCCCACCCGGCCACGGCCTGGCGGACCAGGGCGGTGAATTCCGCCAGCCCGGCGGCGGCCAGCTTCTCCGGCTGCCCGCCGCACCGCGACGTCACGACCTGCACCGCCGCCAGCCAGGTCACCGAATCAAACGGATGCGCGCACGCCTCCGGCGCCACCGGCCAGGCCACCGACAGGAAATCCCGGACCCGCTGCACCGACGCGGTCGCCGCCGTGATCAGCTGAGCGCGCCGCCGCCCCAGGTGCCGCAGCAGCGACTGCGCCTCATCCAGCTCCTCCGGCAGATAGCAGTGCAACTCGAAAGCCAGCCGGGCGATCATCACGCAGTCAGGCTCATCACTCTTATGCGTCGTGTAATCCTGCTGCTGGCGGGCGATATGCGAGACCAGCGGCTGGATGCACACCAGCGGCAGCCCCCGCTCCGCGCACAGCCGCTGCACCTGCAGCCACCGCGCCCCGGCCGGCTCGCACGCCACCGCCACCGCCGCGAACCCCTTCGCCCGCGCCTGCCCCACCGCCCAGTCCAGCACCTCACCCAGCCGGAACGCCTTCACCCGCACCGTCTTACGCGCCAGCACCCGCACATCATGATCAACCACCGCGATCGCCTGCTTCTCATCCCCCAGATCGATCCCGATCACCGCGCCATCACGCGGCAGCATCCCCCGCAGCCGCTCCCGCCGCGCATTCCGCCGCACATCGCCCCGCGTCATGCCGCTACCCTTACCCACGAACGTCCTCCTCGCTGCGTTTGGGACACCAAGCCCGTACTACCGCACCAGGAGGACGTTCCTGTATCAACCACATCCCCGCTGAACAACGGCCTCTAGCGCGTTGTCCTATTACTACGGCGGCAGTGCGCGCGTTCCCCTCGGCCTCCTGTGTCCGTCCGGGCGCGGTCGTTCCGGGCAGCGACGTCTCCCACGTCTCAGCGACGCGGAAACAGTTCTGCTCGGCTGCGTCTACATTGACCCGCCGGAAAAGCAGGGCGCCGATGCCGAGATCTGCTGGTGGGTGGCGGACAGCAACCTCTCCCTGGCCTTCCTACGGCAAGCGTGACCCTACTCGCGGCATGTGCGTGCGATGGCGGCGCATAAATATGCAGTGGTGCTCGGTCATCGCCGTCTGCCGTTTTAGTCTGCGGGTGAGAGTTCCATGCCTTAGTAGGCGAGCGCCCCCGGGCCGTGGTGCTGGTCCGGCGGCGCCTTCTTCTTCCGGGTGGCGACGGTGAGTGATCACGCGATCGAGGTGCGGCGGCTTCGCAAGTCTTACGGCGGGATCGAGCGCCTGCACGGCGTCAGCTTCAGCGTGGACTATGGCGAGATCTTCGGGTTCCTGGGCACGAACGGGGCGGGGAAGACCACGACGATCGAGATCCTGGAGGGTTACCGGGCTCGCGACGGCGGGGAGGCCTGGGTGCTCGGCGCCGATCCGGCGCACGCCGGACGGGACTGGCGCAACCGGATCGGGCTGGTGCTGCAGGAATCCGAGCTCAACCCCGTCTACACGGTACGGGAAACGGTCGCGATGTTCGCACGGTACTTCAGTCAGCCGACCGATCTCGACGCGACGATTGCCTCTGCTGGCCTGGCGGATAAGGCGGGCGAGCGCGTCGGGCGCCTGTCCGGCGGTGAGAAGCGCCGGGTGGACGTGGCCATCGGCCTGGTCGGCGATCCTGAGGTGCTGTTCCTGGACGAGCCGACCACGGGGCTTGACCCGGCGGCGCGCCGGGGCATGTGGGCGCTGATCGAAGGGCTGCGGAGGGCGGGAAAGACGGTTTTCCTGACCACCCATTACATGGAGGAAGCCCAGCGCCTCGCGGACCGGATCGTGATCTTGCAGGCCGGCGCGATCGCGGCCCAGGGCACCGCCGAGCAGCTCAGCCAGTCGCTGGGCCATGGGACCAGGATCGGCTTCCTCGCGCCGCCGCAGATCGGCCCGGCCCAGGTATCGGCGGCCGTGGACGCCCCAGTCGAGCGGGACGGCCGGTGGCTGGGCTTTCGCAGCGACCAGGCCCAGCGTGACCTGACGGCGCTGCTCGGGTGGGCAGCCGAGCACGGCGTCGAGCTCACCGACATCCGGGTGTCTCCGCCCACCCTCGATGACGTCTTCGTCCAGCTGGCGGTACCGGCCGGCGAGGCACAGGACAACGGCTCATGAACGACGCCGCCCTGGCCGTCGCGCAAGCCCGCTACGCGCTGAAGGGCTTCTTGCGTGAACCTCGGACGTTCGTCTACACGCTGGTCTTGCCGCTGTTCTTGCTGGTGATCCTCAACGGCATCTTCCGCGGCAGGTCATCGTTCTTCCGCCTGCAGGTCCCGTTCGCGGTCTACTACACCCCGGCGATCATCTCCTACCAGATCATGCTCGCGGGCTACAGCTCGCTGCTGATCGCGGTCACCACCGAACGCGAGCGCGGGATGCTCAAGCGGCTGCGGGGGACGCCCATGCCGAGCTGGATATTCCTGGCCGGGGAGATCATGCGGACGGTCGTCGTGGTCGCGGTCACGGTGGCGCTGCTGGTCGCGGTCGGCGCCGGGGTGTACCACGTACCCGTTCAGGCCCACACGGTGATCGGCCTGGCCGTGTACACGGTAGCCGGGACCGCCTGCATGTGCGCGCTCGGCCTGGCCAGCACCCGCGCATGCGCCACCACTGAGGCCGCGTCGGTCGCCGGGCCCTTCGTCGCCTTGATCCTCGGCTTCGTCTCCGGCGTGTTCATCCCGGTCTCCATGATGCCGTCGTGGATGCTTGACGTGGGCAAGCTCTTCCCCCTGGAGCACCTGGCCCGGGGCCTGCAGCAGGCCTTCGCCGCCCCGGGCTCGACCGGCCTTACCGCCATCGATCTGGCTGTGATCACGGCCTGGGGCGCCGCCGGGATCGCGGCTGCCCTGGCCAGCTTCCGGTGGCAGCCGCACGACAGCTGGTGAGCCGCAATCCCGCACGGCAAGCCGGGCGATCCCGCCACAGGTGACTGCCGTTCCTGGCTGGCATTGTCCTCACGGCACGCCCGCCGGTCCGGGAAATCACCGCCGGCCAGCCTGAACCGATGTGGGTCGACGTTGGCGGCCGGCTACGCCAGGTTGCCGGGTGCGGAGTGGGGGAGCCCTGGCCAGTAGGGCCACTCCTCGAACCAGGTGCAGCGGCCGTCACCGGCCAGCCGGATGATCCACAGGTCGCGGTACTCCTGGCGTGGCGGATCTCCATAGCGGACCTCAGCCCGGATCACCGCCACCGGTCCGTCGACGGCAAGGATGTCAGTGGCCAGGGTGAAGACCTCGTCCGGGCCTTGTCTTTCTTCCTCCCACATCCGCTTGATCGCGTCCAGGCCGGTAACGGGCCGTTCGTAGGGGGACTGCAGATAGGTGGCATCGCTGGTGAACAAGCCAGCAAGATCCCTGGTGCCTGCCGCCCGCCAGGCGGCCTCGTATCCGGCCAGCCACCGGCTCACCGCTGCGCGGTCGGTCACCTGCTTCATAGTGCCCGACATCGGCGCATCAGCCAACCCCGCCCACCGTTGCCCAGCCCTCATACTCCCGGCGGCTGACAGGGCTCCGGCGGTCAGTCGAAGTTGCCGGCGGGAGCGCAGTAAGCGGGCCGGACATTTCGCAGCGTCACGTCAATTGGCGACATGCTTCCATTCCGCCCGACGGCACGGACAGCTATATTTTGTGGTCCGCCGTGACGTCCCAGCCTGCGTTTACCGGCGCATCGAGAGTGCCATCGGGCCGCTGCGGGCGGTATGCGATCTCAATCCGGCCGAAGCTGAAGGACACCTGATCGACTGGCACGGGATCCCCGGCCGACGCCTCTGTCTGATAGGAAGATACCATCAGATCACCAAGCGTAATAGTGAGGTATTCCTGCGGTGGCTGCCCCGGCTTCCGGGCCGTCAGCACCGCCGACTTGAAATGCTGGCCGGACGCGACTGCCAGCATTAGCAGCGGCGATGCCTTATCCATCCGCTTCATGACCTGGAAGTCCTTGATATGTACCTTACCGGCGGCAGTGGCGGCCGGCGCGGCTACCGAATGGGTTTCGCCCCAGCTAAACGATTCCAACTCCATCTCGCCTTTATGCTGCTGGTCCTGCGACTCGCCCGGTATACCGTCGATCTTCAGGAAATAGTACGCCACCTGAACCCCTCCCTGCAGGAAAGCCGCACCTTGGCCTGTAATAGCAGTTGCGCCGAACGACTAGGGCGCCGCCGAATGTCGCATCGTCTTGGTTTATAAGGCCCATGCGTCAGCTGAGTCAAACACAGGGATCTTATGCCTGAGCATACCCCGGGCGGAAGAGGGCAGGAGATCGAGCCGGTCATCTAACGATCTCTTTTATGGCAGGGGTTACAGCCTCTGGCGGCCAGGCGCGGGATGCGTTATGCCGGGATCATGAGGTACCCGATGGCGGCGGGGCTGGCTGCACCGGCTAACGGGGCACCAGGGCTAGCTTCCGGCGATGACTGCCTTCAGCAGGCTGCGGGTCCTTTCCCGGTCCTCGGCACGAGCGAACTCGGCGGCGACGAAGTCGGTCACCCCGGCGTCCGCGAGCGCCAGGATCTGCGCCGCGACCGCGTCCTCGTCCCCGACGATCGCCACGTCGCCGGGGCCGGCCGCGCCTTCCCTGTCCAGCATCGCGCGATAGGACGGCAGCTGTCCGTAGATGGCCAACTCCTCCGTCGCGCTCGCCCT
>Ga0335085_10007921_pt1 | contig 16313 bp, 10 predicted proteins | sample Lox_Sample_45_FD_206712 | JGI IMG/M metagenome (GOLD analysis project Ga0335085, IMG submission 206712) | Soil microbial communities from Loxahatchee National Wildlife Refuge, Florida, United States - Lox_Sample_4.5 | ecosystem: Environmental > Terrestrial > Soil > Wetlands | place: USA...
TCACTTCCGCGACGATCTGCTCGCCCGGGTTGGCAACCGGTACGAGCTGACCCCACTGGCCGCGCAGCTGGCCGAGCAGACCACTAGCGCGCTGGCCGCGGTGGCCCGCGTGTTCGCCAGCGAGCCCGACTTCGACCCGGCGACCTCCGAACGCGAGTTCACCGTGCTGATCTCCGATTACGCGATCACCGTGCTGGGCCCGCCGCTGGCCGGTCTCCTGCAGCAAGCACCGCACGTCCGGCTCCGGCTGCACCAGCTCCCCGTGTCCGCGGTCGACGATGCCGCCCAGGCGCTGCGCGACGTCGACGCGATGGTGCTGCCACACGGGTTCCTGTCGGACCTGCCGTCACGGCAGCTATTTACCGACCGGTGGGTCTGCATCGTCGCCGCCGGCCATCCCGCCATCGATGAGAAGCTGACCATGGCTGACCTCGAGCGGCTGCCGATGGTAGTGACGTATCAGACACCGACCGCTTACACGCCCGCGGGCAAGCAACTCAGCATCCTGGGCGTGCAGCCCCGGGTCCAGCTCGTAACGGAGACCTTCCTGGCCCTGCCGTTTCTCGTCGCCGCCAGCAACGGCGTGGCGCTAATCCAGGAACGGCTGGCGCGCCAGCTCACTTCGGCCGTCCCGATCCGCGTCCTGCCCTGTCCTTTCGACGTGGCGCCGCTCATGGAGGCGCTGTGGTGGCATCCCATGTACAGCCGGGACGCCGGGCACCGCTGGCTGCTCCAGCTGTTCACCGAGGCCGCGCGGTCCGTGCACACCGGGACGGACTGAAGAATCCGGTTCGTCATCAATCTTGCCGATACCGCCTATCGGCGATGTCGTCTTCCCTGCCGCGGTGAGAGCCACCGATGCTGTTGGGAAGCCAACGAACATTGCTGAAAGGGGCGCCCCACGATGGCGCAGATCATCCTCGATCACGTGGAAAAGGCCTACCCGGGCGGCGTGAAGGCCGTTGACGGGCTGAGCCTGGACATTCAGGACGGCGAGTTCATGGTCCTGGTCGGCCCGTCGGGCTGCGGTAAGTCGACGGCGCTGCGGTCCATCGCGGGGCTGGAGGAGATCACCGCGGGCACGATCTCGATCGGTGACCGGGTGGTGAACGACCTGCCGCCGAAGGACAGGGACATCGCCATGGTGTTCCAGAACTACGCCCTGTACCCGCACATGACCGTCGAGCAGAACCTGGCCTTCGGCCTGCAACTGCGCAAGACCCCCAAGGCCGAGATCCAGCGCCGGGTGGAAGAGGCGGCTCAGATGCTCGGCCTCGAGCCCTACCTCAAGCGCAAGCCTGCCGCGCTGTCCGGCGGGCAGCGGCAACGGGTTGCGATGGGTCGCGCCATCGTCCGCGAACCGCGGGCCTTCTTGATGGACGAGCCGCTGTCCAACCTGGACGCCAAGCTCCGCGTCTCCATGCGCGCCTCACTCAACCAGCTGCACGAACGGCTTGGCGTCACCACCGTCTACGTCACCCACGACCAAATAGAAGCCATGACGCTCGGCGACCGCGTCTGCGTCCTGCGGGACGGGCGGCTGCAGCAGGTCGACACCCCGCAGGCCCTGTTCGAATCCCCGGTCAACCTGTTCGTGGCCGGGTTCATCGGCTCCCCCGCCATGAACTTCGTCACCGCCGAGCTGGTCCGCGACGACGGCGCGGCGGTCACCTTCGCCGGCTACAAGCTGCCGGTACCCGCCGAGGTCCTGGACGCCAAATCCGGCCTGGCGGACTACTTCGGCAAGCAGGTGATCCTGGGCATCCGCCCGTCGGACTTCGAAGACGCCACCCTCGGCAACGCCAGCCGCGGGTTGATGCGCGTGACCGCGGGCGTGACCGAGGAGCTGGGCAGCGAGATCATGGTGATCTTCACCATCGACGCCCCGCACGTGGAGCACGCCGCCATCGTGGCAGCCGAGGAAGCGGCCGCCGAGGACGAGGCCGAGGCCACAGCCGCGCTGGTCGGTGGCAAGTCGCTGTGGACGGCCCGAGTGTCCAAGGAGAGCCGAGTCCGGCACGGCCAGCCGCTCGAGCTGGCCGTCGACACCCGTTACCTGCAGTTCTTCGATCCGGGGAGCGGGCTGTCCATCGGCCACCCCCAGGCCGCGTCGGTAACGGCAGGGTGAGGGCTTAGTCCACGGCGCGATAGCGGAAGTCGCTAAAGGTCACGGCGCCGGGGCCGGCGGCGAAGAGCGCCGGGCGCAGGCTGAGCAAATCGCTCGCCGTGTTGGCGTTGTAGCCGCTCGTCTCGAACCGCACGCCGTGCCGGGTCCAGTCCATGCCGTCGGCGCTGTGGAAGAACGTCACGATGTGATGGTCGTTCCTGATACGCAGATACAGCACGTCCGAAGGCGTGACCGGCTCCCGGAAGTGGCTGCGGTGGCCCCCGCTGTACGTAGCCATCGTCACGCCGTCCCAGCCCATGCCGAGGTACAGCGCACGGTTGAAGAACAGCAGCAGTCCGCCGTGCGCACCGGGCTCGACTCCGGACACGGTGACCTCGACCTCGTACGCACGGTCCCCGGCCGGCACGGTCAGCGGGGACCCGTCCGAGGGCTCGGATCCCTTCCCGGCCAGGCACAGCGCGCCGCCCCTGAACCGCAGGCGGGTCGCCTCGTCTCGGCCCGGCGCGTAGAAGGTCCACTGAGGCCCGAGCGCAGGGCCGGCCAGCCGGTCGGACAACGGCATACCCGGTCGCGGCCCGGGCCGGGAGGCCGGCATGCGGATCGGCCCTGACAGGTCGCCGCCCGTCGCCCGGAACCAGCCGTCACGCGTCCATTCGACCGGTTCGAGCAGCACCTGGCGGCCGAGCGTCCGGTAGCCATGCTCGTAGCCGTGGTACACGAGCCACCAGCCGCCGTCAGGTCCTTCGACCGCGGTCGCGTGACCGCGCGACCACCACGCCTCATCCGCGCTGCGGGTGCGCACGACCGGGTTCGCGGGGTCGTCCTCCCACGGGCCGTGCACGGACCGGGCCCGGGCCACCGTCACCATGTGGCTCGTCGGCGGCCCGGCCGTGCCGCCGACGGCGGTGACCAGGTAGAACCATTGCCCGCGGCGAAAGAGCTTGGGTCCCTCCAGGGCATACGCCTCGGTCACCCAGTCGTCCGGATAGCGCCAGCCGTCGTAGACGTGCTCGACCGGTCCGTCGGTGGCCAGGCCGTCGTCGGCCAGCCGGACACGGCGCACCCCGTTCAGGAACAAGTAACGCTTCCCGTCCTCGCCGACCACGTGCCCCGGATCGATGGCACCGGTGATACGGAGGTCGACGGGGTCGCTCCACGGGCCTTCTATCCGGTCGGCGGAGATGACGAAGATCCGCGGGGCCGATCCGAACTCCGGGGCCCACGGCGACGGGATGAACGGGATGTAAATGAAGTACCGGCCGCCATGCTTGACGAGGTCGACCGCGAAGACCGTGGTGAGCGGTCGCGGCAGGGCGAAGGTAAGCGGAGCCCAGTTGACCAGGTCTCGCGAATGGTGAATCAGCAGCCCCGGCGACGCGTCGAACGACGAGGTCGTGAGGTAGTAGTCCGCGCCATCCTTCAGCACGGCCGGATCGGGGAAGTCGCCGGCCAGCACGGGGTTGCGGTAGGTCCCGTCGCCTAGGTCGGCAATCCGCCGCCCCTCAAGACCAGTGCCCCAGGCGCGATCCATCATCTCTCCCATACTTGGATACTGTCCAGTTTTGGATATACTACAAGTATGACAACCGCAGCGCCAGCCAAGATTCCGCTGCGGGACCGCAGGCGCGCTGCCGTGGAGCGCATCGCCCTCGATCTCGCGCTCGAGCACGGTTACGACGCCGTGACGGTCGAGATGATCTGCGACGCCGCGCTGGTGTCGCCGAGCACCTTCTTCAACTACTTCGGCTCCAAGGACCGGGCCGTGCTGGGACCCGAACCCGGGCCGCTGGACGAGCACCGCCTGGCCGCCTTCGCCGCCGGCCACGGCGACGCGCTCACCGAGCTGATGCGGCTGATCGTCGCGGACTGGCCCGAGGCCCCGGCCGAGCGCGAGCTCATCCTCAAGCGACTCGACCTGACCGAGCGCACACCCGCCCTGCGCGCCGCCCACATCGCCCGCCTCGACCGGGCCAGTGACCAGGTCGAGCGGGCCGCCGTACGCCGCCTCGGCCGGGATGGGGCGGCAGATTCGGCCGAACGGGCGAAGATGCTCGTATCCCTCAGCCACGCCGCGATGCACTGGATGATCGACCGCCTGCGCGTCGAGCCGGCCATCCCGTGGCCTGCCCTGGTCAGCCGCGCGGTCGCAGTCCTCCGCGACGTTGCCGGAGATGCGGATTGACCGCCACGACGGTCGACCTACGCAGTCTCAGGCTGATCCTGGCGGCCCTGGTCGCAGCGGTCTTGCTGTCCAGCCTCGACGCGATGATCTTCAACACCGCACTGCCCACGATCGTCGGCCAGCTGCACGGTATCGCCCGCATGTCCTGGGTACCGACGGCGTACCTGGTCACGACCGTGATCACCATGCCGATCTACGGCAAGCTCGGCGATCTTCTGGGCCGCAAGTGGCTGTTCGTCGCGGCGCTCGCCTTGTTCCTGGCCGGCAGCGTCGTCGGCGGACTGGCCGGTTCCATACCTGAGCTCATCGCCGCGCGCGCTGTCCAGGGCCTAGGCGGCGGCGGTCTTATGGTGCTGTCGCAGGCGATCATCGCCGACGTCGTGCCGTCCCGGGAGCGGGGTCGCTACATGGCCCTGACCGGCAGCGTCTTCATCTTCTCGTCGGTGGCGGGTCCCCTGCTCGGCGGCTGGTTCGCCAGCACCGTCGGATGGCGGTGGGCATTCTGGATGAACGTGCCGGTCGCGCTGCTCGCGATCACGGCGGCGATTGCCCTGCTGCATCCTGCACCGGCTACGGTACGCCAGCGGCTGGCCACGATAGGCCTCGCGCCCGTCCCGCTGCGCCTGCTGGCCGACCGGGACTTCGTGCTCGCCACCGTCGGTGCCTTGTGCGGCGCGGTGGCCATGTTCGGCACGGTCGGGTACCTGCCGACCTACCTGCAGATGGTGGACCGGCTCACCCCGACCGCAGCGGGCCTGCACATGGTGCCGGTGGTCCTCGGCATCGGGACGACCGCGTTCGCTTCCGGTCACATCATGAGCCGCACGGGCCGATACGCCTGGATGCCAGTAGCCGGGGCCATCATCGTGGCCGCCGCCCTTGCCGTGCTCTGGTCGCTGCGGATTTCGACCTCACCCTGGCTCATCAGCGCGGACGCGTACCTGTTCGGCGCGGGGATGGGGTTCGGCATGCAGACCCTGACGATCGTCGCGCAGAACGCCTTCCCCGCCGAGGTCGGCACGGCCACCGCCTCGTTCGCGTTCTTCCGGGAGATCGGGGCCGCGCTCGGCGCCGCCGCCGTCGGCGGACTGTTCACGTCGCGACTGACGGCTCTCCTGGCCGCGCGCCTGCCTGCACGCTTGGCCAACGCGCACGCGCTGACCCCGGCCTCGGTCGCCGCCTTCCCCGCCGGCCTGCGCGAGCGCGTCGCCGCCGCGTACCACGATGCGCTGATCCCGGTCTTCGGCGGTCTCGCGCCGATGATGCTCGGGGCGGCGCTGCTGCTCCTGTTCGTGCGTGAGCGCCCTGCCGACGACGCGCCTATGGCCGAGGCCGCTCCGGCGCCGATCGCCGAGGAGCTTGCTTCGCGCGGTGGTGAGCTGTGATGCGGGAGGAACTGGAGGCGGTCTGGGCGGGATTCGTCAACCCTCCGGACGAGGCCCGGCCGCGCGCCTGGTGGCACTGGATGGACGGCAACATCGACCCCGATGGCATCCGCCTGGACCTGGAATGGCTGCACGGCGTCGGCGTCCGGGGGGTCCAGATGTTCGACGGCGGCATGGGCACCCCCCTGGTCGTCCCGGAAAAGCTCTCGTTCGGATCGGCACGGTGGCAAGAAGCGCTGCACCTGGCCAAGGTCACCGCCCGGCGACTCGGGCTCGAGTTCGCCGTCGCGACCTCGCCCGGCTGGAGCGCGGCGGGCGGGCCCTGGGTGCGCCCGCCCGACGCGATGAAGAAGGTGGTGTGGTCGGAAACGGTAATCACCGGGGGCGGCCCGGTCGAGGTGGCCTTGCCGACCCTGCCCGACGCGGCCGGCCCGTACCAGGACCTCCCGCGCTGGGGCAGCGACCCCGGCGCCAGCCGGTACAGCCAGGACTGGATCACGATCGCGGTCCCGCGCGTTGCCGTGCAGCAGGCTCTCCGGCCCGCGGCCGTCACCGCGTCGTCGCCGATCGACCGGCCGGAGCGGCTGACCGACGGGCGCCATGGCCGCGTCGTGGCCCTCCCCCGCGATCCCGATCATCTTTCCTCCGCGTGGGTCGAGCTGGGGTTCGACGCGCCGGTGACGGTCTGCGCGGTGACCGTCGGCTTGCCGGGGCCGAGCGGCTTCGGTGCCGCCCCGCTGCCCCGCGCCGTCCTGCAGGCTGGCGACGGCGACACCTGGACGGTCGTCGCCGAGCTGCCTGCCTCGGCCGTCCCGGTACGGACGGCGACGTTCCTGCCGGTGACGGCGCAATACTTCCGGCTTGTCCTGTCGGGCGGGACCGCCGACGATGCGTTGCCGCGGCTCGCCACCGGCGTCAGGCTGCCGCCTGTCCTCCGGCGCGTGAGCGAGTTTCAGGTGAGCGAGTTCGTCCTGTATCCAGGGGGCCGGATACATCAGGGCGAGCTGAAGGCCGGTTTCGGCGCGGCCCTGGACTACTACGCACTCGACACCGGCCAGGAGCCGGATTCGTACGCCATCGACCCGGGCAGCGTCCTAGACCTCACCACGCAGCTCGGCTCGGACGGCGTGCTGAGCTGGGAGGCACCGCCCGGCGAGTGGCGCGTGCTCCGGTTCGGCGCATCGCTCACCGGCCAGACGAACGGGCCTGCGTCGCCCGGGGCCACCGGCCTGGAGGTGGACAAGCTCGACGCCGGGCCCGTTCGGCGCTATTTCGGCACCTACCTCGACCTGATCGGTCCTGGCCTCCTGGACGCCCTGCTGAGCGACAGCATCGAGTCGGGACCGCAGAACTGGACCCCCCGGATCCGGGAACGGTTCGAGGCGCTGCGCGGCTACGATCTGCTGCCCTGGCTTCCGGCCCTGGCGGGATACGTGGTGGCCGACGCGGGATCATCGGACCGGTTCCTGTTCGACTACCGGCGCACCGTCAGCGATCTTCTGGTGAGCGAGTACTACGCCACCATCGCCGCGATCGCCCGCTCCCATGGGCTCACCTATTATGCGGAGGCACTCGAAGACCATCGCCCGCAGCTCGGCGACGACCTGGCCATGCGCGCTCAGGCAGACGTGCCCATGGGGGCGATGTGGCTGTTCGACCCGGGTTCCGGCCAGCCCAGCCCCACCTACGTCGCCGACCTGCGGGGTGCATCCTCCGTGGCCCACGTCTACGGCAAACCGTGGACCGGCGCGGAATCGATGAGCGCCTTCCACCGGCCGTGGAGCTACACCCCGCGGCGACTGAAGCACGTCGCGGACCTCGAGCTCGCTCTCGGCGTGACGCGGTTCTGCATCCACACTTCGCCGCACCAGCCCGTCCAGGTGCCGCCGCCGGGTATCGGGCTCGCGCCGTTCCTCGGCCAGGTATTCGTCCGGACCGAGCCCTGGGCCGGCTTCGCCGCCCCCTGGGTGGATTACCTGGCGCGATGTTCCTACCTGCTCAACCAGGGGCTGCCGGCGGTCGACGTGGCCGTGTTCACGGGCGAGGAGGCTCCGCTTACGGCCTTGTACGGAGACCGGGCCGACGACTCGGTGCCGGACGGCTTCGGCTTCGACTACGTGGGTCTCGACGGGCTCGAGGAATGCGTGAGCGTCGAGGACGGGACCCTCGTAGCGCGCGGCGCGCGCTATCGCGTGCTCTACCTGGGCGGCTCAAGCCAGCGCATGACGCTGCGGGCCCTGCGCCGGATCAGGGCATTGCTGGACGAAGGCGCCACGGTCATCGGCACCCGGCCGGGCTGCTCGCCGTCGCTCGCCGATGACCCACATGAGCATGCGCGCGTGGTCCGTGAGCTGTGGAAGGCGGGCGAGCATGGCGGCCGGCTGATCGACACGGACGACCTGTCTCGCGCTCTGGGCGAGCTGGGGCTGGCCCCGGATCTGACGGTGGAGGGCGCTGACCTGCTGCGGATCGGCCGCCGGATCGGGGACGCCGAGCTGACCTTCCTGGCCAACCCGCAGCCGAAGCCGGTCACGGTGACCGTGCGCGCGGCGGCGCCCGTGGTGAGCTGGAATCCCGTAGCGATGCGCCGGGAGGCATTGCCGGTGGTGAACCGCCTGGCGGACCGCGGGTGCGAATACCGCCTCGACCTGCGGCCGCTCGAGTCGGTGGTGCTGGTCGACGGTGGCGGCGAGCGGCTCCCGGAGCGCTCGGCGCCCCCGCTGGTCGAGCTGCGGGTCGGCGGCGCGTGGGAGCTCACGCTGCCCGGACGCGCGGCAATCCGAATAGAGAACGGTCCGGTCGCGTGGACCGATCTCGGCGAAGATGGGTTCACCGGCGTCGCCGTCTACGCCGGCCAGGTCGAGGCGGATGCGGCGTTCCTACGCGACCGGAGGATCCTGGCCGCGTTCGGCGACGTGGGCGACATCGCGCGGGTGCTGGTGAACGGGATCGACTGCGGGATCACCTGGACGGTCCCGTTCGAAGTAGACGTCACCGGGGCCCTCCGGCCGGGCCGCAACGCCGTCGTGGTGAAGGTCGCGAACGCGTGGATGAACCGGCTCATCGCCGAGGCGCGCCACCCGACCGGTGAGATCTTCGCACCGGTCGCCGACGTCTACGAGCCAGATGCCGAGATCCGTCCGGCGGGCCTGAGCGGTCCCGTCGTGCTCCGGGCCTACGCCTCGTGAACCGCGTCGAGGAGCTGCTGCGCTCGATGACGTGGGACGAGAAGCTGGCGCAGATGCAGGTCGTGTTCCGGCCCGACCCGGCCGAGCTCGACCGGTGGGTCCGGGCGGGCGTCGGGGCGACCTTCTGGCCGCGCAGCGCCGCCGCCGTCAACGCCCTGCAGCGGGTCGCAGTCGAGCAGACCCGGCTGGGCATTCCGCTGCTGATCGGCCTGGACGTGATCCACGGCCAGCGCACGATGGCTCCGACGCCGCTGGCCATGGCAGCCAGCTTCGATCCCGGCATGGTCAAGCGCACCGCCCGGCTCGCCGCAGCGGAAGCGGCTTCGGGCGGAGTGAACTGGACGTTCTCCCCCATGATCGATGTTAGCCGGGATCCTCGCTGGGGCCGGGTGGCCGAGGGTTTCGGGGAAGACCCGTACCTGACGGCCGTGATGGGCGCGGCGATGATCCGCGGCTACCAGGGCGACGATCTCCGCGCGCCGGGCAGCATCGCGGCGACGGCGAAGCACTTCGTCGGCTACGGCCACGCCGAGGGAGGCCGGGACTACAACACGGCCGACATGTCCGAACACCAGCTCAGGAACGTCTACCTGGAACCTTTCCGCGCTGCCACCGCCGCCGGAGTCGCCTCGGTGATGGCGGCGTTCAATACGATCGGCGGCAAGCCGATGCACGCGCATCGGCGTCTCCTGACCAGTGTCCTCAAGGACGAATATGGTCTGCGCGGTGTCATCGTCGGCGACGCGGACGGGGTCGGGAACCTCGTCCCGCACGGCGTCGCCACCGACCTGCTCGACGCGGTGCGGCAATCAGTGCGGGCTGGCCTCGACGTCGAGATGGGCGGCAGCCTGACCGATGCCGACGGTCGCGCGCTCCTGGCTCCGGGCCAGCTGCCCGAGGACCGGGTCGATGACGCCGTCCGCCGCATCCTGATGTTGAAGGCTGGGCTCGGCCTCTTCGACCAGCCGTACGTGCCCGAGAACGAGGAGATCACCGAGTCGACGCCCCGAGCACGGGAGCTCGTGCGCACGGCTGCGGCTCGCTCGACGGTGCTGCTGAAGAACGACGGCACCCTTCCGGTCACTCCGTCCGGTCGCGTCCTGCTGACGGGACCGTACGCGACGTCCACCGACCATCTCGGGGCCTGGACGCAGAGTTTCGCGGCGTCGGCGGGCTCGATCGCTGACGAGCTGAGAAGTAGGTACCCGTTCGCGGAGTTCACGGTCGAACCGGGGGTCGGCTTCTACGACGATGATCCGGCGGACCTGGGGGCAGTTGCGGCGGCTTCGGCTAGCCACGATCTCGTGCTCGTGTTCGCCGGCGAGCCGTCGAACCTGTCCGGGGAGGCGGCCTCGCGCAGTGACCTGCGGCTTCCGGGGCGACAGGAAGAGCTCATCCGGACCGTGGCCGCCACCGGCGTCCCGTTCGTGGTCGTGCTCGAGAACGGGCGCCCGCTAGTCACCTCCGGCTGGATCGACGTAGCCCCAGCCGTCCTGGAAGCTTGGCACCTGGGCACCGAAGCGGCCGCCGCGATCGTGGACATCCTGACCGGAGCGGCAGAACCCTCCGGCCGGCTGCCGATGTCGTTCCCGCGCAGCACCGGGCAGGTCCCCATCTACTACGCCCACGAGAACACCGGACGACCAGCGACTACGGGCGGGACGATGAAGGCAGAGGCAGTCGACATCGGACTGGCTGGCCCGGACAACGTCACGGAGAAGTACACGTCCAAGTACCTCGACCTGGATCTCGGGCCGCAATTCGAGTTCGGTGACGGCGGCGGCTACACCACCTTCAGTCACACGAACGCGCGGCTGTCCGCCGCCCGCCTCTCGCTGGCGGCCCTCGAGCGGGGCAAGCAGGTAAAGGTGAGCATCGAGGTCACTAATACCGGTGGCCGTGACGGCGACGACGTCGTGCAACTTTACGTGCGCGACCTGTTGTCCTCCGTGGCCCAGCCAATCCGGCGCCTGGCGGGGTTCGCTCGTCGTCACATCGGTGCTGGCCAGACGATCACGGTCAGCTTCAGGGTCGGCTTGGAGCAGCTTGGCTTCTGGGATGCCGACGCGAATCCGGCCCGGTTTACCGCTGAGCCTGGAGCCTTCGCCCTCTACGTGGGCAGCACCCTGCACGCTACGTCTGAGCTAACGCTTGAGGTCGTCTAACCCGTTCGTGCAGGCGGAGCCGCGCGAGCATGTCGGAGACGATGAGGCGAAAGTCCGCATCCGTGTAGACCCGCCGTGGCGCACCGGGGCAGGGTTCGGGCGGCAGGAGCGTCACAGTGCTCGATTCCGTCGACAGGGCGGTGACCAGGACGGTCGGGCTCGCGCAGCGCCGAGGCGACGTTGGTCAGCGGGCCACCGCAGGCCACATAGAGCGGAAGGTCGTCATCCCGGCGAGCCTCCCCGGCGATCGCGGCGGAGGCCGCCGAGCTGCTCCGCTCACCGAACGGAACCTCGCTACCCGTGTGGACGGGCAGGCACGAGGAATTGCCCACGACCTCCAGCAGCTGGCAGGCCAGGACCGCGCCGTCCTCCGCGCGTGGCGAGGCAACCGGGAAACGAGTGTTCAAAAAGGAGCTCGTGACCGCCGTGACGCGGTTCGCGGGCGAAAGCAGGTGGTGTGCCAGGGCGAGGAGACCATCCGGGTCTCCCTGGTAGTCATTGTCCACGATCACCCGGCAGTGCGGCGCGACGGCCAGCCCGTTCGTCACACGCCCCCTTGGGCCACCGTCTCGCTGATCAGGTCCAGGCAGTGCCGGACCGGCCCGACCTCGGCCGGGAGGTTGAGGAAGCCGTGCAGCATGCCGCGGATCGTGACCTGCCGGACGTCCACGCCGGCCAGGGCCGCGGCGGCGGCGAACGCCTCGCCGGACGCGCGCAGGTGGTCGTACTCGGCGTTTAGCACCAGGGTGGGACACAGCCCGTCCAGGATCGCGCCGGCCGCGAACGCGTATCCGTCGGCGGAGCTGAGCGGCCCGCCGAGGTAGTTCTCGCTGAGCGGGTTCGACTCCCCCTCAGGCACGCGGAACAGCGGCGGGAGCTCGGCCAGCACGGCGGCGAGCGACGGCGACGACGACGACGGGACCCGGGCGTGCAGTACCGGGTAGACGAGCGCGAGCGCGGCCGGGCCCCAGCCGTCCCGGTCGCGCAGCTTGAGCGCCGCGCCCGCCGTCAGGTTTCCGCCGGCGCTGGCGCCGCCGATCGTGATCCTGGCTGGATCGACCCCGAGTTCGCCGGCCCGGTCGCGTACCCAGGCGACGGCGGCGACGGTGTCGTCGTGCGGTACCGGGTAGCACACGCCCCCGACGGCGAGGCGGTAGTCGACGCTGACGACGACGGCTCCTGCGCCCGCGCAGACCTCCCGCGCGGTCCAGTCACCCTCTGGCATATCGAGGTCGCCGCCGATGAACCCGCCGCCGTGCAGCCAGACCAGGCCGGGGGCACCGGCCGGGACGCCGGCCGCGGGCGTGTAGATCCGGACCGGGACCGGGCCGTGCGGACCGGGCGCGGCCGCGGAGCGGGTGTGCACCGCCGGGGGTCCCGCCGTGCTATCCCAGGTCTCGAACTGGCGGATCTGCTGGATCAGCACCGGATCGCCGTAGGCCGCACGCAGGCTGGGCAGGCCGTCCAGGTAATGGAAACGGGCGGCGACGTCGGGATGGATGGGCATGGCTCAGGCCGTCGCCAGAGTGAGGCGTTTGGCGTCTCGGCCTCCGCCGGGGACGGGCATGTACGAGATGCGCAGCCGGACGGAGACGGCGACGTGGTGTTCCCCGGGCGCCAGCGGCTCGTCGGTCTCGAAGGCCAGCTCGGCCCGCTCTCCCATCTCCCAGCGGTCATCGGTGACGCCGGGCATCTCAGCGAAGGTGTAGGTGTGGCCGTGGACCGTGAACGTGGTGAGCTCAGGCGGCACCGGTGTCCCGTCGATTACCAGGTCAACGGCCTCGACCATGGACAGGCCCAGGCCCCGGTAGTACGGCATGCGGACCTCGATGCGGCCGCCTCGATCAGCATGGCGGCGGAAGCCTTCCTCGCAAATGATGTACTTGTCAAACATGTGACTCCTCCCCGAGCAGGCGCTGGAACATGACGTGCTGGCGGCGCACCTGCTCGACGCTGTCCACCGGGTAGGCGTCCTGGATGTGCCGGTTACCCTCGTACTCACTGGACAGGTAGCCGTCGTAGCCGCCCTCGACCAGGACCGGGATGATCTCGTCGTACGGGATGCTGTACTCGGTGCCGTCCTCGGTCATCTCGTAGAACTTGGCCTGGATGTGCCCGATTCGCGGCATGTATTCGAGCATGTTCCGCGGGTCGTTCCAGGTGTAGTGGGTGGCCTGCCGAGCCAGGCCCATCTCGACCGAGCCGCCGCCCATGTAGTTGACCATGTCCATCAGGCCGTGGACGTCGCCGTGATCGTCGTAGGTGGACACGATGAGGTCGACGACGCGCGGCCGGGCGCCGTCACGCAGCGCCCGCTCAGAAACCACCCGCGGGAAGCGCTTCACGTACGTACCCATGTCCGGCATGAAGCCCAGGGCCGGCGACCCAACCCGGTCCATGACCTCAAGGTGCTGGAGGACCCACGGGTGGGCGTAGTGGAACGGCGCGTGCACCTCCAGCAGGAGCCGCACTCCCTTCTCCTCCGCGTACGGCGCGGCGCTCTCCATGACTTCGGGCGGAGTGCTGATGATGGCCCGGATGACGGTCGCGCCGAGCCGCACGGCGATTTCGATGTCCTGACGTACCGAGGCCACCTGTTCGTCCGTGGTGAGCCAGCGGTCCGGGTACCGCTTGGTGTCGATAAACAGGTCCGTGGCGACGGGCGTGGTGCCGTAGGTCTTCATCCATCCGTACCATGTCTGCACGAACTCGTCGGTGAGGTGCGGGTAGCCGGGGATGGACTGCTCCGGGATGATCTCGATGCCGCGGGCGCCGATGTCGGCGGCGGCTGCGATGCAGTCCTCCAGGGACATGATGCGCAGGAAGTACTCTTCCTGGAAGGAATAGAGGCTGACACCGCGCTTGATGGTCATGATTTCTCCTTACGGGGGTCAACCCAGCCAGGCAGATCCCAGGGGCGGGCGAGGGCCTCGCGGAGCCGGGCCGCGAGTTCCGCGCGGTCGGGCAACGGCGAGACCCGGCCGTCGGGGGTGCGGTAGACGCGGCAGTTCAGCGCGGGCGCGGCGGCGACGGGAAACAGGTCGCGCCGGCCGACCTGGAAGGTCGGTGAACCCGGGAAATTCAGCTGGGAGGCTTCCTCCGGAGTGGTCACCTCGCGGCGGACCACAGCCACGTCGCCGCGCTTGAGCTCCGTCAGGGCTGAGCCGAGCAGCTCAGCGGCGCGCTCGTAGGACGGGCAGCCCTGCCACCACAGCAGCTCGACCCGCCACTTGGTCGAGCAGCCTGCCGGGGATGTCCGCGGCCGGCTGACGGCCCGTCCGGCGAGAGTGCTGTCGAGAGCATCGCGGATCCAGCGGGCGTTCTCGGCCGGGTTGTCGTGGTCCGCATCGGGCGCTCCGTGGTAACGGACGATCCCCTGACGGTCCAGGACGAACACCTCCGGGGTGGCGGTGGCGCCGTAGGCGGCCACAACCTCCTGGTCGGCGTCCCGCAGGTACGGGCCGACGATCTCGCCGTTCGCGACCCTTCGGCGCATCGACTCCAGGCTGTCCTCGGGGTGGCCGGTTTCGTCGTTGCCCACCACCTGGACCACGGCCACGTGTCGGTCGGCGTAGTCCCGGGCGACCTGCTGGATGCGGTCATGCCAGGCCAGCGCGTACGGGCACCCGTTGGCGGTGAACACTACGACCGTGGCCGCGGCCGCGGCCGGATCGAGCGTCACCTGGCCGCCGCGGGCATCGGGCAACGTGAAAACCGGGGCGCCGTCGCCTACGGCCAGGCGGCGCGTCATGCCAGCACCTCCAGAACCCGCCGTGCCGACCGCGCGGCGATGGCCACGCTGGTCAGCGTGGGGTTGCAGGCGGTGGCGGCCGGGATGGTGCCGTTGCCGCCGAGGAACAGGTTGTCCAGGCCCCACACCTGGGCGTGGCTGTCGCATACGGACTGTGCTCCGCCGTCGTCGCCGAGGCGGTAGGTGCCCTGGTAGTGCAGCGACGAACCGGCTGGCATGATCTTCGGCTCGCCACCCGGGACGAACCGGCCGAGCGCCTTGGCCGCCGTGGTCAGGTGCCCGATGGCCTGGTCGAGCTCGGCGTGCTCACGCTCGGTGAGCGCGTACTGGATGGAGACCTTGGGCATGCCCCACTGATCCGTCTCGCTACCGGAGAAGGTCAGGCCGTCTTCGGCGCGCGGAAACTTCCGGCAGCCCCAGCCCATGGTGAGGTACCCGGCCAGGTTCGGCTCCGGCACCCGGCCGCCGGTGAAGTACGGCGGGCAGGTGTCGAGGTGGAGCGCTTGGGCGTGGAACGGATGCCCAGGATCGGCGAACGGCACGCAGATGACCGAGCTGACCGGGTCGGCAGGCCGCTGGCCGGCGCCTGGAAAGGCGGACACCGAATAGCCGGGCACTAGATCCTCCCGGACCGCAACGACCGCGAACGTCAGCGGGTGCTCGGTTAGATACCGGCCGAGCGGCTCCGGCCGGATACCCGAGGCCCACAGCAGCTGCGGCGTGTGCACGGCGTCGGCGGCGACGATGGTGACGCGCGGGCGGACGACAGTGATATCACCGCTGGTCATATCGGCCAGCTCGGCCGCTACCACGCGGCTCCCGTCGAGGATCAGCCGGCGGCACAGGGTACTGGCGCGCAGCTGGTAGCGGGCGTCCCCGAGCACCATGTCGGCGCCGGTCCAGCGCACCTTGCCGTCGGCCTGCACCTGGCCGGCGACGGGCAGCACCCCGACGCCGCGCCCGCTGGGCAGCAGGGGGTCGAACGTCTCGGCCAGCGTCCGTATCACGGCCGTGCTCACCGCCGAGCCGGCGAACGCCTCCGTGGTCCGGCATAGCAGCCGGGCCGCCTCCGAGACCGCTTCGTCCCACTCGCCGTCCGCGATGAAGCCGATCCGCTCGGTGTCCCGCGGGACGGGAACGGCGCATGTCCACAGCGCGCCCTGGCCGCCCACGCAGCTGGCCAGGGCGGCCGCGGGCATCTGCTCGTTGCCCGGGTCGACCAGGTAGGTGCCCTGGCGGGCGGTGACGGTACCCGGAATGTCCAGCGGCAGGGCGTCGGTCCCGGGCAGGGCTTGCCCTTGGGCGAGCAGGCGGGCCTTTTCCTGCTGCGCCGGGTCGGCGATGTTGCGGAGGTTCATTCCAGGCGGGCCGGAGACCACCGGGCCGGCCTCGACGACGAGGACGTCGAGATCGGGCCGGGCCTCGGTGAGCAGCCGGACGTACGCCGCGCCCACCGGTCCGCTGCCCACGACCAGCACGTCGGGCTCGGCGGTCTCCTGGTCAGCCACGAGCGG
>Ga0335085_10007922_pt1 | contig 16308 bp, 18 predicted proteins | sample Lox_Sample_45_FD_206712 | JGI IMG/M metagenome (GOLD analysis project Ga0335085, IMG submission 206712) | Soil microbial communities from Loxahatchee National Wildlife Refuge, Florida, United States - Lox_Sample_4.5 | ecosystem: Environmental > Terrestrial > Soil > Wetlands | place: USA...
ACATGTCCGGCTTCAGAACTGACCAGACTCTTTCTTCGAGTTCTTTATCGTCAGGCAGCCCTTCCTCATTAACTTCATGCGCATTAGCCCAATAAATGACGTCATCCCAGAGTATGAAATGGCTTTTGCATCCCGTGTCTCTCCAGACCGAGGGAAATAATGTCAGGCCCCGTCTCGACTGATATAACCTCCACGCCTTGTCCGTTCTGGGATCCAAGTTCAGCGTAATCGCCTCACCGCATCCATCAGGACAGCGCATAACTACAGAGCGCAAGCTCCCCCTTTTTACGACCGCAACATCTCCCGGCGCCGTTAATTTAGCAACGCCTTCGCTATGGGTAGCCACGATCCCTTTGAGATGCGCACGGCGTTGTCGATTCTCATACACGGTCATGCTGCCTTCTTCCGTTTCATCGCACGGAGAATACGCTCAGCAGAATAATACGCGTAGCTGCGGACTATGGCATCCGGCGAACCCGGATTGATCTTGCTCTCGTCGTCTGGAAACATTGCCATCCGTAGCAGGTACGCGGCCAGCAGTGATGCATATGCATCCTCGCTAGGTTCGAGATAGTGCGCCATCAGTCGAAGCTGTCTGCAGGCGCTCCACATCCAGCCGTGGATACACGGTTGCTCCTGGAGTGGAGGTATCATGCCGAACTCACCCCGTTTAAAGGTGAAAAGTGAGTCGATATGCCTGCGCCATTCCCTGAATCGAACGGACTCCCTATACGGCCCCGGATCTGATTCCATCCACCGCGCATCGGCCTCGATCGAAAAACAGATCGCAATCTCTAACGAGGCAAGGTCAGCTGCAAGCGGACCGATTTCAGATTTGTAAAAGTCGATTAGTACAGCTTCGCCGTTTCGCACTCGAATGTTTTGAGTATTAAGGTCGCCGTGCATGGGGCCGCGTCGGTATGAATGACTGGATGAATCATCAAGCAAGCGCGTTATGTCCATCGCTGCCAATCTCGAACCGAACCCCTTCGCAGTCGTCACATATCCAACCTTGATGCGTTGAGGGTCTAGAATTTTTCCCCGTACCGCCGACAGCGGGATACGTTCATTCCGACGATAAGCCTGCTGTCGCCATCCCCTCAGAGCATCATCAAAGAGCGAGTGGATGATTGCACGCGCGCCGTTTGGCTGAATGATGTCGGCGAGAGATACGGAGTCATCAACGAAGTCACCAACCAGGATGCCATCGTCTAGCCCGAGCAAACACCGCCTGGGTTCGCAATTCGGTCTCTGGCTGAATGGAACGAAGCGGGTGACGAACCTGTCGTAAGCTTCGTATTCAGTGAGGATGTGTCTACAGGTATCAATCTTTGCAAAGTACGGCAATGGATAAGGAGCCACCTCAGCTTCTTGAAATTCGGCAAAAACGGCTAGCACGCGCGCGCCGGAAAATCCCTTGGTCAGCGGCTCTACTGTTATCGTCCGACAATCGCTGAAAGCGCGCTTCAGCAAAAACACATCAGAATCTCTGTCGGGCGGTGTGCCCTTTATATCCAGGTCCGAATTAAATGCCGGTCCAGCCGGATGGCGTGCCGCGAGCTCAGCCAGTTCGTACGGCGGCCGATCGAGGGAGAAGTATTTAATGGGCCGCGGGAAATCCGGAAACCTCGCCTTAGCCTCAGGAAAGTCGCGAATGTGCGCCTGCACGATTTTGACTTGATTGGCATCGCGGGCGTGAACGATGATGAGCGAACCGTGATCCGCCGCTTTGCCGGAATACCGTTTGACTTGGCCTATCGAGTGACCTTTATTCTTTTCGTCGAAGGAGAAGACCACAGCGCACGATACGGCGAAATCCCGATCTGAGAGCGCGTCTTCGGGCACTTTAATGCTCAGATGGCGCCGTTCGAACTCTACCACCGTTCTCTTTCCGGGACGCCGCCCTATCCATAGCACTTGCCGCCGCTCCACGGTCATGGTGCAGGTGCCCTTCCTGGCAAAGTCCATTCATTGCCGAGGCCCAATGCGCCGGCGCGAGAACAAACAATACAGGTCGGATTCGCGGTCACGGTGGCGGCGCGTACGATGCCCGTGATGCCGTTGTAGTATTGCAGTCGCGCGGAACCCGGAACGGGTGTGAAAGCCGACATGAACATGGTAACCATCAGCGAGGCCATCGTACTATTGAGCGAAATGACGGCAGGTTGTGGCTCGTTGAATCCGGTGATGTAAGGATCTGCCGCTCGTTGAACGGCCGACTGCAATTCGCGCCTCACAGCTGCCGCGTCAATAACACCACTGCATACAAGGCAAGGCAACCCGGGCGAAGCCATTTGCGTTCTCCCGGAAATATTCGTGATCCGCCCTTGCCTAGCAACGATGCCGACGCCCACATCGAACAACGGTACGTAGTACTGGTATGCGAGTTGGTTCAGAATTGCCCGGCTGGCATGTGAGTCTGTGCAGCCGAAAATGGCGTCTACTTCAGTGAGCGCATTGGCTACGTCCAGATCGGTTACGTCACGAGCAATTGCGTTCACCGAGGCGTCCGGATTTATGCGACGTATATAGCGCTCTATCGCCGTCGTCTTCTTTGTGCCAACGTCTTCAACAGTGGTGCCTACGAGCCGGTTCAGGTTGGTTTCATCGACAACGTCGGGATCGACGAGAAGAAAGTGTGAGACGCCCAGATGTGCAAGCTGCTCCGCAGCGATCGATCCCGTTCCTCCGACGCCGACTATTGCAACCCTCGCCCTGCGGATGGCTACTTGGCCTTGCTCGCCGAACGCCCGGACCTGGCGGTCCCATCGTCCCTCGATTACGTTGTCACCTGACGGATCGTATATAACGTCGATTTTTGCTCCCACCTGAACCACCGGCAACGGTTGATCCTTGTCGCCCAACCTTCGCGCCGCGCACCCATCTGGGCCGATCACGAGAGCCGCGTGTGGGACATTCGGTGCACGTCGCGCCATGAATTCTGCCAAAAGTCCTTCTCCCATGTCATCAGTCGGGGAGAAGCGGGGCGGGCCTTCGGCAAACGGATGCGTATGAACGAAAATGACTGATAGCCTTTCTTCGCGCGCTCGTTTCACGATTGGGACAAGGAAATCGGGAAAAAGTTGCGCCTTCAGTTCGGTGCGGAAGGCGTACGCGTCCGCCGGAGCCGGATGAATTTCCCGGACAAGGAGATTAGATCGCGAGACGTGGGCACTCGATTGGCTCGCGAGCAACAATGCACAAGCCTCGCGGTCCTCCAACAGGAGAGCGCTGGACAGATCAGCATAGCGCGTTCCGGCAAAAGCGATGCGCGTCATCGAATGTCGTTCAAACGCTGCTCAATTACTTTCGCGTATGTCACAAGATTGCTCCGATTCGGATTCCATCCTTGGACGTGCCAAGAAAACCACATTCCGGGCATATTGGCTTCGGGTATGGGCTGGAAATTCGTCGCCTGTGGCTGCGTTCCGCCCTCCAGCCTCAGGCCGTTGTCAGTCCAGAAGCAATCCGGAGCCGCAAAGGGGTAACCCACGGGGAGCAGAAACCGAACCGGCGTCGCGTTCCGATTCCAGCCCTTCGGCAACGCAATGTTCCTTAGCTCAACCAACACGACCCCGCTTGGCAGCGTTCGCGTCTCAACCCCGTCAGGGTAGATTCCACGTAGCTCTTCCAACTGCCGATCGAGTATGTTCATCAGTGGCCAAACGTGGCTGGGGGAACAGTGTAGAAATGGCTCGGCGGATGCACGTTCAGATCGACGGAGTCATCGTCGGAAATTACTTTGTCAGGTTGGCCAGCGCGGCCTTCGAGAACAAGCTGGTACGAGGGATCGAGGTCTGGGATTCGCGCCTTGATCTGTGCACCGGTCAGTGTAGAATCGGTGCTGTTGTATTCTTTGCCGTCCACGAAATACGGGTAGTGTTTTTCGCTGGCGTGGTCTTTCGCTTGATCCATTTGTGCGCTCACGTTCGCTCAATTTAGCAGGCCGACAGGCGTGCCAGGCAGCATCAAGCTTACCGCACACCGGCAACGCATGGCTTCGATCAGTAAAGGAGCACTCTGTCCGCCGAAAATCGTCTGAACCAGCCAGCGCGCGAGATCGTTGTTTCCGTTCAACGGTTGTCGCGAACGATAGTCACGCCAAATCGAGATTGATCCTCTCAAACGTGCTTTTCGTCCCGAACGCCGATTCGCCCGACTCTTCAAACCAAACCGAGGTAAAACGGCCCCGCCTATTTGACCCTCACCAGCTTCGGCACCTTCTGCCAGGCCGCCGTGAGCTTCTCTTCGACCGCCTGCTGCCGCGCGCCTGACCACGTCGCGTAATGTTTCTCGACGACCTTGACGCTGTTGCCGAGCAGTCCCGCAACTTCCTCGATCGTCAGTGGCGGTTTCGCGGTCAGCCAGTTCACAGCGGCGGTATGGCGGAATCGATGACAGTGGAAGTCGGGGATGTCAGCTTTGAACATGTCGTTCATGATGCTGCGCCAGGCGTCGGCCTGCGTGTGAATGTTCGTCGATTCGCCGATCAGGAAGTAATAGCCGCCGTTCAGCCGAAGCTGGTCGAGTTCCTGTTTGACGTACGGCGGAATCGGAATCAGCACGACTCGCTGATTCTTTTTGTTGACTCGGCGGATTCGGTTCCCGTCGAAATCTTCCGGGCGCAACATGCAGGCGTCGGATATGCGCAGCGCGCTGTAAAACAGCACGTGGGTGAAGCAACGAATACGCGACGTTTGCGGCTTCGCCAGAATCTTCTCCTGCTCGTCCGGAGTAAACGGGTCCGGCATGATGTGCGGAGCGCTCGCCTGTTTGATTTTCCGCGTCGGATTCTGCGCGATCCATCCAGCGTCGTGACAGGTTGAGAAAAATGCCTTCAGTCGGTCGAGTTGTTTGTTGCGCGTCTGCGCACCCTGCTGCGTCCAGGTTTTGCGGAATGCCACGAGCTTCTCGAAGTTCAACTCGGCAACGGTGGCCACGCGATGCCGGTCCGCAAATCCTTGAAGCTCGCGGAACATGAGCCGATACTTTCGGATCGTGTCCGGGACCCGATTTTCGCCTTCGAGGTTTGCGATGAACGTCGAGATCGCCGACTCTAATGACATCGGCGGGGCGATCTCCGGACGCGCGGCATCTGACGGCGGGTCCGGCGCCGCGGGAACCGTCATGTCGCGCATGAGTCGCTCGCCGATATCCCACGATCCGGTGCGCAGACTTTTGCGGTGATAGACGCCCTGCGGGTCGACGCCTTCCACCCAGACGGGGCACTTGTCGCCCTTCCGAATGAACCGATCTCCGGCGTTCGGACAGGTCTTCAGATGCCGACGATATAGCGACAGCACGTTTCATTTATCGTACACCTATCGTACACAGACCTCACGCCTGAAAAAATGTGTTGATTTTAAAGAATTTAGTACTTGAGGCGCGGGTCGGAATCGAACCGACGAATAAGGGTTTTGCAGACCCTGGCCTTACCACTTAGAAGTTGGTCCGCAAATATGACATAGCGGCAAGAGCCACATATTCACGCCCGCCGAGCAAGGTTATACGAGGTCAGCGGGGTGTCTCGGCGGTCCGTCCCGGTCGGAAGGCTTCCAAGTGAATCGTCAATGCTGCACTTTTTTCGTGCTACACTGATTTCGTGCCGAAAAACATCACGATCAAGCTATCGGAGGAGACTGCTCTTTGGGCGCGGCGGAAGGCGGCGGAGGAGAACACTTCAGTATCGAGGCTTGTCGGCGAGATGCTGGAGCGGGAGATGCGTCTGAGCGATGCCTACTGGCGGGCGTTCGATCAGTGGAAGGCGCATCGACCGGTGGCGGCGAGCGCGGCGGCGAAACGGATGAGCCGCAGCGAAGTGCATGAGCGTCGCTGAAGCGTTTTTCGTGGATTCGAACGTGGTCCTCTACCGCGTGGACCCGGGCGACAAGCGCAAGCGTGCGCGCGCGGAGGAGTGGTTCGATCATTTGTGGATGGCGGGCGCTGGGCGCATCAGCTGGCAGGTGCTGCACGAATTCTACTGGAACGCGGTGCGGAAGATGGGGCTGGCGAGTGCGGATGCGCGCGGGATTGTCGAGGGGCTGGCGCATTGGCGGCCGGTGGACACGTCGATCGGGCTGGTGCGAGAAGCGTGGGAGTGGGTGGATGCGGCGCAGGTTTCCTATTGGGATGCGCTGATTGTGGCTGCGGCGCAGAGGAGCGGGGCGCGGTATCTGCTGTCGGAGGACTTTCAGGCGGGGAGGAAGTTCGGGGAAGTCGAAGTGGTGAACCCGTTCGAGCGGGCAGCGGCGGAGTTTGCGTGGCCGGAGGAGAGGAAGAGTTAGCGGGTTAGCGGCACAAGAAAACCCACAGCACCCAAGGCTTTGCTATTTTCTTTATGGTTCAGAGACGGTCGCACTCACGGATATCAAGCTGGTTGTCGCAGGGCCGCCCGATCTGACCCAATTCGATATTTTTGTTGTCCAGCCTGGCCGACGACGGCTCTGATGAATTCGGCGTACACCCCAACGCCACTGGCCCATTTCAAATGGAGGTCAGCGTCAGTACTTTGCCGGAGCCTGCCCGCAAGAGTGCAACGCGAACATCACGCCAATAACCCATAGCCGTCGAGTGGCTTGTCATCTTTGACGGGTATTAAATCCCGTTTAATCTTCAAACTGAGCCACTACCCAACCGACGCGACTTGCGTCACGTGTACAGGACCAGGGTCAGTGGCCGTAGATCAGTAAGCGGAAGGTGCCGGGGATGGGGCGGCGCTGATCGTTGAAATCCGAAGTTGAGACGTAGAGGTTGTGCGTCTTCGGGTCGAGGGCCATGGTTTTGGCGCCGTATTCGGTTTTCACGGTTTCGACCGGGGTGAGCTTGTCGGGAGAATCTTCGTGGAAGATGCTGATGGCGCCATCGCCTGTTGACGCTGCGACCAGGGCGAGGGCTGGGTCGAAGACCGTGGTGTCAACGCGCTGGCCGATGGGGTAGGGTCCGGCGACGATTTTGCCAGTGGCGGTATCCATGACGATCAGAGATTGCGGATTGCGGCCGGCGATGAAGAGGCGTCGATGGCCGGAATCGAGGGCAATTGAGACGGGTTGTCCGGCGGGGGCGACGGGCCACCGTGACTTGATTTCGAGCCTGCGTGAATCGATGGCGATCACTTCGTTCTTGTCTTCGAGATTGTCGTAGATCATTCCGTTTCCGTCGGCGACGGCTTGTTCCGGCTTGCCGCCGAGTTGGATGGAGGAGAGGACAGTTCCCTTCTCCGGGTCAATGACGGTGGCGCTCATCGAATCGCCGTTGAACGCGAAGACGTGTCTGGAGGCGGGGTCGTAGAGGATGGAGTCGGCGTCGTTCTCGCCTTTGATGCGGGAAAGGACCTTGAACGTTGTCAGATCGAACATGACGATCTCGGCGGCTGAGCCGTCGCTGATGAAGCCGCGGTGGAGGGCGGGGACAAGAGCGACGCCGTGATCGCGTTTGAGGCCGGAGACCGTGCCGAGGACGGTGGAGGTGCCGGCATCGAGAATTTTGAACTCCGTGCCGTGAGAGACGTAGACGCGGCGGGCGGCCGGGTCGAAGTGGATGTAGTCGAAGTATTCGCCGCCGCCTTCGGCTGCGCCGAGCGGGATGGTTTTGAGGAGATGATAGCCGTTTCCCGATTGGAAGGCGGCGAGAAGGAGGATGGAGGCGAGGGAAAGCCGAATACGTTTCATGAGGCAGTTACGTAGATCGAGTCTACTGGCTCCTCCAGTACTCAGCGAAAAACGACGAACTGGAGCCAGCCGCCCCAGATGTCGGCCCAGGCGTGGGCGAGGACGTTGGCGCGAAGATTTCCGCGCCATGCGGCTAAGAGACCGAAGAGGATTCCGAGCACGGAAATTACCACCACGTTTCGCCATCCCTGATAGGCGTGGAACAGTCCGAAGACCACGCCCTGCGCCAGGATCGCGGCGGAAACGCTGCCTGTCAAAGCGCGAATCTGTTTTTGCAGGTATCCGCGAAAAGCGAGTTCTTCACAGATGCCGGCGGTGATGCAGGTGACAATCCAGAGCAGAATTTCGCCGAGGGTGTGCGGGAGCAAAGCAGCGACTGTTTTCGAAGTGCCCGCGCCAACGAGCCGGTTGAGGGCCCAGGCCGCGCCTTCCCAGACGATCCAGAAGGGCAATGCGATCGAGAAGTCTGTGGCGAGATCTCTCCACGATGACCAGCGGCCGCCGGAGAGGGTTTCCAGATTGCCGCCGCGTTTGCGCACGCCGGCCCAGCAGTAGTAAAGAAGGGCGGAATCCAGAACGATGGCGCTGAAGTAAAAAATGTACGACTGGCTTTGCGGCGCCGGCCGGGAGTTTGCGGAACTTTGCTGCGCCGTGCCCAGGGCCACCAGGGCTGCACCGATCAGCAGGAAGCCGATCAGGTGTTTCCGGGAGGCGATTTGGGATGGCGGCGGCGCGGAACTTGTCATTGCGTTCGTTTGTTAAAACCATTTTTGCGCACAGAGAGAACTAAATGCCGGCCCGCGGGCCTGACAGCGTGCGCCACAAAAAACAAAGGCTGTACCATACAATCACGTTTTGATTCTTCTTCTTTTTGGGCCGCCGGGTTGCGGCAAGGGGACACAGGGGCGGCTCATCATCGAATGGATGAAAAAAAACCGCGGGGAAACTGTTCCCTCAATATCGACGGGTGAGATGCTGCGCGGCGAGATCGCCGCCGGTTCGCAGCTCGGGCAGGACGTGCAGGCCATCATGGCCGCGGGCGGGCTCGTGCCGGATGACATGATCAACGCCGCGCTGGCAGCGCGCATCGAGAAGCCGGATTGCGCGCGCGGGTTCATGCTGGACGGTTATCCGCGGACTGTCGAGCAGGCAGAGTTTCTGGACGGCCTGATCGCTGAACGCAGAATGGCTGAACCGGTCGTCATTCATCTCGATGTTCCCGCCGATGTGCTGGTAGGGCGCATCGTGAGCCGCCGGCAGTGCTCGAAATGCGGGCGGATGTTCAATGTGCTTTCCGATCGCCCGAAGGTGGATGGCATGTGCGACGACGACGGCGCAGAGCTGGTGACGCGGAAGGATGACAAGGAAGATGTCATCCGCGAGCGGCTGCGCACGTACAACGAGATGACGAAGCCCGTGCTTGCGCACTATCCGAGCGATCGGTATTTCCAGATCATGGGGGACCGGTCGCAGTCGTACATCTTCGAGGAGATCACGAACATTCTCGAATCGCTGGACCATGCGAAAAGCTGAGGAGCTTCGGAGTTATCGCTGGTTCGCGCCGGATACGCTGCGCGGGTTCGGGCATCGATCGCGGCTGAAACAGATGGGGTACCGGCGCGAGGATTTCACAGGCCGGCCCGTCATTGCAATCGTCAACACATGGAGTGAAATCAATCCGTGTCATCTGCATCTGCGCGAACGGGCGGAGATGGTGAAGCGGGGCGTATGGCAGGCGGGCGGATTTCCGGTGGAGATTCCGGCATTTTCGATCACCGAGATGTATATGAAGCCGAGTCCGATGCTGTACCGGAATCTACTGGCGATGGATACCGAAGAATCGCTGCGGAGTCTGCCGATCGATGGCGCAGTGCTGATGGGAGGGTGCGACAAAACGACGCCGGGTCTGCTGATGGGCGCGATCAGCATGGACCTGCCGGCGATTTATCTGCCCGCGGGTCCGATGCTGCGCGGGAACTGGAACGGGCAGCCGCTGGGCAGCGGGTCGGACGGATGGAAATTCTGGGCAGAACGATGCGCGGGGAATATCACGCTGGAAGACTGGAACGCTGTGGAGAACGGGATTGCGCGGTCTCCGGGATTCTGCATGGTGATGGGGACGGCGTCGACAATGACGGCGCTGGCGGAGGCGATGGGGATGACGCTGCCGGGTGCGTCGTCAATTCCGGCGGTGGACGCGAATCATGCGCGGATGGCGCTGGAGTGCGGGACGCGGGTCGTCGGGATGGTTTGGGAGGACCGGCGGCCGTCAGGGATTCTGCGGCGCGAGTCGTTTGAGAACGCGATCACGGTGGACATGGCAATCGGAGGATCGACCAACGCCATGATTCATCTGATCGCGATGGCGGGACGATGCGGTATTGAGCTGGAGCTGCGCGAGTTCGACCGGATTTCGCGGAGAGTGCCGGTGCTGGCGGACATTCGGCCGTCGGGAAGATTTCTGATGGAGGACTTTTATTATGCCGGCGGGCTGCGGGCGCTGATGGGCGAGATTCGCGATCTGCTGCATCTGGATTGCGCGACGGTGAATGGCAAGACGCTGGGGGAAAACCTGGCGGGCGCGCGGGTTCATCACGGCGAGGTGATTCGGGCGCGGGAGAATCCGCTGGCAGCGCATGGCGGGACGACGGTGCTGTACGGGAGCCTGGCGCCGGATGGGGCTGTCATTAAATCGTCAGCGGCAGACCCGAAATTAATGAGACATACCGGGCCGGCGCTGGTATTTCGCGACATGAACGATCTGGAGGCGCGGATCAATTCTGCCGATATACAGGTGACGGCAGATTCGGTGCTGGTCCTGCAGAACGCGGGGCCGCTGGGCGGGCCGGGGATGCCGGAATGGGGAATGCTGCCGATTCCGCAGAAGCTGCTGGCGCAGGGCGTGCGGGATATGGTGCGGATTTCCGACGCGCGGATGAGCGGGACCGCGTACGGAACGTGCGTGCTGCATGTGTCGCCGGAGAGCTGGGTCGGCGGGCCGCTGGCGCTGGTGCGGGACGGCGATTTCATTGCGCTCGATGTGGAGGGCGGGCGGCTGGAATTGCTGGTGCCGGAAGAGGAGATGCGCGCGCGGCGGGCGAGGTGGGTTGCGCCGGGAAGGAAGTATGAGCGCGGGTATATGGCGCTGTATGGAGAGCGCGTGACGCAGGCGCATCGGGGCTGCGATTTCGATTTTCTGGGAGGAAAAGCGGAGATGGCGGAGCCGGAGATTCATTGAGGGGTGCGACGGCGCGGAAATCCGGCGGCAGGCTCGACAGCCCGGCCCGACTAAGTCAGGTTCCAGTGGGTGATGACGCGGGTTTCGTGTTCGTATCCAAGGACTGAGATGCCGGCGGTTCCGAGGTAGAACAGACGGGCTGAGGCCGGCGGAAGCTCGACCCAGCAGGCGCCCAGAATGCGAAGGATGTGTCCATGGGCGAAGAGGACGACATCGCCGGTGGCGGCGAGGGCGCGATCGATGACGACGCGGGCGCGGGCGGCGACGTGGTCAAGCGTTTCGCCGTTGGGGACGCCGTCGGCGAAGAGAGACCAGCCGGGGTGGTCGCGCTGAATGTCGGCAGTGCTGCGGCCTTCGTAGTCGCCATAGTTCCATTCCAAAAGATTGGTTTCGATCTGAGCGTTACTGCCGAATCCGGCGAGTTCGCAAGTGCGGCGGGCGCGCTGGAGGGGGCTGGTGAGGACGAGTTTGAAATCGTGGCCGGAGAGTCTGGGGCGGAGAGCGGCGGCTTTGCGTTCGCCTTCGGGCGTGAGAGGCAGGTCGGTGCGGCCGGTGTGTGCGCCGGAGAGGGACCAGGCGGTTTCGCCATGGCGGACCAGCCAGAGTTGGGGCGGCATGCAGTTACCATCATCGGCGATGCGACTGCGGCGGGGTGCTAGCTGTTGGTTATTGGTTATTAGTGGCTGACGAAGTGATTGCCGGCGATTAAGAAGCGGAGAGGGAGATCCGCGCATTTGGTGATGCCGATGCGCGGAGTCACGGCGATTTGGAATTTGCCTCGCCGGTTGAGGACCACGAGATCTCCTTTCGTCATGTCGATACCGCTGTCCTGCCGGTTAATGGCGAGCGCCTGAGTGAGTTTTCCGGGGCCGTTGGTGAGGTCGTGATCGCGGTGGGCTTTGAGGCGGCGCTTCCGCATGATGTCGAGGCCTTCGATTGGTTCGAGGGCGCGGATCAGCACGCAGCCGGGAGTGCCGTCGTGTTCGGCGACGATGTTCATGCAGTCGTGCATGCCGTAAGAGAGATAGACGTAAGCGTGACCGCCGGGTCCGAAGATGACGCGCGTGCGATTGGTGATGCCGGCGGCGGAGTGGGAGGCGAGATCGTCACCGCCGAGGTAGGCTTCGGTTTCGACGATGATGCCGGCGGTGGGTCCGTGGACGAGCACTTTGCCGAGGAGGTCGCGGGCGACGTCGATGGTGGGCCGTTCGTAGAAACTGCGGGTGAGGATTCGGCCAGTCACGATTTTCGGCGAGCGAAGGCCATGGCGCTCCAGTGGGAATCGACGGCGCAGATTTTGTAGTCGACCAGATCGGCGGAGTTGGCCAGTTCGCGGACGGACTTGTCGGTGAGGATGCCGGTCCCTTTGCGCCAGACGATCCAGAGTCTGGTTTTGGCGGCGAGAGCGCGCATTCGGCGCAGCGCGAGGTGGAGAGCCGCGGGATCGCGCACAAACCACAGGGTGATGGATGCCGGAGCGTCGGGTTCTTCAAGGAGATCGACGGCCTCGGGAAGAGGGGCGAGAGCGGCGGCGTAGTCGCGGGGAGCGTCGATTATACCGACGGTGGAACCTTCTTTGATGCCGAGTTTTTGCGCGACTGTGCGGGAAGCGTAGCGCTCCATGATGCGGGGCGGGCGGACGGGATTGGCGACGGGTTTGGCGCAGGCCTTTTTGAGGGCGGCGGGGAGGCGGCGGAGAGTGGTGTAGGTTGCGTCGGGGAGGAGCTGGCGAACCGCGTCGACTTTGGCGGGTTCGCCATCGACGAAGATCAGCGGGATGTGGCGGGCATATTTCGTGCCGCGAAGATAGACCGCTGTGTCGCGGCTGTGGCTTGGGAGGCAGTTGAGATCGAGGACGATCGCGTCCGGAGGATTGGCGCGGATGAGCCTGATGATTTCGTTGCCTCGGACCGATTGATGTTCGACCTGGAATCCTCCGGCGCGCACGGAGTCGAGAAGAGGTCCGACGAGTGCGGGCTTCCAATGAATCACACGTACGCGGGGCATTACATGACAGAATAGCTTTCAGCTTTCAGCTCTCAGATATCGGCCATCGGCTGTCAGCTAAACCCACATGAACCTGCGGCTGTTTACAGGGATTGCGATTGCGCCGGCGGTGGTGGACAGGCTGGCGCAGGTGTTGGGGGAGTTGCAGCCGCTGGCGAAGGTGAACTGGACGCCGGTGGAGAATCTCCATATCACTCTGAAGTTCATCGGAGCCTGGCCGGAGGAGAGGTTGAAAGAGCTGAAGACGGCTTTGGAGAACGTGCGATTCGGAAAGGCGCTTGAGATTTCGATAGCGAAGTTCGGGTATTTTCCGAATCCGCATCATCCGCATTCGTTCTTTGCGGGAGTACAGGCCGGGCCGGAATTAGCGGAACTGGCCGGACGGATCGATGAGGCGCTGCTGACATCGGGCGTCGCCAAAGAGGAGCGCAGGTTCACACCACATCTGACATTGGCGCGTATCAGGAATCAGGACGTGAGCGCGCTGCGGCAACATATTTCAAAAATGACTGATTTCGATTTCGGGAAGTTCACAGCGTCCGAGTTTCATTTGTATCTGAGCAAGCCGGGGCCAAAGGGCTCGGTATACACGAGCCTGGCGGTGTACGCATCATGATGGGCGCGCTGGCGGTCGTGCTCGCATATCTGATCGGCGGGATTCCGTTCGGGCTGATTATTGTCAGGCTGACGACCGGGAAGGATGTGCGGGAAGCGGGGTCAGGAAATATCGGCGCGACCAATGTGCTGCGCACGACCGGGTGGAAAGCCGGCGTCGCGACTCTGGCGCTGGACGCAGCTAAAGCATGGGCTGCGGTTTGGCTGGCAGACCGCTTGTCCGGCGGAAGCGAATTGTGGATGAGCTTCGCAGCCCTGACAGTGCTGGCGGGACACGCGTTTCCCGTGTGGCTGAAGTTTAAGGGTGGCAAGGCAGTGGCAAGTTTTATCGGGGCTTACGGGTATCTGACGCCGCTGCCGGTGGTGGCTGTGATTTTGATATTTGTGCTGGTGGTGTGGTGGACGCGCTATTTGTCGCTGGGCTCGATCATCGCGGCCGGTTTGTTTCCAGTGGGTTGCTGGATGATTCTTCACCCAGCATGGCCGGTACTGGTGTCGGCCGTGGGCGCGGCGGCGATCATCATCGAGCGGCATCGCGGAAACATCGCACGGATTCGCGCGGGTGAGGAAAGAGTCTTTTCGTTCCGGCGGACGGGTTAGTTGAAGAATCTGGCGATCATCGGCGGCGGCGGATGGGGTACGGCGCTGGCTTGCGTGCTTGCGCCGCGCTTCGAACGCGTGAGCCTCTGGGTGCGCGAGCCGGACCTGGCCGAGCGCCTGCAACGTACGCGCATCAACGACGTGTTCCTGCCGGGAATCACGATTCCGCCCAAAGTGCGCGCCGGAAATTCTCCTGAAGTAACGCTTGATGGCGCGGACGTGGTGATCAGCGCGACGCCATCGCATGGAGTGCGCGATGTGTACACCGCGATGCTGCCCGCGCTGCGGCCATCGATGAAACTGGTCAGCGCAACGAAGGGCCTGGAAACCGGGACCATGCTGCGGATGTCAGAAGTGATCGCGGCGACGGTCGGGCCGGAGTATCGGATTGCGGTGCTGTCGGGACCGACGTTTGCGATCGAAGTGGCGAAGGGAAGTCCGACGGCGGTGGTGGTGGCGGCGAAAGACCAGCGCCTCGTGGAGGAGATCCAGAACGACTTTTCAGGGCCGACGTTTCGTGTGTATGGAAGCGCCGATCCGATCGGAGTTGAGATCGGCGGAGCGCTCAAGAATGTGATTGCGATTGGCGCGGGAATCTGTGACGGGCTGGAACTCGGGCACAATGCGGTGGCGGCTTTGATCACGCGGGGCCTGGCGGAGCTAACGCGGCTGGCGACGGCGGCTGGAGCGAAACCGGACACTCTTTCGGGTCTGGCCGGGCTGGGCGATCTGGTACTAACCTGCACTGGAGATTTGAGCCGTAATCGACAGGTGGGATTGAAGTTGGCTGGCGGGACGGCACTTGGAAAAATTCTGGAATCGACACCGATGGTGGCGGAGGGAGTGAATACGACGGCAGTTGCGCTGAAACTTGCCGCGCGGTTTCGTGTTGATCTGCCTATAACCGCGGAAATGCACGCGGTTTTGAGTGAAGGCCGGTCACCGGGAGAAGCCATACGGAGGCTGATGACACGCGCATTGCGGAAAGAGGCTGGAGGCCAGGAATCCGAGGGATGAGTAAAGGCCACGAAACTATTCATGGTCCAAGGGGTTAACACGATTACAGGGGCAGCACCGGCACTGGACCTGGATGCGCAGCTGATGCTGCGGGTGAAGGACGGTGACGAGCACAGTTTCGGTGTGCTTCTGGAAAAGCATCGGAATCCCGTCATTCATTTCGTGTATCGGATGGTGCAGGACCGGGCAGTGGCGGAGGAGCTTTCGCAGGAAGTCTTCCTGCGGGTCTATCGGTCGAGGGAATCGTATGAGCCGACGGCGCGATTCACGACATGGTTATTCCGGATAGCGACGCATCTGGCATTGAACTGGCTGCGAGACGGGAAGAAGGAGAAGGGGCATCAGAGGCTGGATGCTCCGGCGAAATCGGAGGGGGATGGCGGGCCGCCGACGCGGGAAGTTTCCGACAGGAGGCCATCGGTGGAGCAGCGGATGGTGTATGAGACCAGACTGCAGGAAGTCAGAGCGGCGATCGCGATGCTGCCGGAGAAGCAGCGGGCGGCGGTTCTGATGCATAAGTACGAAGAGATGGAGTATTCGCAGATCGCAAACGTGCTGGAGTGCTCGGAATCGGCGGTGAAGAGTCTGCTGTTCCGCGCATACGAAACACTGCGAGCGAGACTGGCGCATATGGTGACGGGAGCGGCGCAGGCATGAGTCACGAAATAAAGTGCCCGGTGCAGACGGGAGCGATGGATCTTCTGCTGACGGAGTTCTATGTAGAAGGAGCGGCGGCGACGCGGGCGCGCCAGGAGCTGGACGCCGAAACGCAGGCCGCGCTGAGCGCGCATGTGGAGACGTGTGCGGCATGCACAGCATTCCGCAGCGAGCAGAAGGCAGTGTGGGAGGCGCTGGATCTGTGGGAACCGGCGCCGGTGAACCTGGGATTTAATCGCGAGCTGTGGCAGAAGATCGACGCGGCCGCTGCCCTGCCCTGGTACAGGAATCTCGGAGACTCGCTGCGCGCGTACTGGAAGCCGATGATTCCGCTGGCGGCGGCAGTGCTGGCGATCGCGGGTGGATTCCTGCTGGATCATCCGGGCGCGAAAAATGCAACACCGGATTTTTCGATTGTCGAAGCGGATCAGGTGGAACAGACGCTGGACGATATCCAGCTGCTGCGGCAGTTCGACAGCGGAACGACGCAAGGCGGGTCGCAGGCAG